>Ga0247719_1000027_pt1 | contig 104368 bp, 88 predicted proteins | sample 41E_DmetaG_FD_189046 | JGI IMG/M metagenome (GOLD analysis project Ga0247719, IMG submission 189046) | Soil microbial communities from hillslope of Landscape Evolution Observatory, University of Arizona, Oracle, AZ, United States - 4-1-E_D | ecosystem: Engineered > Artificial ecosystem >...
CTGGAACCCCGAACCCCGAAGAACCCCTTGGAACCCAGAACCCCTCCTGAGGGATATAGACTGCCAGTGATCCGTTCCGACTGCCCGACCCGGAGGCTTGCGTGCGCGTGCGTCGACTTTCACGTTCCCTGTTCCTCGTCGTCCTGCTGTCGGTCGGCGTCGGCGCGCAGCAGGCGACTGCGCCGCGCGGTGCCGAGGCGATTGCCGAGGCCGACCTCCGCCAGTGGCTGACCTACCTCGCGTCCGACGAACTCCAGGGACGCGCGACCTTCAGCGAGGGGCTCGGCGTCGCCGCCGGGTATATCGCCGCGCATCTTGCGCAGTGGGGCGTGAAGCCGGCGGGGGATGGCGGCACGTACCTGCAGGCGGTACGGGTGCGGAGCGTGCGCACGCACAGCCGCGCCTCGGTCACCGTGCAGGCGAACGGCCAGACGCGAACGTTCAGGGACGGTGAGGGGATCACGTTTCCGCGGCAGATGGGGGGGCGTCAGACGGTAGAGGGGAGCGAGATCCTGTTCGCCGGCTACGGGCTCGAGATCCCGTCGGCCGGGATCGACGACTACGCAAACCTGTCACCCGCAGGAAAGATCGTCGTTTACCTGGGCGCGCAGGGGCCCGCGACGCTGCCGCAGGGCGCGGGGCGGCTGCTCGCCGGCCGCGCGCGGACCGCAATCGAGAAGGGCGCCATTGCGGTGATCGGTCCCGCCGCCGCTGGCGGGCGCGGACGCGGCGCCACGCCGCCGGCCGGGGCGACGGCTCCGGCGCAGCCCGACAACGGCGACTTCACCACCGTGCGGCGGTACGACCGGGTCGTGACGCCGCAGTTGACCGCGCATGACGACTTCCTCGAATTCCTCTTCAGCGGCGCCGACGTGACGTATGCCGACCTGCGGGCGAAGGCCGCGAGCCGCGAGCCGCTGCCGCGTGTCGCGCTCACCGGCGTGAAGATCACCATCGACGTCGACGCCGACTACGAAATCGTCCGGACACGCCTGACGAACAACGTCGTCGGCATCGTCGAAGGCACGCATCCGGCGTTGAAGGACACCTACGTGGCCTTCGGCGCGCACTACGATCACAACGGCTTCCGCGAGAACGCGAAGCCGGGCGAGGACGCCATCTTCAACGGCGCCGACGATGACGGCTCCGGCACGGTCGCGATCATGGCGATCGCCAAGGCGTTCGCGACGGGGGAACGCCCGAAGCGGTCGCTGCTGTTCGTGTGGCACGCCGGAGAGGAGATCGGGCTGCTGGGCTCTCAGTACATGGCGGATTACCCGGTCGTGGGGAGCATCGACAAGATCGTCGCGCAACTGAACATGGACATGGTCGGCCGCAACCGCAACGACGATCCGGCCGCGTCGAACATGGTGCTCGTCGTCGGGGCGGACCGGATCAGCACGGAACTGCACAACATCAACGAAGACGCGAACCAGGCGCTGCCGAAGCCGCTGACGCTCGACTACGAGATGAACGACCCGGCCGATCCGATGTCGATCTACACCCGCAGCGATCACTACAGCTATGCCGCCAAGGGGGTGCCGATCATCTTCTATTTCACCGGGCTCCACGCCGACTACCACCGGCCGAGCGACACGGTGGACAAGATCCTGTTCGACAAGCTCCGCCGCGTCGCGCAGCTCGCGTACGAGACGGGACGCCGCGTGGCGGAGATGGATCGCCCCCTGGTGAAGGACAATCTCGGCCCCCGCGCCGGCAAGGGCTTTCAGGGAAAACTTCCCGAGAAACGCTGACAGCGGATCACGGACGACGGCATGCGGAAATTTCGGGTCGTTCCGCGCGGGCGCGACGAGCTCTGGCTGCTGCTCGCCTCACTCGCGCTCGTCGCGGTCACGCTGGCGACGCTCAATCTCGCCGGCGAAGTGCTCGAGGGGGACACCCAGCACTTCGACGAGCGGATCCTCGCCGCGCTTCGCACGGCGGAGGACCCGTCGCGGCCGGTGGGGCCCGCCTGGCTGCACACGGCGGCGCAGGACCTGACCGCGCTCGGCGGCGCCACGGTGCTCGGGTTGACCGTCGTCGCGGTCGTGGGATTTCTGATGCTCCAGGGGCGGTACCGCAACGCCGCCTTCATCCTGGTCGCGAGCGTCGGCGGCTGGGTGCTGAACAACCTGCTCAAGGAGCTCTTCGCGCGGCCGCGCCCGTCGGTCGTTCCGCATCTGCGCGACGTCGTGACGCTCAGCTTTCCGAGCGGCCACGCGCTGACGTCCGCCGTCGTGTTTCTGACGCTGGGGGCGCTGCTCATGCGCGTGGCCGAGAAACGGATCGTGAAGTTCTACTGCATGGCCGTGGCGATGACCGCGACGCTGCTCGTTGGTGCCACGCGCGTGTATCTCGGCGTACACTATCCGACCGACGTACTTGCCGGCTGGTTGATCGGATTCGCGTGGGCGCTGTTCTGCTGGCTGGTGGCGCGGGCGCTCGACCGCAGGGCGGGCCTGGGCCGCGAGCGGGCAGAAACGTAGGCACTCGGCGGGCGGCCGGCGCACACAGATGCGCGGTGCGCGCACACTGCACAGGCGGGACATGAGCACAGAATCGAATTTCAACGAGAAACCGCGCGGCGCGCGCGGCCGGAAAGTTGCAGACGGTCGTGCAACAACCCCACGAGGTGACATGTTCGGCATCCATCCCACTCGGCCGACTCGTGCGACTGCTGACGAACGCGGGCCGGCGCCGCACCCGGGCGGCCGCGAGACCATCCTGCTCGTCGAGGACGAACCGGCCGTCCGCCAGTTGTTCGCGCAGGCGCTGATCCGCGCCGGCTACCGCGTGCTCGAGGCGCGCAACGGCCAGGAGGCGCTGAAGGTGTTCGACCAGCACGGCGACACCGTCGACCTGCTCCTCACCGACATGCGCATGCCTTACATGGGCGGCGCCGAACTCGCGCAGCACCTGCGCGCGCGCCGACTGACGCTGAAGCTCCTGTGCATCTCGGGGTACCCCGGCTCCGATCCCACGGAACTGGGCGCCGACTTCCTCGCCAAGCCCTTCTCCCGCGACGATCTGCTGGCGAAGGTGCGTGAAGTGCTCGACCGCAAGTAGGCGCGCGCGCCGCGACCGCGGCGCCGGACCGACCGGCGCCGCCGCCACGCACGTTTGAAGTGGCCCGGCATCTTTTGCTATTCTCGCCCGCGTACCTCGCGGGTTCCGTTCTCTCTCCAGCGCCAGGAACCCTACCCATGGTCCTTCTCGCAACGGGCCATGGACGGAGGAGTTGCGAGCACCGCTCGACGTGTGCTCCGGCTCCACCGGACGGGCGGTCCAGGACAACCGTCCCCTCGCCACGCCGCCGCGTGGCGCGTGGGATGGAGCCGGATGAGGAGAACGAGCCGATGAAGTTCGCAGACGTCACCTCCAACCTGATCGTGGCCGACATCGATCGCAGCACCGCGTTCTCCCGCGACGTGCTCGGGTTCACGATCGTCACCACCGTCCCCGAGCACGCTCCGTTCGTCTTCGTCTGGCTGCAGCGTGACGGCGTGCCCCGGCGGGTCGCATGAGAGCCGGCGCCGCTGCCGTCGCGACGGTCCTGCTCGCGCTCAGCCTCGGCACGCCGGAGCCGAGTGCGTCCGCGCCGGTCGCCGTCCTGCAGCGCGCCGGCGCCATGACCCTCGCCGTGCTCCGCCGCGACGGCATCGTCATGCCTTTTGCCGCGTTCGACGGCCGCCGGTGGCGTGCGCCGTGGCCCGCCGGGATCTCGTCACAGGAGCTGCCGATCTCGATCCGGGACGTGCCGCGCCAGTGGTGGGGCGGCACGCCCCTGCCCGAGCGGATGACCCTATGGACGAACGGCGCCCGCGCCGGCGAGGTCGCGCTCCAGGGTGTGACGACCCTTCCGTTGATGTGCGAGCCGCGGATCGCGCTGCGCAGCGACTACACGTCCCCCGCACCGCTGCCGCCGCCGTTCGAGCGGCCGTACCCGAAGGACGGCCTGCTGGTGCACGGTGACGCGACGGTTCATCCGATCGCGAGCGTTCAGAAGGACAGCCCCGACTGGCAGCGCATGCCCGCCGTGATCGCCGACGAGTTCAACCGCGCGGAAACACGCGCCGCCACACAGTTCACCCGCTGGATTCACCCGGTGCCGGCGGAGCGCCGGCGCCTGCGCCCGATCGCGGTCGAGGCGATGTACCGGACGCCGGGGGAGAGCCCCGACTCGATGACGTGGTTCGTCGAGGCGGTGCGCGAGTATCCGCCGGGTCCCGACGAGACCGATGGGTGTGGTCTAGTCACGTACGGCCACGGCTGGGTGTTCAGCGACGCGAAGAAGCGGCTCACCGTGCGCCTGTCGGCGAGGGTTACCTACTGCGACCGCAAGGACGTGGCGTACGTGCTGCCGTTCGGCTACGTGCAGGCGAACGACCGGATCTACTGGGTGTACCAGTACTCGGGCCACGACGAAGAGTTGTACGAGGTGGCGCGCCCGACGCCCCGCGAGATCGAGTATCCCGTCGTCTACCGCGCCGGCGTCTGCCGCTAACGGCCACGGGCCACGGATAAACACGGGCCACGGATGAACACGGATAAACACGGATAAACACAGCCACGGATAAACACGGCCACGGAGAAACGCGGCCACGGATAAACACGGATCAACACGGGCCACGGATCAACACGGGTCACGGATCAACACGGGTCACGGATCAACACGGGTCACGGATCAACACGGGTCACGGATCAACACGGGTCACGGATCAACACGGATCAACACCGCGGACGCACACCGGGGGCGGATCGTCAGATTTCCAACTCTGTGGCGGCCCGGGTCGTGGCGAGCCAGCGCTGAAGATTCTTGACGGGGGTTTTCGACAGCCGTGGCAGGCTGTTGTGCGGATTGCCCATCACGAACCGGCGGATCTCCGGGGTGGAGCCGAAGTTTGCGAGGAGGCCCACCCCGCCGCCGGCGCACTTGAGGTAATTCAGGAGCTGCGCCTTCGCCCAGTCGTCGAGCGTCTTCGTGGCCTTGACCTCGACGATCACGAGGCGTTCCACGATCAGGTCTGGCTCGAACATGCCGATCCTTCGGCCCCGAAAGGGCACGTCGAGGGCAAGCTCCGCCTCCGCCATGAGCCCCTTCTCCTCGAGCACGATCTGGAGCGCCCGCTGATACACGACCTCGCTGAAGCCGGTACCGAGTTCCTGAAGAACGGCGAAGAACCCGCCCCTGATCTCGTGGGTGAGCGCCGCCAGCGGAAGCGTGCACGGCTGAATCCCCATGCCTCAGCGAACAGGCAAGTTGGAGGCCGCCCGAAATCACGCGGAATTCACTGCACAGCCGACTGGAAGAACGCAGAAACTGCCGCAGCGGACCGGCGCGCTGTTGCAGGAAATGCGATCATCAAACCGTGGCGCGAGGCACCGTCCCCGCTGCCCGATCCCAGCCCGGCACACGAACCAGGGCCACCTGAAACGCCGGCCGCTTCCCCTCTTGAACCATGCTCAGAGGTGCCCGGCTTGCTCCCTCACCAGTGTTGCCCCGTGTTGATCCGTGCCCGTGTTGATCCGTGTTATTCCGTGGCCCGTGTTGATCCGTGTTATTCCGTGGCCCGTGGCCCGTGGCCCGTGGCCCGTGGCCCGTGTTGATCCGTGTTATTCCGTGGCCCGTGTTGATCCGTGTGGGTCCGTGGCCCGTGGCCCGTGGCCTCAGGCGCTGATGCCGTATTGCTTCATCTTCCGCCACAGCGTCACGGTGCCGATGTTCAAGGCGGCCGCGGTGCGGCGGCGGTTGCCGCCGTGGCGCTTGAGCGCCTCCCGGATCAGGCGGCTCTCGTGCGTCTTCAGGTTCAGCGGACTGGCGCCGGACGGGTCGGCGACGTCGCGGATCTCCGGCGGCAGATCGCGGGCGCCGAGCGTGCGCGTGCGGGCGAGGATCACGGAGCGCTCGACGACGTGTTCCAGCTCCCGGACGTTGCCGGGCCACGAATAGCCGGTGAGCAGCGCCATCGCCTCGGCCGAGACGTTCTTCACGTCCTTGCGCAGGCGTCCCGCGGCACGCCGCACGAACTCGTGGACGAGGGCGGGGATGTCTTCGGGCCGCTCGCGCAGCGGCGGCAGCGCGATCGTGAACGCGGCAAGGCGGAAGTACAGGTCTTCGCGGAACGCGCCGCTCGACGCGAGCGCCTTCAGGTCGCGGTTCGTGGCGGCCACGACCCGCGCGTTCACGCGGATGGTGCGGTCGCCGCCGACACGGCGGATCTCGCGCTCCTGCAGCGCCCGCAGCAGCTTGGCCTGCAGCGGCGGCGCCAGCTCGCCGATCTCGTCGAGGAACAGCGTGCCGTTCGCCGCGAGCTCGAAGAGGCCCGCCTTGTCGCGGACGGCGCCGGTGAAGGCCCCCCGCACGTGCCCGAAGAGCTCGGACTCGAGCAGCGTGTCGGTCAGCGCGGCACAGTTCAGCGAGACGAGCCGGCCTCCCGCACGCGGGCTCTGGTCGTGGAGCATGCGCGCCACGAACTCCTTGCCGGTGCCGCTCTCCCCCTGGATGAGGACGTTCGTGTCGAGAGGCGCGACGCGTGCCGCCAGCTCCAGCACCTCGCGCATGGCGCTGCTGCGGACGATGAAGTTGTGCGACGCCGCGTGGCGCAGCACGTGCTCGCGGACGACGCCGATCTCGCGCTCGCGCGCGTCGAGCAGCCGCTGCCGCCGCGCGAGGGCGTGCTTCTGCCGGCGCACGGCGGCGCGCGCCCGCTCGATCTCCTCGTGCAGGTCCACGCGCTGGAAGTCGACGATCAGCGACTGCAGCTCGTCGCCCCAGCCCGCCGCGTCCTTGCCGGTGAGCAGGCACTCGGCGTGTCCCTGGCCGGCGCACGTCACCTCGCGGAAGTAGACGTCGCGCCCCAGGCAGCCGCTGAAGAAGCCGCTCGCGTAACCGACGAGCGTCCAGCAGACCGTCTGGTCGCTGCGGCCGAGGTGATGGACGTGCTGCTCCGCCTCGTACGAGTTGCGCCAGACGAGCTCCCCCCGGAAGCTCCCCGACTCCGGCTCGTAATCGAGCCGCGTCGGCACCGAGTGCACGATGCCCTCGAGGCTGTGCAGGGTCGTCCCGGCGGCGACGCCGTCCATCGGGTTGTCCCACTTCAGGCGTTCGCGGAGACTGATCGCATCGTGGTAGCCGTCGGCATAGCCGAAGCGGAGCAGCAGCCGGCGCGCACGGTCGGTGCCGAGCGTTTCGACGATCTGCTTGCGCAGCAGGCCCATCGCCGCGGCCCCCTGGATGATCATCCGCTGGTCGCCGAACGTGATGATCCCTTCGTCGGGGCGGAAATCGAGAACTTCGTAGAGCTGCAGGTCCTTCAGCTTCATCGGTGTCGCCCGCGCGCGCGGGCACATCCATTGTGTCGCACCACGCAGCTCAGTGCCTGCCTCCGGCGACGCAGGAGGTGTGGCTTTTCACGACCAGCAGCGGCCCGCAGGTGTCCCGCAGCACGACCTCCGCGTACGGCCGCAGCAGCGCTCCGGCCGTCCAGCCCTGGCGTCCGCGCGTGCCCATCACGACCAGATCGATGCGGTTCCGCTCGATCAGGCCCGGCAGGAGCCGGTGGAAGTGCCCCTTGACCAGGTGAATGCGTGCGGCGGGGATGCGGATCCGCGCGGCGGCGAGCACCGCGTCGACCCGCTCGGCCGCGGCCTCGCGTTCGCCGTCGACGTACTCCTGCAGCTCGTGCGGCGGCACGCGGGGCCGCAGCAGCGTCTCGCCGTACGCGATCCAGGCGTGCAGCACGTGCAGCTCCGCGCCGGAGGACGCGGCGACCGCCGCAGCCACTGACGCCACCGCGATGGCATCGTCGAGCCGGTCGTTCACCACCGGGTTCACGGCGGCGACGATGCGGCGGATCCGCCGGCGCTCGGTCGGGTCCGCCAGCCACACGGGGCAGGGGCACTGCCGGATGAGCAGCGAATCGAGCGGATCGATGAGGGCGCCGCGGCGCCGCGGCGACCGCGCGAGCGCCTTCATCACGAGGTCGTGCTCGCGATCGCGGATCGAGGAGAGCACGGCGTCGGTCGACTCGCTGCCCGTCCCCGGCGGGGGCGGCCAGAGACGGACGCGCGCGCCGGCCGGGTCGACCAGCGGAGACGCCTGCTCCAGGAGCGCGCGCGTCTCGCGCTCCGACCGGCCCACCGCGAGCGCCTTGCCGAACAGCTCGCGAGCCGGCTCGTAGTGCCGTCGCTGCGACAGTGCCATCATCTCCTCCTGTCGGCGCCGGCTCCCGTCAGTTCGCCGGCACGGGCCAAGTCCTCGTCTTCGTGGTCGAATGCGTCGCCGCGGCCGCGCTCCCCGCGCGTGCGGCTGGTGCGTCCCTCGCGGTGCTCGCGCAGCTCGTCGAACATGGTGCCGTCCCACAGCTCCACGCCGCGCAGGTAGGCGGCGCGGCCGATGGCGTGCGCCGCCACCGGGGCGGTGAGGAACAGCGCGGCGACGATCAGCAGCGCCCGGGCGCTGACCGTCAGATCGCCGAAGTGCGTGAGGGTCGCCATCATCATGCAGGCGACGCCGAGCGTCGCCGACTTCGTCGACGCCTGCATGCGCGTGAACAGGTCGGGGAGGCGCATGACGCCCACCGCGGCGAGCAGGGTGAACACGGCGCCGACCGCCAGCAGCGAGACCGAGATCCAGTCCATCATCGCTGTCCCGTCCTTTGCACGTAGCGCGCGAAGGCGACCGTTCCGAGGAACGTGATCAGCCCCAGCACGAGGGCCGGCTGCAGCAGCGCCGGCTGGTTGAAGGCGATCGCGCTGGCCGCCAGCACGCCCACCGCCACCGTGGCGATGAGATCGATCGCCACGACGCGGTCGGGGAGCGTGGGACCGCGCACGATCCGGACGAAGGCGAGCACCGCCGAGAGCGCGAGCACCGCCAGCACCACCGCGGCGGCGGTTTCGACGACGAATGGACTCATCGCAACACCTCCAGCACCCGGCGTTCGAAGCCGTTCTTGATCGACCGCACCAGCCGCTCGCGGTCGTAGACGTACATCGCGTGGATGAACAGCACCCGGCGGTCGTCGGACACGTCGAGACTCAGCGTGCCGGGGGTGAGCGAGACGAGCGTCGCGAGCATCGTGATCTCGGCGTCGGTGCGCGCGTCGAGCGGAATGCCGACGACGGCGGGCGCCATGTGATGCGTGGGCGTGATCACGTCGTAGGCGACGCGGAGGCTGGCGAGGACCAGTTCCCACACGAAGAAGAAGCCGAGTCCGATCGCGCGGCGCATCCGGCGGAGCGGCAGGGCGAAGCCCATCGTGTCCTGCGCGAAGTGGAGGACGACGTAGCCGAGCAGCGCCCCGACGAGCAGGTTCCCCGCCGTCGCCGTGCCCGTGAGCCCCACCCACACCAGCGAGAGCCCGAGCAGCCAGAGCACGCTGATCATCGGCGCCCTCCCAGCACGGTGGAGACGTACGTCTCGCGGTCCATCAACTGGTCGGCCGCCACGGTGGCGAGCGCGAACAGGTGGCCGGCCGCCAGGCCGATCACGATCGTGACGGCGGCCAGCGTGCCGATCGGCAGCAGCAAGCCGCGGATGTTCCGCCGCGGCTCGTCCGCGCCTTCCGGCGCCGCCTTCCAGAACGCCTCGTGCCAGATCTTCGTCATCGAGAGCAGCGTCAGGAGTCCGACGGCGAGTGCGATCGCGACCATCAGGTAGGCTTCGGTTTCGAGCCCCGCCTGAATCAGCGAGAGCTTCGCGAAGAACCCCGAGAGCGGCGGGATGCCCGCGAGCGAGAGTGCCGGCACGAGAAAGAGTGCCGCCAGGAACGGCCGCGAGGCGTACAGGCCGCCAAGGCGCGCGAGCTCGCCGCTGCCCTGCAGGCGCTGAACGGCGCCGGCCACCAGGAACAGGTTCGTCTTCACGACGATGTGATGAAGGATGTAGAAGACCGACCCGGCGAGCGCGAGCCGCGTGAACAGCCCGAGGCCCATCAGCATGTAGCCGATCTGGCTGACGATGTGGAACGACAGCACCCGCCGGAACTCGCGCTGCGTCCAGGCGCCGAGCACGCCGGTGATCATCGTGAGCGCCGCGATGACGAGCACGAGCCCGTGCGTGTAGGCGACGTCGGCAACGAAGATGAGGGTGAACACGCGGATGAGCGCGTAGACGCCCACCTTCGTCAGCAGGCCCGCGAAGAGCGCCGACACGGCGGCCGGCGGCGTGTGGTACGAGGCCGGGAGCCAGAAGAAGAAGGGGAAGGCGGCCGCCTTGATCCCGAAGGCCACGAGCAGCAGCATCGAGGCGGCCGTCACCAGCCCGGGACGATCGGAGGCCGCCAGCCGCTCCGACAGGTCGGCCATGTTGAGCGTGCCCGAGAGCCCGTAGAGCACGCCGGCGGCGGCCAGGAAGAGCGCCGAGGCGATCAGGTTCAGCGCGACGTACTTGACCGCTCCTTCGATCTGCGCGCGCCCCCCGCCGAGCGCGAGCAGCACGAAGGAGGCCATGAGCATGACCTCGAACCAGACGTAGAGATTGAAGAGATCTCCCGTGAGGAACGCGCCGCACACGCCCGTCAGCAGCATCTGCACGAGCGGGTGATAGCCGTAGCGCTCGCGGTTCGCGTCGATCGTCATCGCGCTGTAGACGGCGACGGTGACGCCGATGAGGCCCGTGACGGCGATCATAAGCGCGCTGAACATGTCGGCGACGAACGTGACGCCGAACGGGGCGGGCCAGTCGCCGAGCTGGACGGCGACGACTCCGTCGCGCGTGACCGTGCGGACGATCAGGAGGCCGCACACGAGCACGGCCCCGGCGCTGAGCGCCGACAGGATCCGCTGCACCCGCCGCTGGCGCCACGCGAGCAGCAGCAGGATCGCCGTCAGCAGCGGGATCACGACGGGGAGCACGAGCAGTGTCGTCATGACTCGGTCGTCCGCATGGCGTCGAGATCATCGGTGCCGGCATGCTCCGCGCCGCGCCGGAAGAGCACGAGCGCGAAGGCGAGCACGCCGAATCCGATCACGATTGCCGTCAGGATCACCGCCTGCGGCAGCGGGTCGGCCATCGGCGACGGCGGGACGCCGTCGACGAGGAGCGGCGCGCGGCCGCGTGTCAGGCCGGCGGCGGTGAAGATGAGCAGGTTGGCGGCGTGTCCGAGCAGCGCCAGCCCGATGATGAGCCCCACGAGGCTGCGCCGGAGCATCAGGTACAGTCCCGCCGTGTACAAAGCGCCGACGACGATGGCGAGCAGCGGCTGCATGTCACTCCTCCGCCAGGGGAAAGACGATCAGCAACACCATCCCCAGAACGAGCAGGTAGACACCCGCGTCGAACAGCAGCGGCGTGCCGATCGGGAGGTAGCCGCCGCCCGGCAGCGGCAGCTCCGTCCAGAGACCCGTCAGGAAGGCGCGGCCGGCCAGCAGCCCCCAGATGCCGCTGAGCGCCGCGACCAGGAGCCCCACCGCGAGCACGGTGCGCGGATGTACACCGAGCGCCCGGCGCGCCGAGCGGGCGTCGTGCGCCAGCGCGTGGAGCGCGAAGGCCGACGCGGCGACGAGGCCGCCGGCGAAGCCGCCGCCGGGGCCGTTGTGGCCGGCGACGAGCAGAAAGATCGAGTACAGGAGCAGCACCGGCTGGAGCACCCCGGACGCCGTCCGCAGGATGAGCGACGTCATGATTTCGCCTCCGCGCGCGGCCGCAGCCTGAGCAGGGCGTACACGCCCACTGCCGCGATGCCCAGCACCGAGATCTCGCCGAGCGTGTCGATCGCGCGGAAATCCACCAGGATCACGTTCACGACGTTGCGGCCGTGCGCGTCGGGCAGGCTGCGTTCGATGAAGTACCCCGAGATCGGATCCTGTGCCGCCGGCCGTCCGGTGGCGAGGACGAGCGCCGTCATCAGCGCCCCCGCGCTCGTCGCGATCCCGAGATCGCGCCAGCGGATGCGCGGCCGCGGCTTGCCGCGCCCGGCGGGCAGGTTGTACAGGACGAGCACGAGCAGAATGACCGTCAGCGTCTCGACGAGCAGCTGCGTCAGCGCAAGGTCGAGCGCGCCGAACATCGCGAAGATCAGCGCGATCGAGTAGCCCACCGCGCCGAGCGCCGCGACGGCGGCGAATCGCGACTTCGCCTGGACCGCACCGATCGCCGCGAGCACCATGAGGAGCGCCAGCCCCGCCTCGTGCACCCGCATGTCACGCCAGCCGCCGGGCGGCAGCCAGTCGTGCCGCAGCACGAGCGTGCCGCCCACGAGCGCGACTGTCATCGCGATGGTCAGCATCATGTAGTAGCGCAGGAGACCGCTCTGCAGCAGGCGCGTCTGGAGCGCCGCGACGCGCGTGAGCATCGCGAGCGCTGCCGCATACCAGCCGGTCGGCGTGGCAGCCGCCGGCAGGCGCCCCCAGGACTCCCGCACCAGATCGCGCCAGTGGAAGAGGGCCACTCCGGCGAACAGTGCGGCCACGCTGGCAAAGAGCGCCAGCGTCCACCCGTGCCACAGGGAGAGGGACACGACGACCGCTTCGCCGCGGACCGCGGACGCCGCTCCCGCGAGCATGGTGGTGGTGATCCATTTCGGGAAGAGCGCCGTGATGACGCCGAGGATGGCCAGCAGCAGCGCCCCGATCCAGAGCGCCGGCGGGCCCTCGTGCGCCGCGCGCAGACCCGCTGGCCGCGGTCCGAAGAACGGAGACGCGACCATCCCTGCCGCCGCCACGAGCAGGGCGCCGGTCAGGACGACCATCGCGAATACCACCAGGCCGGCCATCGTCGTGCCCCGCACGGCCTCGAGCGCGAGCTCCTTGCCGACGAAGCCGACGAGCGGGGGAACGCCCGCCATCGACAGCGCCGCCAGGACGGCGGCAGCGGCGGTGATCGGCATGGCACGTCCGAGCCCGCCCAGTCGGCGGATGTCACGCTCGCCCGTCTCGTGATCCACGGTGCCGACGACGAGGAACAGCGCCCCTTTGTAGAGCGCGTGCGCCAGCAGGAAGACGACCGCCGCGACCGCCGCCGGCTGCGAGTCGAGGCCGAGCAGCAGCGTCATCACGCCGAGCGCGCTCACGGTGGAATAGGCGAGGAGCCGTTTGAGCTCGCGTGAGCGGAACGCCAGCCAGGCACCGGCGAGCATCGTGACCGCACCGACCGACGTCACCGCCGCGAGCCAGCCGACCGTGCCGCCCAGCACCGGCGCGAGCCTCGCGAGCAGGAAGACGCCCGCCTTCACCATCGTGGACGAGTGGAGGTAGGCGCTGACGGGTGTCGGCGCCGCCATGGCTCCGGGCAGCCAGAAGTGAAAGGGGACCTGCGCGGACTTGGTGAACGCCCCCACCAGCACGAGCGTCAGTGCCGCCGGATACAGCGGGTGCGCGCGCACCTCGGCGCCGCGCGTGAGCAGCGTGCTGATCTCGAGGCTGCCGCCGGCGATCCCCAGCAGCAGGATCCCGGCAAGCAGCGCGAGCCCCCCGCCCCCAGTGACGAGCAGCGCCTGCAGCGCCGCAGCCCGCGACTCGGCCCGGTCGTGATTGAACCCGATCAGCAGGTACGAACTGATGCTCGTGAGTTCCCAGAAGACGAACAGCAGCAGCAGGTTGTCGGAGACGACGATGCCGAGCATCGACGCCATGAAGAGCAGCAGCAGGACGTACAGGCGCCCGAGGTGCGGGTGCCCCGACAGGTAGGCGCCGGCATACACGACGACCACGGCGCCGATGCCGCAAACGAGCAGAACGAACAGCCGCGACAGGCCGTCGACGAAGAATGACAGGTTCAGGCCGAGCGCCGGCATCCACTCGCGGTATTCGCGCAGCGGCATCGCGTCGGATGCGGTCGCCAGGACGTACGCGGCGATGCACGCCGGGTAGACCGCCAGCAGCCACCCCGATTGCCGCGGCGCGACCCGGTGCACGAATCCGGCGACGCCGGCGAGTGCGAACAGCGCAAGAACGACCCACAACACCACGAGCCCCGTCAGGGCAACAGGCGCGCCGGACCCGGCGCGCCGGCGCGTGATGCGGGATCACGCCCGGAAATACGGGCGATTTCGCGTGGTGCCGCGGCGCGGCGATAGGAGCCGCAGACCCGCACGCGTTTCAGGATGAAAGAGTGAAGCGGCGCGGCGCCGAAAGCGGGCCGATCCCTCGGCATTCGCCGCCGTCGAAACGAGGCATTTCATCCTGAAAGGCCGCGTTCCGTTGTGAAACGGTCTGGCCGGATCGCGGCTACCGCACGATCGCTCTCGCCCAGTCCCACCCTTCGAGCCCGCGGGCGTTGACCCCCTTCACGGCGATCACGTCACCGGCAGCGACCCCGTTCAGCGTCACGCCCGGCTGCTTCACGCGCGCCGTGCGCGGCTGCGCGTCGCCGGGACGCCCGTACGTGACGATGTACTCCGTCACCTGCTGCTCGGGGCTGGGCGTCCACGAGACGCGCGCGCTGCCGTTCGACGCCCGCTCCACCGTGAGCCCCGCCAGTCGCGACGGGCTGGACGCGAGGTACATCAAGGTCGCCGCCGTCGTTTTCGCCACCTCCGTCACCAGCTGGTGGTTGATCGTGTCGAGCAGGTCGTGCGGCTGGTGGTAGTGCGGATTACCGAGCACCGGGTAGGAGCCGATGCCGCCGACGATGTCGCCGTACGCCTCGTAGTACGCCGCCGCGTCGGTGCTCTTGTAATACAGCGCGTCGTAGGTGATGAGCCGCGTGAAGTGCATCGCGGCGCCGTGCTGGATGTCGCGGATGCCGGCGTTCGAGTAGCGGATGGTGTTGTCGAGGCGGTGGTCGTTCGCCCAGCCGATCATGTCGTTGTTCAACGCACCGACGATGCGGACGTTCCGCTCGACCGCCTGTCGCACGTACTCGCGGCTGCCCAGGAGCCCCGCCTCCTCGCCCGTGAAGGACGCGAACACGATGGTCGCAGCCTGCGGGTGCTTCGCGAGGATCCGCGCCGTTTCGAGCAGCGCGGCCGTCCCCGAGCTGTCGTCGTCGGCCCCCGGGCCGGCGGCGACGGAATCGTAGTGGCTGCTGACGACGTACACGAGCTCGGGGTTGACCGTGCCGCGCAGCGTCGCCAGCACGTTGGCCGTCGGCCCGGTGCGTCCGTCGCGCGTCCGGTACTGGAACTCCTGGAAGGCGGGCTCGTAGCCGAAGGAGCGGTAGGTGTCGAAGAGATACTGCGCCGCGAGCCGGTTGCCGGGCTGCGTCACGTACTTCGAATCGAAGTCGAAGAGCGCCTTCTGGTATTCGTAGACGCGCCCGACGGACGCCTGGTCCAGCACCCGGCGGACGTCGTCCGCGATGGGCGCGAACTGGCGGCGGGTCGTGGCACGGAGCGCCTCTTCATGCGCGAGGCTCGCCTTCAGCCGCGCCCTCAGATCGTCGGTGGTGATCCGCGTCGAGAGGTCCACCAGGTAGACGCCGCGCTCGGGCGAGACCGTATCGCCGTCGCGCTCGGCCACGACCAACAGCCGGCGTCCGTCCGGGCTCGGCACCCACTCGTATTCGGGTGCGATCGTCCGGACGGTGTTGTTGTGGAACAGCCGCGTCCGCGTCTGCCAGGGGGCCGCCGACGCGAGGTCGTACAGGTGCGAGCGGCGATGGCGGGCCTCGCCGATCATCGCGATGATCCGGTCGCCGCCGACGAAGCGCGGCAGGACGTCGTGCTGGATCTCGCGCGTCAGCCGGGCTTCACCGCTGCCGTCGGCGCCGACGATGAAGATCTCCCAGTCCTCCTTGGGCATCATCTGAAACGCCAGCCGGGAGCCGTCGGGGGAGAACGCCGGCGCGTCGATGCGCTCCGTGCCGGTACGGACCGCCCTGGCGGCGCGGGGGTCGGCGACGGGCGCCGTCATCAGCCGGTACTCGCCGCCGTCGCGGGCGACGTACGCGAGCGTCGCGCCGTCGGCCGAGAAGGCGGGAGCCGAGCCGGTGATCATCGCCGCCGCCGGCGTGTCCACGCGGAGCAGGCCGAACTGCGGGGGCGCGCCGGCGCCGCCGCCGCGGCCGCCGCCGGCGCCGCGCACCGTGTACGTCAGCGCCGTCCCCTGACGGTTCATCGCGCCGAGCGTCTTCTCCCCCTCGCCCGCCGTGACGGCCGCGGCCGCGCCGCCGGCGCGCGCCACGTACAACTGGTTCTCCGAGCCGTCGGCGGCGGCGCCGGCGAAGATCACGTCCTGCGCGGTGAAGGCGAGCGCCGTCTTGCGCATCCGCCCCGTGTCGATCGTCGTCTCCGTTCCGGATACGAGGTCCCGTACGGTCACCTGTGCCTCGAGGGAAAGCAGAGTGTTGAAGGCGTTGAGCCGCTGCGTGCGCTGTGCCGGCGGCCCCTGATCGACGGCGTCGTACGCCTGCCGGAGTGCGGGGGAGACCGTGATTTTCAGGTAGGCGAGCCGCGTGCCGTCTGGCGAGAAGACGGCCCGATGGCCCGGGACCTCGAACAGGATCCTGCGCGGTTCGCTCGCCGCCATGACGCGGATGCGACGGTCGGGCAGCGCGCCGGTCTCGTACAGCATGTGCCGGCCATCCGAGGAGAATGCCGGCGCGTCGCCATCGGCCGTCAGCTCGACGGTCTGGAAGAGCTCGCCGGTCTGCAGCGCGATCGTCTCGAATGCGTCGGCGGCGGCGGGGGAGTCGAGGATCTGCAGGTACGTCTTCAGAGCCTCGACGTACTGGCCGCGATCCCATGCGTCGAGGCCGGACTGGAGCAGGCTGTCGGCGGCTCGACCCGTTGCGTGGAACGACACCGCGGCCGCGAGCAGGAGTGGCAGAACCAGTTTGCGCATCCGGTAATCCTGCCACAGCCAGGACGGCGCGGCAGACGAGTGGCGCCGGAAGGTGAGCTGGGTCAGCCCGTCACGGACCGACCCGGAGGAGATCTGCGGGGCAGGGCTTGAGGCCCTGCCCCGGCGGGCTACTTGTGATCGAGCAGCTGCTTCAGCGCCGCCCAGTGCGTGCGGAGCTGTTCGACCTGCGCCTTCGTCAGCGTCAGGCCGCCTCCTTCGTCCTCCATCTTGAGCAGCGTCTCGATGGCGGCGACGTGCCGCATGATCTCTGCGTGGTTGTGCCCCTGCGCGGCGGTGCCGGCCGCGGCCTGTCCGGTCGTGCTGCCGGCGGTGCCGGTCGCCGTTCCCGTAGCCGTCGGGGCGGTCGTCGTGCCCGTGGTGCCCGTCGTGCCGGTCGCGGTCGTGCCCGTCGTGGTTCCGGAAGCCGTGCCCGTCACGGTGCCGCTCGCGGTCGCACCGGTCGTGCCGGCCGCCGCCGTGCCCGAGACGCTGACCGAGCCCCCCGCCGCCTTCTCGAACTCTGCGAGGTGCCGGCGCAGTTCGATCAGCTTCTGACGGACGGCTGGATCCAGATTCGCCGTCGCGGTGCCCGAGGTACCCACCGTGCCGGTGGTGGTCGTGCTGCCCGTCGTGCCGGTCACCGTCCCGGTGGCGGTGCCCGTCGCCGTGGCGCCGGGATCTGGACCCAGCAGGGCCGTGAGGTTCGCCTCGACCTTGTCATACGACGCCCGCCACTCGGCCTGCGTGGTGATCAGCTCGTTGAAGTTCGAGATCAGCTGGGAAATGTGCGTCCGCGCCTCACCGCTCAACTGCGCCGCCGCCGGAAGCTGCGTCAGCTCGCTCAGCGTGTTGCGCGCCTGCGTGAGGTGACGCCGCGCCGCCTCCTCGTCCACCTGGGCAGCCGCGGTCGCCGCTGCCGCCGGCGTCTGCGTCTGCGGTGTGGCCGCCGTGCCGGTCATCGCGCTGGTCGCGGCTGTGCCCGTCGCGGTGCCGGTCGTGGCCGTGCCCGTGGTGGTGCCTGACACAGTGCCGGAGGTGGCGGCCGTCGTCGTGTCCGGCGAGCCTGCGCTGCCGCCCGCCATCGCGGTCGCGAACGCCGTGATGTGGGTGCGGAACTCCGCCAGCTTCGCTCGCGTCGCTTCGTCGACGTTCGTGCCAGCCTTCGCGCCGGAGCGCGTGCCGGTCGTGCCCGTGGTGCCCGTCGTCCCCGTGGTTGTGGGCTCGCTACCCGTGGCGGTCGCCGGACCGATCAGCGACGTCAGAGTCTTGTCGATCGCCGCGACTTCCGTGCCCCAGTTCGTGTTGCCGCGGGGCGCGGTGGCGCGTTGATTGCGATTCGCCTGGCCTGTCTGGCTGGCGTTGTCGTTCATGCCCGCGGCGCGCTCAAGCGCGTTCAGCCGGCGGTTGAGCTCGTTGATCTGGTTGCGCACGCTGGCAGTCACGTTGCCGTTGCGGAGTTCGTCGAGCGTCTCCCGCGCCTGACGCAGGTGTTCGCGCGCCTCGGCGTTGACCTCCTGTGTGGAGGTCCTCTCCGGGGTCTGCTGTGCAGTTGCCGGTGGTGTGGTCTGTGGTGTCTGCGCCGTGCCCATCGCGGGCAGCGTCAGCAGTGCGGCCGCGGTGACGGCCACTGTCCATTGTGTCGAACGCTTCATTGCCTGGGCTCCTCCTGAGCAGAACAATTCGTGTTGCCGTTCATGAAGGAGCGGAGCAAGTGAAGTGCCACGGCGACAGCCGGACGAGGTCGGGGTCCGGCGAAGTTGAGACGGGCCGTTTCAGGGGGTTGCTACGCGTCGAGCAGGCTTCGCACGCGCGCGCGGATCTCACCAATACTGAACGGCTTCTGAAGAAACGACACGTCGTCGCCGGCGTTGAAGCTGTCGAGCGCAAGCGTTTCGGAATACCCCGACATGTAGAGGACCCGGATCTCCGGACGCAGCGCCCGCACGCGCGTCGCGAGCTCGGGGCCGTTCATCCCCGGCATCACTACGTCGGTGACGAGCAGTTCGATCGGGCCGGAATGCGCGGCGGCCAGGGTGAGCGCTTCTTCGCCCGAACTCGCCTCGAGCACCTTGTAGCCGCTCCCGGTGAGCGCCCGCTGCGCGAGCGCACGCACCGCCGGTTCATCCTCGGCGAGCAGCACGCACCCCACGCCGGTGTCGGCGCGCTCGTGCGCGGTCCGTACGGGCGGTCCCGCCGCGGGAGGCCCCGCGATCGCCGGAAAGGCGACCGTGAAGGCCGTGCCTCCCCCCGGCGTGGTGTCGAAGTAGATCCCGCCCCTGCTCTGGCGGACGATCCCGTAGACGGTGGCGAGCCCGAGCCCGGTGCCCTTGCCGAGTTCCTTCGTCGTGAAGAACGGCTCGAACACGTGCCGCTTGATCTCGTCGGTGATGCCGACGCCGGTGTCGCGCACGATGAGCGCCACGTGCGGCCCCGGCTGCATCGACGGGTCGCGCAGCAGCTCGCGCGAGCCGACCTCCATCCGGGTGGTTTCGAGCGTAATGGTGCCCCCGCCGGGCATGGCGTCACGCGCGTTGATGCACAGGTTCAGCAGGATCTGCTGCACCTGGCCCGGGTCGACGAGCACGAGCGCCGGCGCCGGATCGAGGCAGGTCAGCAGCGACACGTCCTCGCCGATCACGCGCCGCAGCATGCCGGTCATCTTCTCGACGACGGCGTTCAGGTCGATCTCCTCGGGCCGCAGGATCTGGCGGCGGCTGAAAGCGAGCAGTTGCCGGGTGAGCAACGCCGCCCGTTCGGCCGCCTCGGAGATGTCCACGACGTTCTGCCGCTGCGGGTGTCCGGCGGGGAGCGCCTCGAGCGCCTCGTCGCAGTTGCCGAGGATGATCGTGAGGATGTTGTTGAAGTCGTGGGCGATGCCGCCGGCGAGCCGTCCGACGGCCTCCATCTTCTGGGCCTGGCGGAGTTCCTCTTCGAGGCGGCGCTGCTCGGTGACGTCCTGCACCATCTGCATGCGGCCGAGCAGCCGCCCCGCCTCGTCCTTGAGCGGGACGTTCGTCCAGTGGCAGTGAATGACGTCGCCGCTGCGCGTGAGGTTGTCGTTGAAGTTCTCGATGGTCTCGTCGCCCGCCTCCACCCGCTGCAGGAGCGCGCCGATCGCTTCGGCGTCCTCCGGGCGGATGATGAGCGAGTTCACCTCGCGGCCGAGCACCTCGGCGACGGAGTAGCCGAAGATGCGCTCGGCGGCGCGGTTCCACGCGATCACGCGGTTCGCCGTGTCGGTGACGAAGCACCCGACGGGCATCCGCTCGAACTGCAGCGCGAGGCGCCGCACGAGCGCGTCGCGCTCAGCGGCGAGGCGCTGCTGCGTGACGTCGGCGCGCCGCCGTTCCTCCTCGTGCCGGCGGCGGTCTTCGATGACCTTCAACGCGTAGCCGACGTCCGCGCCCAGCGCCTCGATGAGCGCGACGACCTCGCCTTCGAACACCCCCGGTTCGGCCGCGAGGAAGGCGATGAAGCCGATCGGCCGCTCGCCGACGAGGATCGGCGTGCAGGCGACCGAGCGGACGCCGCTCGCGCGGGCGCCTGCCTGCCAGGGAGCGAACGCAGGTTCGGCGTCGGTGTCGTTCACCACGGTTGCGCGCAGGGAGCGCAGCGAGCGTCCGCCAGGCCCGTTCGCGCGCGGGCCGCCGTCCCAGCGAATCGTCTCGTCGTCCACGTAGCGCAGCGGCGCGCCGCCGCGCGCCGCGATCGTCACGCGCCCGTCAGGCTCGGCAAGGCCGATGAACGTGCTCAGAAAGCCGCCTGCCTGTGCGGCCGTTTCGCAGACCGCGCGGAGCAGCGCGTCGGGCGCCGTCTCGCGTACCAGGATTTCGTCGACCGCGGCGCGCGTCCGCAGGAGCCGGTTCAGCGACTGGATCCGGTCTTCCGCCCGGCGCCGTTCGGTGATGTCGCGGACGATGGAGATGAAGACCTGCTCTTCGGGCACATACCGCGTGCTCACTTCAACCGGCACGCACGTGCCGTCGCTGCGGAGGTGGTACGTCTGGAACACGCGCCGCTCCTGCCGCGCCGCATCGTTCATCGACTGCGGCAGATCCGCGTGCTCTCCCTTCGGCCGGATGTCGTACGCCGTCAGCCTGAGCAGTTGCTCGCGCGTGTAGCCGTAGAACTCCTCCGCGCTCCGGTTCGCGTCGATGATGCGCGCGTCGCGCGCGACGAACAGTACCGGATCGTTCAACTGGTCGAGCAGGGTGGCCGTGCGAGCGTCGTGCGCGGAGCCGTTCGGCAGCCGGGTGGAGCGCCAGGAGTCGGAGGGCCAGGACATGGAAGGCCGGATGGCGCAGCACTATACCAGAGGCAGCCGCGCGTCAGCCGTTCTGCTCGAACTGCTCGGCGAACAGGCGCCGCTGCTCGGCGCTGCCCAGCATGAGCAGCGTCGAGCCGGGCGGCAGCCGAAGATCGCCGGTCAGCGTCGTGACCAGGTCGGACCCGTTCTCGAGCGCCACGACGCTCATGCCGGTTCGCGAACCGATGCCCGATTCCGCCAGACGCTTGCCCGCCAGCGACCGCGGCACGCGGATGGAGAACAGCTCGACGCCTTCCCCGAGCACGACCAGCTCGTAGCCGCGCAGGAGCGACAGCACGGCCTCGATGCCGAGCGTCGTGTAACTCAGGACGAAATCCGCCCCCGCCCGGTGGATCGCTTCGACGTTCCGCTCGTGGGTGATCCGGCTGACGATGCGCAGGTTCGGCTGGAGCTTCCGGCAGTACACCGCCAGGTAGATGTTCATCGCATCGTCGTTGGTCGTGAGGAGGACCGACGAGGCCCGGCCGATGCCCGCCCTGTCGAGCACGCGCCGGTCGGCCGCGTCTCCGGGAAACGTGCGCGCGCAGAAGGCCCGCATCCCCTCGAGCGCCGCCGCCGTGCGGTCGACCCCGTGCACCGGCAGCCCCTTGCGGTGCAGCGCCCGCGCCGCCGCCTGGCCGACCTTGCCGGCGCCGATCACGAGCACCGGCGGCACGTCGCCGCCGGCCGGCCGCGGCATCAGCGCGTTCAGGGCCGCCACGTTGGCGGCGCTTCCCGTCAGCACGACGACGCTGTCGGGGCCGATCAGTGAATCCGGAAAGGCAGGTTTGAGTCGCCCCCGCTCCCAGAGCCCCACCACGCTGAGACCGGTCCGCTCCCGGAGTCTCGTGTCGCGCACCGAGCGTCCCGCGAGCACCGTGTCGCGCGCCGGCAGCTCGGCGATCTGAAGGCCGCGGTAGGAGCCGATCACGTGCGCTTCGCTGCCGCCCGCCGCCACCCGGTTGGCGAGAGATTCCCCGAGCTGCTGCTTCAACGGCAGCACCGTGGTGGCGCCGCTCAACTGCAGCACGTCGATCGAGTCCTCCTCTTCGACGAGGGCGACGATGGGGAGGTCGGGCGCGATCTCGCGGGCCGTGATCGTGATGTTGGTGTTCGTCGTGTCCTCGCAGTTGGCGAGCAGGAGCCGCGCGTGGGGCGCCCGCAGCCGCTCGTACGTGCCACGGCTGTCGTTGTCGCCCGTGACGACCGAGATCCCCTCGCCGACCAGGCGCGCCGCGGCCGCGGGATCCGGTTCGATGACGAAGTACGGGATCCCCTCACCGGCCAGGCGCTCGACCAGGCCGGCCGCGATCGCGTCGAGCTCGGTGAGGATCACGTGCCCCGTCGTGCGGTCGGGCACCTCGCGCGGAGCCCGCAGCCGCACGCGCGCCTCCAGCCACGGCGCATAGAAGAGGCTGATGAAGAGGAAGGGCAGCATCACGAGGAGCAGGAAGACGCCCGACAGCAGGACGACGACGCTGAACACCCGCCCGATGTCGCTGGTGAACGTGATGTCGCCGAACCCCAGGGTCGTCATCACCACGAGCGTCCAGTAGAAGCCGCTGATCCAGGAGTGCTGCTCCCCCTCGACCCGGATCTTGATCACGTGGAACAGCACCGCGTAGACGGTGATCAGGAGCGCGAGCGTCGCCAGGTACTTCAGGAGGCCCCGCAGGTTGGCGCGCGCCGCCGGGTCGCGCATCAGGTAAGCGAGCTGACTGCTGGCGAACTTCATAGGCCTCCCTGGTATATCATTGCCGCTCCACAAGTCACCCACGTCAGCGCCCGTCCGTTCGAGACGTGTGCGCTGGCCACATCGGAAGCGTTCACATGCCGCCCGGATCGACGAAGTGCGCGCCCCGCGAGCCGACCTGGACGCGGATGCCGGCGCCGAGGCTGCTGATCAACTCGCTCGACATCAGCCGCGACGGCAGCCGCATCCTCGCCGGGACGTACCGCCGTGCCTACGGCGCAGATCTCGTCGACGGCCTCAGGACCAGGTTTGGCGTGTACTGCTACGACGCGGCCGGAAAACTGCTGCGGGCGCGGGTGATCGATGGCTCCGCCGGCGTGTATTGGGTCGCCCTCTCGGCCGACGGCCGGTACGCGGCCTCGGGCGGCCTCGTCACCGAGACGACCGGGTTCTTCGACGTGTTCGACCTGGAGACGGGCGCCACGCTCCTCCCGCAGGTGACCACGGCCGGACGCGTCAACCGCGTCGATCTCTCCGACGACGGCGCCGTGCTCGCCGCCTGTGCGGCCGACACCGTGTACGTCGCGCGTCAGACGGCCGGCGCTTTCGCGGCGCCGCAGACGTTTGCGCTCGGCTCGGAGGCGGTGAGCGTGGCCGTATCCCCGGACGGCACGTGGGTGGCCGCCGTCAGCTACGACTCGACCGTTCATCTCTTCGGCGTTTCGGCGGCCGGCGCGATGGCGGCCGGCAGCTTCGCCTACCCGCTGCAGAACGCCTCGGGCCACAGCGTCCAGTTCTCGCCCGATGGCGCCTGGTTCGCCACCGCGCATGGTGGAGGGAACCACGGGGGCAGCTTCTGCCTCTTCAACGTGGCGCAGTTCGCCACCGCGCCGGGCAGCTACTGGGACGCACCGGTCGGCGTCGGAGGGAGCGTCTATTCGGTGGCGCTGGCCCTTTCCGAGGGGGCGCTCGTCCCCGATGTCGCGGCGACCATAAATGCCAGCGACGGCGGCAGCGTCGTCCGCGTGCGCACGAGTGGCGCCAGCCCCGCGACGGTGTGGAGTTTCGCGACCGCGAGGCCGCCGAACTGCGTCGCCATGAACCCGTCCGGCTCGCTGGTCGCGATCGCCGACGGCTATCCCGAAAATACGCCGGGCAACTTCTACCTGCTCGACGGCAGCGGGACGTGCCGGTGGACCTGTCCGAGCGGCAACATGAACTGGCCCATTGCCGTCGCGGCGGGGACCGGCGCCGTCGTCGGCGGAAGCGACGACGCGAACGTCTACTTCTTCACACCCTGAGTCATGGTGAAGGTCCGGCTGCGCGCGTGGATCACCGTGTCGGCCCTGCTCGCCGCCACCGCGTGGATCGCTGCGCCTGCCTACGCCGACTGGGCCTCCGTTCCCTCGCAGCTCCGCTTTCGAAGACTCTCGGTGGAGCAGGGTCTGTCGGCCAGCGTCGTCCGCGTGGTGAAGCAGGACCACAAGGGGTTTCTGTGGATCGGCACGCAGGACGGCCTGAACATGTACGACGGGTTCCGGGTGACGGTGTTCAAGCACGAGCCCGAGAACGACAACTCGCTTCCCGGGAGCTACGTCACGTCGCTCGCCGAGAGCGTGGTGGACGGCCGCAGCACGCTGTGGGTGGGGACGTTCCGCGGGCTCGCGGCGTTCGAGACCGCGACCGGACGCATCCGCCGGTTCCGCCACGACCCCGCCGACCGCGACTCGCTCACGCACGACGCCGTGCAGGCGCTTCACGTCGGCAGCGACGGCGTCATCTGGGTCGGCACATCCGACGGGCTGAACCGGGTGGAGCCTTCGAGCGGCCGGCTGACGCGTGTCTGGGGAGGGAACGCCGCCGGTGACCAGCCCGGGCAGGACTTCGTCACGACGATCGCCGAGGATCGCGACGGCCATCTCTGGATCGGCACCGCCACCGGGCTGCGCCGGATGGACCGGCGGACCTTCGCGGTGGAGCGGTTCGACCACGACCCCCGGAACCCCGCCTCCGTCAACCATCCGTACATCCGGACGCTGCTGATCGACGCGCGCGGCCGGCTCTGGGTCGGCACCGACCGCGGCGGGCTGGACCGCTTCGACCGTGACACGCGCACGTTCATCCATCACGTCAGCACCAATCAGCCGGGCAGCATCACCAGCAACGCCGTCAACGCGGTGCTGCAGGATACCGCCGGCGACATCTGGGTGGGACTCTGGGGCGGCGGCATCAATCGCCTCGTCGAACGCGGCGGCGCGGTGACGTTCGAGAGCTTCCGCCACGACGCGGCCGACCCGTTGAGCCTTGCGAACGACGACGTGACCGTGCTCGCCGAGGATCGGTCGGGGGTCATCTGGGTCGGCACGTACGGCGGAGGGATCAGCGGGTTCGCCCCCGCGCATGCGCGGCGCTTCCCCTACCACAAGACCATCGCGACGGATCCGGGCAGCCTTGCCGACGACCGCGTGCAGGCGCTCCTCGTCGACCGGTACAGGACGCTGTGGGTGGGCACGTGGGGAGGGCTCAGCCGGCTCCGCCACGGGGAGGAGCGATTCGTCCGCCTCGTGCACGACCCGGCGGATCCACGGAGCCTGAGCGACAACCGCGTGAACGACCTTGCCGAAGGACCCGACGGCGCGCTCTGGGTCGCGACGATGGACGGCGGCGTCAACCGGATCGATCCCGTCACGGGCCGGATCACGCGGTTTCAGCAGCCGCGTACATTGCGCGGGCCGGCGGCGGGCGACCGCGTCTTCGGCGTGCACGTCGACCGGCATGGCGTCGTCTGGACGGGCACGCTGTACAACGGCCTGCAGCGGATGGAGCCCGACGGGTCGATCACGATCTTTCAGCCCGTCGCCGGGGATGACGGATCGCTGCCCGACCTGCGGGTGAACCGGGTGTTCGAAGACAGCCGCGGCCTGCTGTGGGTGGCGACGCACGGAGGCCTGGCATTCTTCGAGCGGCAAACGGGCCGATTCGTGCGGGTGCACGACATGCCCGGCGCGCCGGTGGCCCTCGGCCGCCCGGTCGCGGACGTGACCGAGAGTGGCGGCGTGATCTGGGCCGGCACGACGGAAGGGGGGCTCGTGCGCGTCGCGCTGTCGGACGACCGCAGCTCCGCGCAGTTCCGCGCCTACCGGGAGAAGGACGGCCTGGCGAACGACCGGATCTATCGCGTGCTGCCCGACGCCGACGGGCGTCTGTGGATCACCACCGACAACGGCATGACGATGCTGGAAGCCGATGGGCAGCGCATGCGGCGGTTCGATGCCGCGCAGGGGCTGCAGTCGAACCAGTTCCTGTCGGGCGGTTTCTTCGACCGGCCGACGGGAACGATGTTCGTCGGGGGGATCAAGGGGTTCAACCGGTTCCGCCCGGCCGCGCTGGGGCCCGAGGCGCCGGTGGTTCCCGTCGTGCTCACCGAGTTCCTCGTCGCCAACCAGCGCGTGGAGATCGGCGACCCGGGGATGGCGGAGCGGATCGCCGACGCGCACCAGGTGCGGCTGCCGTACGCCGCCCACATGTTCTCGCTGGAGTTCGCCGCGCTCGACTTCGCCGCGCCGGAAAAGACCACCTACGTGTACATGCTCGAGGGCTTCGACGAGCAGTGGAACCACACCACGGCGTCGCGCCGCTTCGTGACCTACACGAGCCTCAGCCCCGGACGCTACGTGTTCAGGGTCCGCGCGGCGAACAGCGACGGCGTCTGGACGCCGCAGCCGCTCGCGTTGACGGTCATCATCGATCCGCCGTTCTGGATGACGTGGTGGTTCCGCACGCTGCTCATCGTGACGATCGTGACGGGCGTGGCGCTGGGCGTGCGCGCCCGCCTCTCGTCGCTCGAACGCCAGCGCCGCACGCTCGAGCGTGAGGTCGAGGCCCGGACGGCCGAGCTCCTCCAGGAAAAGCAGAAGGTGACGGTCGCCCTCCAGCAGGCGGAGCAGGCGAACGCTGCAAAGACGACCTTTCTCGCCAACATCAGCCACGAGATGCGGACGCCGCTCGCCGCGCTCGTCGGCCTCGCCGACGTGCTCAGCGACACGCGGCTCGACGAGGACCAGCGGGAATACGTGCGTGCGCTCTCGGCGGCCGGCGAGGCGTTGTCGGAGCTCGTCGACGACACGCTCGATCTCCGCAAGATCGAGCTGGAGCGCCTGGAGCTCGAGAACATCACGTTCGACCTCCGGCGGCTGCTGTCGGACGCGATCGACGTGCTGCGGATCCGCGCCGTGCAGAAAGGGCTCGACCTGTCGTGCGCGATCGGCGCCGAGGTGCCGCGCGAGATCACCGGGGACCCGCGGGCGCTGCGGCGCGTGCTGCTGAACCTGCTCGCCAACGCCGTGAAGTTCACCGAGCGCGGCAGCGTATCGCTCGAGGTCCGCCGCGTGGGACATGCCGCCGGCGCGCCGCTCGAGTTCACCGTCCGCGACACGGGGATCGGCATCGACAGGGCGAAGCACGCGATGATCTTCGAGACGTTCGTGCAGGCCGACGCGTCCACGGCCCGCCGCTACGGCGGCAGCGGGCTCGGGCTGGCCCTCTGCCGGCAGCTCGTGGAACTGATGGGCGGCCGCATCTGGGTGGAGAGCGAACCGGGCGTGGGCAGCCGCTTCCACTTCACGCTCCCCGCGCGCGAGGCAGCGGCGGGAGTCGAGCCGGCCCTCGCCTTCGAGACGGTTGACGCGAGCCGCGTGCGCCCGCTGCGCATCCTCGTCGTGGAGGACGCACCCCAGAACCGGCTGCTGATGTCGGCCTACCTGAACGGAGATCAGGACGAGGTCGACCTCGTGGAGACCGGCGAACTGGGCGTCGAAGCGTTCAAGCGGGGGCACTACGACATCGTGCTGATGGACGTGAACCTGCCGGGCATCGACGGGTATGCCGCGGCCGCGCAGATCCGGCGGATCGAGGCGGACGAAGGACGCCGTCCGTGCGCGCTCATCGCGCTGACGGCCTATGCCTTTGCCGAGGACGCCGAACGGAGCCGCGCGGCCGGCTGCGACGAGCACCTCACCAAGCCGATCCGCAAGGCGGTGCTGCTCGAGATGCTCAACCGCTACCGGACCGCCGATGCCGCGTGAGCCGATTCTCGTCCGCGTCGACCAGGCTCTGGCGGCCGTGGTGCCGGAATACGTGGAGATCACGAAGCGCGAGCTCGCGGCGGCGTGCGAGGCGCTCGCCGCCGGCGACGTCCGCCCCATGCGGACGCTCGGCCACAATCTGAAGGGGAGCGGCGCCTCCTTCGGCATGGAAGCGCTGACGCGCCTGGGAGCCACTATCGAGGCGTGCGCCACGGTGCTCGCCGTCGACGAGCTGCGCGAGCACGCCGAGACGCTGCGCGACTACCTCGATCGCGTCGCCGTCGTCGACGGCTGAGGCGCGGATTCGCGCGGCGGCAGGAACTCGATCGCCACGACGCGGCCGGCGCCGGCGCCCGCGGGGTCGGGCGTGACGGTGACGTAGACGCGGTCGGGCGGCGTGCGAGGACCGCAGGTCACGGATCCGCCGAGATCGTCGCGGTACGTGATGAACTCGATCGCCTCGAACTTCGCGGCCGAGAAGCGCACCGGCCCGCCCTCCGCGCGAACGTGCACGACGGCACCGGAGCGGAGGCACTCGATGCGCTCCAGCATCCCCTCGATCCGCTTCTCGCCGGGCTTCAACTCGCGGAACACCCAGTGCACTTCACCTCCGCGAGAGAGCATGCCCGCCGGCGGAGGCGGCGCCGGATCGTCGGTGATCGCGCGGCGCTCGGCAGCCGCGGCACGGGCCAGCTCCATGGCTGCCGCCTGCCCCATCACCGCGCGGGCGTACTCGCGGATGTCGCCGGGCACGAGCGGGGAGAGCAGCGGCCCGAGCAGCTGTCGCGCGCTCACGAACTCGCCGCGCTGCACGTGGAGCTGGGCCTGCCAGACCGCATAGTGGTCGTGGCCGGGGGCGAGTTGCCGCGCGCGGCGGATCGCGGCGAGCCCCTCGTCGCCCGGCCCCAGGAGCAGCCCCCTCAGCGCAATCGCGTGGGGCAGCTCGGGCCTGGCGGCGACCACCCGGTCGAGCGCGGCGAGCGCGGCGCGGGTCACGGGAGCGGACCGCTCGGCGCCTGAAGCGGTGGCGATCCGCTCGAGCCCCGTCGCGGCGCGGTACAGCACGAGCCAGTCGTCGGACGTGCGCGCGGCCTCGAGCAGCAGGGGCAGCGCCTCGTCGTCGCGCCCCGCATCCTGCTTCACCAGACCCCGAACAGCCAGCACGTACGGAGACGCGTCGGCGATGGCAGCGACCCTGCCGGCGGCGCTCTCCGGGTCGACGTGGCGCCGCAGGTCGCCGAGCGCGGCCTCCACGTCGGCGCGCGGCGCCGCCGACACGGTGAATGCCGACGGCGGGATGTCGCGGTCGAAGCGGAAGGCGAAGCCGGTCATCACGCTCCGCGTGATGTACCGCCGGAAGTCATCGAAGACCCTGATGCCGGCGAACGCCTCCTGCCAGGCGTCCGCCGCCGGCCGTCCGGCCGCGACGAGGCGGATGTAGGTTTCGAGTTCCCGGTTCCGGCGCGGCTCGCCGTTGAGGAGCATGTGCACGAGGGCCCACGACTGCGCATAGAAGACCGACCGGCGCGAGCCCTCGTTGTAGAGCGGCGAATCGCGTTCGACTGCGAGCAGTTCCTCGAGGGTGAGCAGGCGCTCCTCGTTCAGCCGTACGAGGTGGCTGTCGATCAGCCGGCCGAGCGTCGCTCGGCGTCCGTCGGGGCTCACCTCGAACGTGCTGTAGTACTCCGCCAGTCCTTCGCTCAGCCAGGCAGGCAGGTGGCGCACGACGTTCGAGGTGATCAGGTGCGCGTACTCGTGGTAGACCGTCCGCAGCGATGCCTCGCGGCGGCTCGCGTCCAGCATGATCAGGCTGAGGCTCGAGCTCCCGTAGAAGTAGCCGCCGACCTCCACCGGTCTGCCCTTGTAGAGCGGACGGTGAGGGGCGAGTGACCGCTGGTCGCGGAAGATGAAGACGACCGTGGGGACGGCGGGCCGCACGGCGGCGCCGGCGACGACGCGGCCGAGCGCCTCGCGGAAGCGCTCGAACTCCGCGGCGAACTCGCGCGTGCGCTTCTCGCCGACTTCGCCGAAGACGGTGAAGTTGGCGGATTCGACGCGCACCCACTGTGCCGAGGCCGGGGAGGCGAGGAGCAGGAGGCAGCCGAGCAGGACGAGGCAGCGGCGCATCGGCTGGTATACTAACGCTTCACCTCATCCCCGCGCCGGTCCGCGGCCGTTCCGGATCAGCGCGCGGCGACCTCTGGCCGGAGTGGTGAAACTGGCAGACGCGCGGGACTCAAAATCCCGTTCCCTTCGGGGAGTGTGGGTTCGATTCCCACCTCCGGCACCAACTGTCGTAGCCAATCCGCGACGGAGCTTCGCGGCACCTTCTGCCGAGGTGTTGGTATCTCGACACACGGCACCTGCGGTGCGTGCACGGCCGTTCTCCGTAACGATGCGCCACCCGAGGCTCCCGCTACGTGGAGGAGCACGATCGACGCGTGGTTCCGATGGTTCCGACTGCCTCGTTGGCTGACCCCTGCCACTGTCTGCTGCGGCGGTCAATCAGCGGACGACGCAATCTGCGCCACCGCTGCTCGGACACTGCCGATCGCCATACGAGCAGAACACGCAACAGTCTTCCCGCTTCGGCCGCAGGACTCGCCTGCACGCCGGGCACGCGTAGAAGAACAGACACGCGTCCGCGGGTATCACTTCGCGGGAGGTCGCGCGGCACTCAGGGCAGGTGATGGTCGCGGTCGCGCCAGTTCCTTGTCGATCCACGTCAGCGCCTTCCTCACGTAGGGCTCCGTATCCTTCCGGAGCGGAGCAAGCATCCTCCGGATCAACGGGCGCTCCTGTTCAACCCTGGCGAAATTCAGCAAAAGGACAACGCCGAAGCGACGCTCCCACACGGCGTGAGACCGGACCAGGTCGCCGGCAAGGTCGAACAGGGCGTCCCGCTCCATCTTCAGCAGTCTGCGAAGGCCTGCGGGTCGGCAGCCACTCGGAGCATCGTCTGGATGGCGGCGACATCTGCTCTCATGGCACGCCTCACATCGCGCTCAGGAGCAGCCCCGACAGGTTGAAGTAGAAGAGGAGCGTCACCAGGTCCGCCGACGCGAGGACGATCGGACCGGCGGCGACCTTCGGGTCGCGGCGCGCGGCCCGCAGCGCCGTCGGGAGCGCCACCCCCAGCGCGCACGCCGACACCATCGATACCCAGATGACGCTCCCGATCGCGAGCGCGACCGGCGCCCCGCCCTTCCACACCCACGCCACGAACCCGACCGTCGCGCCGCAGGCCAGCCCCAGCAGCGCCGCGGTGACCATCTCCTTTAGCAGCGCAGCCATGAACCGGGGCCGCATCGACGCGGGCGCATGCAGCCGCTGGAGCGTCAGCGTGAGCGACTGGATGCTGACGCTCTCGGCCAGCGCCAGCACCACCGGAATGAAGAGCGCCAGCACGACCGCCGTGTCGAGCAGGGGCTCGTAGAAGCTCGCGAGCAGCGCCGCGAGCAGGCCGCCGCCGACGTTGAACGACAGCCAGGGCAGACGGTCCTTGAAGCTGCGCCACGGGGTGACGGTCTCGGCGACGTGGACGCCGATCAGCTGGAACAGGTCGTCCACCGATTGCCGCCGCGCGACGTCGGCGATCTCGTCGGTGAACAGCCCCACGTCGGCGATCCCCACCAGCCGCCCGCCGTCGTCGACGACAGGAAACGCCAGGAACCGGTGGTGCAGAAACGCGTCGCACGCGTCCCGGATCGTCGCCGTGGCCGGCAGGGTGACGACATCCGGCACCATCACGCGCTCCACGCGCTCGTCCGTGGGTGTGGAGAGGAGGCGGCGCGTGGGGATGACGCCCGCCAGACGGTCCTCGCCGTCCACTACGTAGAAGTAGATGAGTCGCTCGCCGAGCTGCTGGGATCTCAGGAACGCCAGCGCCTCGCCGATCGTCTGGTCGGTGCGCAGCGGGGTGAAATCGCGGTGGACGTAGTTACGGACGGGCTCGTCCAGGTGGCGGGTGTCGACGGGCGGCATCTCCCGATTCTAGCGGCTCGCCGCCCGGCGTCAGGAGTCGTCTTCGTGCCGGGACTCCCCGCCCGCGCGGGGAGTCCTCGGTCGTGCGCGTGTCGCGTCAGTCGGCCGGCGCGTTCGACGGCGGGAGATCGCTGCTCCAGATCGTCTTCTCGGCGCGCCAGGTGCCGGCGGTGTTGCGGAGCACCCGCAGGTACTTGCCGCGGTCCCGCTGTCCGTTCGTGCCGAACGTCATCGAATAGCTGCCCGACTCGTACGCGATCGGTCCGTACCCGACGACCTCGTCGGGGGTGATCTGCAGGTTGGTCGCGCCCTTGGCGAGCAGGTCGGCGTAGAACGACTTGAGCGGCTCGCGGCCGCGCAGCAGCGGCGCGTTGGGCGGCATGAAGACCGAATTCTCGGCGTAGAACCCGACGACCGTGTCGACCTGCTTCTCGTTGAAGGCGGTCGTCAGCTCGGCCGACACCTTGCGGATCGCCTCGGCGTCCGCGCGCGTGAATTCCTGCTGTTTGGCTCCGGTGGCACACGCACTCACCGCCGCGGCGAGCGCGAGCGCCGTGATGGTCACGGCGTATCGCATTCCTGCTGTCCTCGCAATGTGGATGATGGAGACGAACCTCGATGATGCGGCAAGCTCCTGCACCTGTCAACGTCTGCCACATATGACACCAGCCGCGGGGTTTTGGCTCCACGCGCCGCCGAAAGTGTCGGAAGTCGATACGCGGCCGTGGCATAATGCGCCCGCGAATGGGCAAATTGAACGTCGTCGTGCTGTTCGACCGCTGGGAGGAGGCGGTCGAGGAGACGGCATCGACCGAGAAAGCCCCCATCACCCGCATGCTCGACAAGAAGGAGGTCGAGGACGAGGTCGCCGAAACGCTGGCGAAGCTGGGGCACGAGCCGGCCCTGCACGTCCTCGACGGATCCGTCCGGAGCCTGCACGCCATCGCACGGCTCGAGTGCGACCTGATCTTCAACCTCGCGGAATCCTTCGCCGGCAACGACACCGCGGATTACTGCATCGCCGCATATCTCGAGCTGCTCAACCGGCGTTTCACCGGCAGCGGCTCTCACGGCCTGCTCTACGGCCAGGACAAGGCGGCCGCGAAGAAGATCCTCGAGTTCCACGGGATCCACACGCCGGTCTTCGCGCGGTCGTACCGCGGCCGGCTCGATTTCTCGCATGATCTCGAATTCCCCGTGATCGTGAAGCCCGCCCGCGAGGACGGCTCGATCGGCATCGAGTTCAGCAGCGTGGTTTCGTCGATCAGGGAGCTGATGGAGCGGATCGACTGGCTGCACGCCAATTTCGACTCTCCCGTGCTGATCGAGGAGTTCGTCGAGGGGCGGGAGATGTACGTCGGCGTGATCGGCAACGAACACCCGGAGGCGCTGCCGGTCGTCGAACTGGATCTCTCGAAGCTCCCCGAGGGGCGGCCGCGCATCGCGGGGGCCGAAGTCAAATGGGGCAAAGGGACGCGCGCGTATCGCGACACGAAGTCGGCCGTCGCCGAGGGGCTGCCCGAGGAAACGGCGACGCTGCTGCAGCAGACCGCGATCGGCGTCTTCCAGGCGCTCGAATTGCGCGACTACGCGCGCATCGACATGCGCCTCCGTCCCGACGGACGCGTGGCGGTCATCGAGGCGAACCCGAATCCGTGGCTCGCGTCAAAGGCGGAATTCGCGATGGCTGCGCGCAAGTCGGGGCGGACCTACACGAACCTCATCGAAGAGATCGTCGATCTGGCGATGGCGCGCTACGCTTAGGCGCCTCTTGCCGAACTCCGAACGCCAAACTCCAAACGCCAAACGCCTTAGTGGTTAGGGGTTTGGCGTTTGGAGTTTGGAGTCAGCAGTTATCTGCCCTCTGCGTGAATGATCCACAGATAGAGCGTGACCGCGTCGCCGTCGGCGCTGGTGAAGCGCTCGACCCGGTGGGGCGGCCACTCGGGCCCCATGCTGAAGGCGTGCGACACGATCCGCGCGCCCGGCCGCAGCTGCGACTGGAGGATCGGGCGCAGCCGCGCGTTCCCCTCGGAGCCGAGAAACAGCGTCACGACGGTCGCCTCCGACACGTCCGCCTTCAACGCGTCGCCGACGACGAATTCGGTCAGGTGCTCGACGCCCGCGGCGCGGGCATTTGCCTGCGCCTCGTCGATCCGCCGCGGATCGAGATCCACCCCCCGCCCACGGGCGCCGAATTTCTGCGCCGCGCGGACAGGGATCCGGCCGTCTCCGCACCCGAGATCCACGACGACGTCCGTCGCCGTGACGCCCGCGAGCGCCAGCATCCGATCGACGACGTCGTGCGGCGTGGCGGCGTAAGGGGCCAGACGCTGAGCGGGCGCGAGCAGCGCCAGCGCGATCCAGGCGATCAGCACGGGCATCCCCAGATCATAGCGGCGCTCGCCGACAACCTCTTTCGTTTAAGTCGTTTACCCGCAGCAGCCCGGCCGGTCTCCCCCCGGCGGCGCCAGCCCGGGCGTTCCGCCGGAACCCCCGAATCGTGCAAAAATGGCCAATTTTCGCGGAATTCGCGTTGCCCCGCGGGCGGGATCGGGCTATACTTTGAGAACTGCTCATCGGGCGCGACACCCGCCTACTCACCATTCTCAGTGGGGGACATGTGACATTCCAGGTCGGTGACAAGGTCATTTACCCAAACCATGGACTCGGCGTCGTTCAGGGCATCGAAACCAAAACCATTCTCGGAACCACCTGCGGTTTTTATCACCTTCGGATGGTCGCCAACGAAACCACGGTGCTCGTGCCCGTGGACAACGTGGACGGCGTAGGCCTCCGGCGGGCGATCAACGACGAAGAGATCGATCGCCTCTTCACCCTCCTCGGCGACGGCAAGATCGACAACCACCAGAACTGGAAGGGCCGCTTCAAGGACAATTCCGACCGGATGCGCACCGGCTCGATCTACGACGTGGTCGAGGTGCTCAAGAGCCTGACCTTCCTCGCCCGTTCGAAGAACCTGTCGTTCCGCGAGAAGCGGATGCTGGATCGCGCGAAATTCCTCGTCATCTCCGAGATCTCGGAGGTCTCGCGCGAGGGGTCGGCGGTGATCGAAGAGAAGGTCGAGCGCGCGCTCGAGCGCTGCTTCACGATGAAGAACCGGTCGATCGCCCGCGCGAAGGCGGCAAAGGCGACCGCGACGACCCGGGTGACGGCGCGCCGCACGGCGAAGGCGTCGTAGACGGGGCGCAAGCTCGACGCCGACGGCTGGACGTGGCCGGGGCCCGCTGAAGGGGTCCCGGCCTTTTTCATGTCTCACGTGATCGCCATCATCCGTTCGCTCCTGACGTACGTCGCGGTGTCGGCGTACGTCCTCCTGGTCGGGCCGCCGCTGCTGGCGATCGCGGTCCTCTTCAGGCAGGTGCCGCTGCTGTACCGCGCCGGGCTCGGCGGCGTGAAGCTCGGGATCGCGCTGAGCGGCATCCGCGTCGAGGTGCACGGCGCGGAGCACATCCAGCGGCACCGCGCGGCGGTCTACGCCGTCAACCACACGAGCAACGTGGAGCCGCCGATCCTCTTTCTCGCCCTGGCCTCGCTCTTTCCGCGGCTGAAGGTCCTCTACAAGGCGGAGCTCCGGAAGCTCCCGATCCTCGTGCGTGCCTGGGACCTCGTCGGGTTCGTCCCGCTCGAGCGCGGCAACCGCGACCAGAGCCTGCCGGCGATCGACCGCGCCGCCGAGGCGCTGCGGCGCGGCGATTCCTTCCTGATCTTTCCCGAGGGGACGCGCAGCCGCACCGGCGCCCTCTTGCCGTTCAAGAAGGGGGGCTTCATCATGGCGATCAAGGGGCAGGCGCCCATCGTGCCGGTGGCCATCACCGGCGCGCGAGACGCGATGCAGAAGGGAAGTCTCGTGATCCGGCCCGTCACCGTGCGCGTGCGGTTCGGCGCCCCCGTCGAAGCCGGCGGCTTCACGGTCGACGCGCGCGACCGGCTGGCCGGCGCCGTGCGCGAGCGGATCGAGGCGCTGCTGGCGGAGGGCTGAACATGGAGTGGGTCGCGACCCTCGGGCGGGCGATGGGGTTCTCGTTCGCGGCGGGGATCAATCTCTACGCGACCGTAGCGATCCTCGGGCTGGCGAGCCGCTACCAGTGGGTGGCGCTCCCACCGCAGTACCAGGCGTTCGACCACGACTGGGTGATCGGCACGGCGCTGGTGCTGTACGCCACCGAGTTCTTCGCCGACAAGATCCCCTGGTTCGATTCGCTGTGGGATGCGGTGCACACCGCGATCCGGCCGATCGGCGGCGTCATCATCGCCGTCACGGCCCTGGGAGAGGCGAGTCCGACCACCGAGGCCCTGGTCGGCCTGCTCGGCGGGGCGCTCGCGGCCGGCTCGCACTTCAGCAAGGCCGGGACACGCGCCGTCGTCAATACGAGCCCGGAGCCGTTCTCGAACTGGATCCTGAGCCTCGGCGAGGACGCGTTCGTCGTGGGACTCGGGGTGCTCGCGCTCCGCTATCCCGAGGCAGCCGCGCTCGTGGTCATCGCCGGCGTGATCTTCATTCTCGTGTTCGCCGCCGTGCTGTTCCGCGCGATCCGCCGGCGGTGGCGCCGGAGCCACGCGCCAGGCTGACCGGGGTCAGCCCTCGGGCGTCGGTGCCTCCTTCGCGCCCGTCGTGAACGTGAGGCTCCACGGCTCGAGCGGCTGGCCGTCGATCGCGGTGATCCCGTCGAGCAGCTCCACCTTGACCTGCTGGAACCGCTCGAGCGGCTCGGGGAACCGGATCTCGATCGCACGCGCCGCGTCGTTGTAGACGACGGTGAAGGCGGGCGGCTTCGGCGCGGCGGCGGGATCGACGTAGCTCACGCGCACGTGCGGCGCGCGGACGGTGCGCGGATCGAGGTCGCGCGAGAACTGGATCCGCACCGGCGCGCCGCGTTCGACGTCGGTGTCGTCGGCGACTGGCGCGCTGAAGGTCACCACGGGAGGCGGTTCGCGTGGCAGCGGGGGCAGTTCGACCTCCACGGCTGTTTCCTCGGGGGCGGCGGCCAGCGCGATCGTCCGCGCGTCGATGTACGTCGTCGTGCCCTCGCGCCGCACGACGCCGGTGACCTCGACCCACTGGCCGGTGTCGACCCGCTTGCCCGGATCGAAGTCGAACCCCTTGCCGCGCGGCCGCACGCCCGTCACCCAGACGGCGCCGTCGGCCGACTGGATCACGAAGTCCCACTTGCTCTTGCCGATGGCCAGCGGCAGTTCGCCGTACAGGTTGCGTCCCTTGAAGCGGCCGATCACCTTCACCTCGCGGTCCACGTAGTCGTCGGGTGCGAGTGCGATCGCGCGGATTGTGGGCGCGCCCGGGGGGAGCGCGGGGGTCACCGACGCCCCGAGCAGCACGTACACCTCGTCGCGCCGCGGCCAGCGGCCGCCGGTCGTGGCCTCGAGCAGGTACGTGAAATCGTACGCGGTGAAGCGGGGGTCGCCCTGTTCGGTCCGTCCCAGGTCCCAGAACTCGCCGCGGACCTCCCCGTCGCCGGCCGCCGGGCGGTCCTTCGAGAAGACGTAGATCGGCTTCGACGCATCGGCGATCCTCACGAGCCCCCGTTCCTCGACCAGCCGCTGCCGGAGCACGATGTGGCGCCCGTGGAAGAACCCGGCTGCCGCGAGCAGCGTCTCGACGGTCGTCGCGACCCGGGTCGGGACCTGCGGGGCCGCCGCGGCGGCCGCAAGGGGAAGCAGGAGCGCCAGGCACGCGCCGGGCACGCCGCCGCGTGCGCGACCGAAGGTGCAGCCGTGGGACGAAGCGGCCATACGGCTACAGGATCGCACAAACTCCGGCGGCCGCTGTTCACCCGCCGCTCGGACGTTCGCTACAATCGGCACTTGTGAAGCGCGTGCACAAGTCGGGCGAGCAAAGCTCGCCCCGGGATAGCGCGGAGCCGGTCTCCGAACTCACGACCAACCGGTTGTCGGTGTATCTGCGGTGCCTGAACGTGCTCGACGCTGCCGGCGTGCGCACGGTGTCGTCCCAGGCGCTCGCGGAGCAGTTTCATCTCAACGCCGCCCAGATCCGGAAGGACCTCGCGTATTTCGGCGAATTCGGGGTACGCGGCGTCGGCTACTACGTCAAGGAGCTGCGGCGACACCTCCGGCAGATCCTCGGGATCGATCGCGGCGTCAGCGTCGCCATCATGGGCGCTGGCAATCTGGGGCTGGCGCTCGCCGACTATCCCGGCTTCAGGGACGAGGGGTTCGAGATCGTGGCGATGTTCGACACCGCGCGCGAGAAGATCGGCCACCGCTCCCGCGCCGGCGTGCCGATCCACGACCTCCGGGATCTCCGCAAGGTCGTGCGGCGCGAGCGGATCCGCATCGCCGTCATCGCGGTGCCGGCCGGCGCGGCGCAGTCGGTGGTGAACACCGTCGCGGCCGCCGGGATCCGTGCGATCCTCAACTTCTCCCCCGGCACGGTGAAGGTGCCGCCGGGCGTCAAGCTGAAGAGCATGGACCTCACCGTCTCGCTCGAGAGCCTTTCGTTCTTTCTCGCTCAGGCCGACCCGACAACATGAAGAAGCGATTAACGCACGTGGGCTCCGACGGCGCCGCGCGAATGGTGGACGTGTCCGACAAACCGGCCACAGCCCGCGAGGCGGTCGCGCGGGGGCGGATCAGGATGTCGCGCGAAGCGGCGGCGCTCGCGAGCGGCGGCGGCACGCGCAAGGGGGATCCCCTCCAGACGGCGCGGCTCGCCGGCATCATGGCGGCCAAGCGCACGGCGGAGCTGATCCCGCTCTGCCATCCGCTCATGCTCTCCTTCGTCGACGTGGCGCTGACGCCGCGCGCCGACGGCTTCGAGATCGAGGCGCGCGTCCGCACGACCGGCGCCACGGGCGTCGAGATGGAGGCGCTCACCGCCGTGTCGGCCGCCGCCCTCACGATCTACGACATGCTGAAGGCGGTCGACCGCAGGATGGAGATCGGCCGCATCCGGCTCGTCGAGAAGCGGGGCGGCCGGTCCGGCGAGTTCCGCCGATGAACGTCCTCGTCGGCATCTACAGCCGCTTTGCGTCCTGGAACATGCCCGCGTCGTACGTCGAGCGGCTCCGCGCCGAGTTTCCGCAGCATCGATTCGTTCACGCGACCAGCGACGAGGAGGCGGAGGCGCAGATCGGCGACGCCGACGTGGCCTTCATGTCGGAGGTACGGCGTCACCACCTGGCCGCCGCGGCGGCGCTCCGCTGGATCCACAGTCCGTCGGCCGGCGTCGGCGGCATGCTGTTCCCCGAGATGCTGCGGTCGCCGGTGATCATCTCGAACTCCCGCGGCCTCGGCGGCGACACGATCGGGGAACACGTGATCGCGGTCACCCTGGCGCTCTTCCGAAAGCTCCCGGCGGCGATCCGCAGCCAGGCGGACCGCCGGTGGGCACAGGACGAGGTGGCGGCGCCGCCGCCGATCCGGCAGCTCGCCGGCGCGCGTGTGCTTCTCATCGGCGCCGGCGGCATCGGCGCGGCGTGCGCCTGGCGGTTCGACGCCCTTGGCGCGCGGGTGACGGCCGTGCGGCGCCGGGTCGACCAACCCCTGCCGCGCGGCGTCGCCGCCGCCGCGCCGCCGGACCGGCTGCTGGAACTGCTCGGGGAGGCGGACGTCGTGGTTCTTGCGGCGCCGCACACGCGTGACACGCGCGAGCTGATCGGCGCGCCAGCCCTCGCGGCGATGCGGCAGGACGCCGTCCTCGTGAACGTCAGCCGCGGCAACCTGGTGGACGAGGCCGCTCTCGCCGACGCGCTGCGGCGCCGCGCCATCGGCGGCGCCGCCCTCGACGTGTTCGCGCAGGAGCCGCTCGATCCGGCGAGCCCGCTGTGGGATCTGCCCAACGTGCTCATCACCCCGCACATGTCGTGGTATCGCAGCGACCACTGGGCGGCGGCCACGGATCTGTTCGCCGAGAATCTCCGCCGCTTCGAAGCGGGCCGGCCGCTGATCAACGTCGTCGACAAGCAGGCCGGCTATTGACGCGGGCTCCCGCGACGGCCTTCTGGCCGCCGCCGACGTTCGCTATAATCCGCCGACCGTGACCGCACACGAACCCGCACCCGACGTCCGCACGATCGCCGACCTTCCGTTCCACAACGTCGGCCGCTTCCAGAACAAGACGCTGATGATCGGCCGGTGCCGCGAGGGGGGCGTCGACGGTCTCGGGGCGCAGGAGATGTTCCACCGGATCCGCGATCTCGCGCTCGGACTCGGGTCGTTCGGCATTGCCGCCGGCGACCGCGTGGCGATCGTCGCCGAGAGCCGCCCCGAGTGGGTCCTGTGCGACATGGCGATCCTGACGCTCGGCGCCGTGACCGTGCCGATCTATCCCACGCTCTCGGCGGCGCAGGTCCGCTACATTCTGGCCGACAGCGGTGCGAAGCTCGCGATCGTCTCCACGCGCACGCAGGCCGAGAAAGTACAGCAGGTCAGGCACCTCGTGCCGGAGCTCGAGGCGATCGTCGTCATGGAAGAGGGCGACGCGGCACACGCATCGATCATCGAGTTGGAGGACGTCGCCCGCCGAGGGCACCAGCGGATGATGGGGGAGTGGGGCGCCGGCAAGGCATTTCGCGACGGCGCCCGGCTCGTCACGCCCGAGCAGCTCGCCACCATCATCTACACGTCGGGCACCACGGGCGAGCCCAAGGGGGTGATGCTCACGCACCGCAACCTCGTCTCCAACCTCTACGCCGCCCGTGACGTGCTCGACCTCACCTCCGACGACGTGGCGCTGTCGTTTCTGCCGCTCAGCCACAGCTTCGAACGCATGGCGTCGTTCCTCTACCTGTTCACCGGCACGTCGATGGTGTTCGCCGAGACGATGGAGACGATCGGCCGCGACATTGCCACGGTGCGCCCCACGATGGTGACAGGCGTGCCGCGGGTCTACGAGAAGATGCAGGCGCGCATCCTCGACAAGGCGAAGGCGGCGGGCGGCGCCAGGACGGCCCTTTTCAACTGGGCGGTGAAGGTGGGCACCCGCGTGGCACGAGCCCGGCTCCGCGGCAGGCGCGTCAGCCCCGTCCTCGCACTCCAGGCGAAGGCCGCCGACCGCCTCGTCTTCGCCAGGATCCGCCAGGGCATCGGGGGCCGGCTGCGCATCGCGGTCTCGGGAAGTGCGCCGCTGCCGGTGAGCGTGATGGAGTTCTTCACCGGGATCGGTCTGCCCATTGTCGAGGGGTACGGTCTCACCGAGACGGCGCCCATCCTGACGGTGAATCCGCGGCACGCTCTGCGGGCCGGGAGCGTCGGCAGGGCAGTGCGTGACGTGGAGCTGCGGATCGCGCCCGACGGCGAAATCCTGGCGCGGGGCGCGAACGTGATGGCCGGCTACTACAACAAGCCGGAGGCGACCGCGGAGGTGCTCCGCGACGGCTGGTTCCACACCGGCGACATCGGGTCGCTCGACGAGGACGGGTATCTCTTCATCACCGACCGCAAGAAGGACATCATCGTCACTGCCGGCGGCAAGAACATCGCGCCGCAGCCGATCGAGAACACGCTGAAGCGGAGCCCGATCGTCACCGAGGCGGTGGTGCTGGGGGACCGGCGCCCCTATGCGGTGGCGCTGATCGTGCCCGACTTCGCCGCGCTCGAGCGGCGCCTCAAGGACCTCGGCCGGCCCCCCGCGGAGCGCGAGGCGCTCATCGCCCGCGACGACGTGGTCGGGCTGTACGGCGAGCTCGTGGACGGGATCAACCGCGAACTGTCACCCTACGAGCGGATCAAGAAGTTCGCGCTGCTGCCGAAGGAGTTTTCGATCGATACGGGCGAGCTCACGCCGACGCTGAAGGTGAAGCGGCGGGTGGTGGAGGAGCGCTGGCGGGCGACGATCGACGGCCTGTACGGGTGAGGGTCACTCACCGTCACCCCCCGCAGCCCCTTTCGGCGGCGGCTCCAGGTGGATGATCGCGTCGGCGATCTGCGGATACCGCTGCAGCAGCAGGTCCTTCACGACGTGCGACAGGCGATGCGCTTCGTACAGCGTGATGTCGCCGCGGAACCAGACGTGCAGGTCGAGGAAGATGTGGTCCGCGGGGCCGCGCGAGCGGATGTGATGGCAGCCCATCACCTCCGGCACCGACATCACGACCTTCCGGATGTCGGCTTCCTCCATCACGACGCGGTCGGAGAGAATGCGCGAGGTGTCGCGCGCGACCTGCCAGCCGGAGCGGGCGATGAACGCCCCGATCAGCAGCGCGGCGATCGGGTCCAGGATCGGGTACCCCGCCCGGACGGCGACGAGCGAGGCGATGACGGCGCACGACGTGAGCACGTCGCTCTGCGTGTGCATCGCGTCGGCGAGCAGCAGCTCGCTGTTCAGCCGCCGCCCCTGACGCCGCTCGTAGCGGACGACCAGCAGGTTCACGATCAGCGTCGCGATCATGACGCCGAAGCTCCACGCCGTCACTTCGGGCTCGCCGCCTGCCGTGAGCCGCGTCAGCGCCGCGCGGCCCACCTCCACGACGACCAGCAGCAGCATCACGAAGATGCCGGCCGCCGCCAGCGTTTCGTATTTGCGGTGGCCGTAGGGATGGTCGGCGTCGGGCGGCTTCCGCGCCGCGCGGGCGGCGGTCAGCCCCATCACGTTCGACGCGGAATCGGTGAGCGAATGGAAGCCGTCGGAGATCATGCTGACGGCGCCGGTCGCGTAGCCGAACGCCAGCTTCGCCCCGGCGACCGCCAGGTTCAGGAGGAGAACGTGGAAGAGGACGCGCGAAACCGCGCCGTGTCGATTCAGAACGTGCGTGCGTCGGGCACCGGCCACCAGCGGAGCTGGACCCGCCCGATGATGTACTTCTTCGGCACCAGCCCCCAGTGACGGCTGTCGGAGCTGTTGTTGCGATGGTCGCCCATCACGAAGTAGTAGCCCTCGTCGATCGTGCGCGGCGCGTAGTCTTCGTGGCTGCGGTACTCCTGCGGCACGAAGCTGTCGTCGAGCAGCACGTCGTTCACGTACACGCGGCCATCGACGATCTTGACGGTCTGACCGGGGCCGGCAATCACCCGCTTGACGAACGACTTGTCGGGGTTCAGCGGGTAATAGAGCATCACGATGTCGCCCACCTGTGGATCCCCCAGCCGGTAAGCGAGCTTGTTGACGATCAGCCGGTCCTGGTCCTCGAGCGTCGGCGCCATGCTCTGCCCCTCGACGCGCGCCACCTGGAAGCCGAACGTCACGATCAGGGTGGCGTACACCGCCGCCGAGGCCAGCGTCTTGAGCCAGGCGACGAACTCGTCGATGAGCCGGCTCGACAGCGAGACCCGCTCCTGCGCGTCCGGCTCCGGCGGCGCCCCGAAATGTCCGACACTCGCCGGCAGCGGTTCGAGCGCCGCCACGGGCGGCCCCAGCGGCACGCGCTCTTCCGGCATGCCCGGCTCGTACGGCGGCGTGCCGGCCGGCGGGTCGAATGGCAGAAGCTCCTCCGCCGGGCGCCGCTCGAACGCGCCGGGCGGGTCGGCAGGCCCGGCGGCCACCGGATCGGGAGACACGGGCTCAGGAGGCGCAAAGCGCTCCGGCGCCGGCGGCGTGTTGTACGGATCGCGGGGGTCGTTCATAGCTTCAGATATTCCCGGAGGCGCTTGGTCTGCGAACGGCTGACGGGGATCTCCGTGCCCTTCGGGTCTTTCATCTTCAGCATGTAATTACGGCTGAACCAGGGCACTATCTCTTTGACCCTGTTGATGTTGACGAGATGCGACCGGTGCACCCTCCAGAACACGGCAGGATCCAGCCTGGCCTGCAGTTCATCCAGTGTCCGATAGTTGGACGTTCCAGACAAGCTGTTCGTTACGACGGTGATCACATCATCTTCGACCGAGGCGTGGACGATGTCTTCGGCATGCAGAAGCAAGAACCGGTCACCCACTTTGACGGCGAGCTGTTCGCGGCGCGCCTGTCGATCGGCGAGCAGCTGCAGCAGGCGGTCGAGGTCGGCCGCGGGCGGCTGTCCGGCCCCCTTGTCGGTCTGTATCCGCCTGCGGACGCGATCGACGGCCGTGCGGAGGCGTTCGGCCTCGACCGGCTTCAGCAGGTAGTCGACGGCGTTGATCTCGAAGGCGTCGATCGCATACCGGTCGAAAGCGGTGACGAAAATGAAGTGCGCCGCGCTCCCGCTGTCGAGCAGCCGTCTGGCGACCTCGAAGCCCGTGAGGCCGGGCATCTGGATGTCGAGCGTCACCAGGTCGGCCGCGTGCTCCTCGATCGCTTTCAGCGCCTCCAGGCCGTTGGCCGCCTGGCCCACGACCTCCACGCCGTCGACGCCGGCCAGCAGATAGCACAGCTCCTCCCGCGCGAGCGCCTCGTCGTCGACGACGACGGTGCGTATCGGCTGCAGCGCGCGCATCGGTCGAGGATCCATCATGAGGCGGCGGCGCGCGCGTGCACCGTCAGCTCCGGAATGACGATGCGCGCGCAGGTGCCTTCGCCGGGCACGCTGTCGAGCTGCAACTGATAATTGCTGCCGTAGATCACGCGCAGTCGCTCGTTGACGTTCCGCAGTCCGATCCCGCTGCCCTTCACGCGCGGCACGGTGTCGAGGGTCACCCCCACGCCGTTGTCGATCACGTCGATGATCGCGTGGCCGTTCTGGCGGCTGCTGCGGATGGTCAGACGCCCCTCGCCGATCTTCGGTTCCAGGCCGTGCTTGAGCGAGTTCTCGATGATCGGCTGGAGCAGCATGCTCGGCACGACGACGTCCAGGCTGTCGGGGTGGATGTCCTTCTCGATGCGCAGCCGCGGGCCGAACCGCATGTGCTCGATGTCCAGGTACTCGTCGATCGCCTCGAGCTCCTCGCGCAGGGTGACGAAGTGTTCCTGGCTGCGGAGCAGCCGGCGCAGCAGACCCGACAACTTGACGATGAGCACACGAGCCGTTTCCGGCTGCGAGCGGATGAGCGACGAGATCGAGGCGAGCGTGTTGAAGAGGAAGTGCGGATTGATCTGGCTGGCGAGCGCCTCGACGCGCGCCGCCATGAGCAGCTTCTCCTGCTCCTGGAGGCGGTGCTCGATCCGCGCGCTGTTCCAGATCTTGATCGGCACCGCGACGCACAGGATCGAGGCCAGGATGATCAACCCGTAGAGCCACGGGTTGAGCGGGTGCAGGTAGAAGAGGCGTTCCTCGCCGAAGCGGCTGCCCAGCACCTGTCGCAGGTTCTCGAGCGCGATCGGACCGGCGAGCAGCACCACCACCCAGTCGATCTGGAAGCGGCGGACCAGCTTCCACACGTTGCGGTGCAGGTCCGTGAAGAAGAGCGGCGAGAAATGCCAGATCGCTTCCTTCGGGCAGAGTTCGCGGAGTCCTCCGCCGGCAAAGCCGCACCCGACCGCGAAGGGGAGGGCGATCCACTCACCCCACGTCGTGGCGGTCCCGCCGACCGCCGCACCCACCAGCGCGCCCGCGTACGGCCCTGCGAGCAGGCCCGCGAGGAAGGATCCCGGCAGCGTCAGGTCGGCGGGAGGAAAAGAGAGGAACTTGCGGATCGCGACCCCGGCCACGAGCGGGATCCCGAGGCTCGCGGCGAAGACCAGCCGTTCGGGCCAGTCGCGCTTCTCGGTCAGCAGGATCCGCCTGAACCACCAGAAGCGCACCAGCATCGTCGACAGGACGGCGGCGACCGCGACCTGAACGATGAGCGTCACGAGCAGAACGTGCTCGGCCGAGAGCTCCTGTGTGCGCGGTGGCATGTCAGCGGTCGCCGGAGGGGCAACCCGGCGAAATTATAGCAATTTGATATGATCGGCTCATGATTCGTCCGTTCATCGTCGGCTTCGCGACCACCTTGAAGCACATGTTCAAGAAGCCGATCACCGTCAATTATCCCGACCAGAAGATCCCGGTGTTCCCGAAGTGGCGCGGCAAACAGGTGCTGATGCGCGACGAGAACGGCCTCGAGAAGTGCGTCGCCTGCGGCCTCTGCTCGGTGGCGTGCCCCGCCGACGCGATCTACCTGGAACCGGCGGAGAACGACGGCACCGTGCAGGCCGGACCGCGCTACGCCAAGGTCTACCAGATCCACAAGACGCGCTGCATCTTCTGCGGCATGTGCGAAGAGGCCTGCCCGGTGTCGGCGATCTTCATGGGCAAGGACTACGAGCTGGCCGTCTACAGCAACAAGGATTTCATCTGGGACAAGCAGGACCTGCTCGTTCCGGCCGCGACCTCGCCCCGGCCGTAGCTCGCAGATGGTGAATGGCAGATGGTGAATGGTAGATGGTAGATGGTAGATGGTCGATGGTAGATGGTAAAGCGCTGAGCCGCGCATCCAGGTCTTTACCATCTTCCATCTCCCATCTTCCATGACAGCGTCAGTTCCCTTCGGCGCCCTCGGCGACATCCACGGCGACTTCGCCACCGTCAGACGGATCATGGAACGGCACCGCGAGGTGCCGTTCTGGCTGTGTGTCGGTGACGTGGCCACGGCCGACGGCCACTACGAGCCGCTCCCCGCACCGGTCTATTTCATCAAGGGCAACAACGAGAATTTCGACCGGCTGGCGTCGGGCGACCTGCCGCCGCACCTTCACCACATCCCGAACGGCACGCGGCAGGTCATCGGCGGCGTGACGGTGGCCGGCCTCGGCGGCACGTTCGCGCCGACGATGTACGAGCGGGCCGCCGCCGATCTGCCGCATCCGAAGAAGTCCACCGCGAAGGCGACCGAGCTCGCGGACCGCCGCCGTCATTTCGTGCGCGAGGAGGTGGAGGCGTGCCGGCGACTCGAGGGAGTCGACGTCTTCCTGTCTCACGAGGCGCCGCGGCCTTTTCGGAGCGCGCGCGGCAACGACGCAGGCAAGACGCCCATCAACGAGGTGCTGGCGGCCATGAAGCCGAAGCTCCATCTGTTCGGCCACCACCATCGATTCGCCGAGGGGTCGGTGCAGGGCGTCCGGTCTGTCTGCCTCGACGTGGTTTCCCGTTCCTACCTGGTCGTCGACGCGAACACGATGGCGTGTGAGCAGCGCTCGACCGCCTGAATCGCAGGGTCCGACCTGGACTACAATCCCCGACCGTCACGCCATCCATATGACGAAGCAGCGAGGGCTGTCAGGGGTGATCGACGCGATCTATGCCGCGGCCGTCGATCCCGATCAGTGGCCACAGACGCTCGGCGGAATTCAGAAGTTGCTGGGCGGGGTGCTGCCGGCGCTGATGTTTCACGACCTGCACAGCCAGGCCGGCGCGATCAGTGTAGTGGTGGGTGGCGACTCGAGCTACTTCAAGGACTACAACGACTACTACGGCGCACGCAACGTGTGGCTCCGGAATGGTACGCGCCTCCTCGCCGCTGGATCGGTGCGCACCAGCCACATGATGTGCAGCCGGCGCGAGCTGCTCGACAGCGAGTTCTTCAACGACTACCTGCGCCGCCATGGTGTCTCGCAGGGGATTGGTGCGACGATCCTTCGCGAGGGCAGCAGCGCCTTCAATATCACCGTCATGCGCGAGATCGGATCCCCGGACTTCGCGCAGCGTGAGATCCGGATTCTTTCGCAGCTGATGCCGCACCTGACACGCGCGGCGCACGTGCACCGGCTCCTGTGCCGCGCCGAAGCCGAGCGGCACAATCTGGTCAGCGCGCTTGACTCGGTGACGACCGCTGTAGTCTTCGTCGACGCGGCGGCTCGCGTGTTGTGTGCGAACGCCGCGGCGGAACGAATCCTTCGGGCGGCAGACGGTCTGCAGGCGGGCAAGGCGGGTCTCGAAGCGGGGACGCCGGCCCAGACGAAGGCACTCCGGGGCCTCGTCACTTCGGTGAGCCGACCTGATGATGACAGCGCGGCGGGCGACCTCGCGCCGTTGCGCGTTGAACGGCCCTCCGGCGCGCCCCCGTATGTGCTCGCTGTGCTCCCGATGCGTTCACCGGCCTCACCGTTCAGCGACCGGCGGGCGACCGCCGCCGTGTTCGTCAGCGATCCGTCATGGGTACCGTTGAGCGCGGAGGTGCTCGCCCGGAAGGGCTACAGCCTCACACGCGCGGAAGCGAGGGTCGCGGTACGCCTGCTCCACGGAGATTCCATCGAAGAGGCGGCATCAGTGACTGGCGTCACCGCCCACACCGCCCGCACGCACCTGAAGCGGATACTCGCGAAGACGGGCACGCGTCGGCAGGCGGAGCTCGTCGCGCTCCTGCTGCGCTCGTGCACCCACGATACGGATACTTCGACCCTCAGCACCGCGCCGACTCGAACCGCAGTAGCGTCTCCACGAACTCCTCGGGACGTTCGAGGTGCGGCCAGTGGCCGCCCGGAAAACGATCGACGGTGACGGCCGGAAGGAGCCGTCGCACCTGCGGCAGAGTCTCCGATGCGTCGAAGATGGGGTCCTGCGCTCCGTAGATAAGAGTGGAACGGTGCTCCAGCGGCGTGGCTGTGACCTGCTGCTCGTGCGCAGCGAGCTCGGACAGTACCGAAAAGAACGCCTCGATGTCGAACCCCCACTCCGGCTCCTGGAGAACCGCCGCGAATCTGGCGAATGCCGTGTCATCACCCCAGTAATGCCGCAGCAGTTCCGGCGCACCGACGGCCAGTTCGAGCGCCTCACGCAGCGGAGGATCCATCACGCGCGAGCTGGACGCGGCGAGCGCCGACAGGCGGTCCGCCAGCTCGGGTGCGTGGGGCGCGTACAGGACCGTGGCGAGCCGAAGGATCCGCAAGAGCGTGCCGTGGAGCGGGAGCGAAGGGACAATCAGGACGACTGCGTCATCGGCGTGCCGCCGTTCCCGCAGGAGCTGCAGCGCGGCGTGAGCGCCGGCGGAATGGGCGACGAGTGTGAGCGGTTCCGCAGCCCTCGCGCTGTTCCGCAGCGAGGCGGATATCCGCTGGAACCAGCCGGACGATACCGCAGGTGCCCCGCGCAGGCTGCTCGGCTCGTTCCAGAACTCTACCCGCACGCCCGCGGTATCGAGCAGAGGTCCCAGCGTGCGGCGCTCTGCCTCGGAATGGAGGCCGGGGCCGCCATGGACGAATACTACGAGTCCGGCAGTCGGCACCCGCGGAAAATACACCATTTGGGGGACGCTCTCGAAATGCGGCGGCGCTAGGCTCCGTCCATGCTCAGCGAATGCGGGCTGGGTGATTGGCGTGCTGGCGACATGGCGCTGCCTCCACGACTGACCAGGCGCGAACGGGACCTGCTGAAGGCCATCCTCGACGGCTGCTCGAACAAGGAGATCGCGGCGCGGCACCATCGCAGCGTCAACACGGTGAAAAACCAGCTGGCGGTCCTCTTTCAGAAATTCGGCGTCTCGAGCCGCCTGCAACTGGCAGTGCGAGCGCGGCAACTGGGGCTCGACGCACCGGAGTAGTACTTTCGTCCTATTGCGGCGGGGTGCAGCGGCCGCTACTCTCTCCGCATCCACTTCGTCAGCACACCTCCATCGCGCCTCGAGGGTCGAGCCTCGGGCTGGTGTGTCCGCGTGCCGACGGCCCTTCAGAGGAGTACGCATGGTCCGAACGTTCACCGCGATGCTGATAGCCGCCCTGGCAGCTGCGCCGTCTGCGGCGGCGGCGCAGGAGTGCGCGGCCCCCGGCAGCTTCGTTCCTACTCGCACGATGACCTACCCGCGGGGCGGCCACGCGGCCCCTCTGCTCACCGACGGACGCGTCATGCTCGCTGGGTCCGACGACCGGCTGCGCCACGTCGAGATCTTCGATCCCGTATCCCAGACACTGGCGCCCACGGGTGAGATGAACGTCGGCCGCTGTTATGGCTGCGGGGTGGAGCGACTGGCCGACGGACGCATTCTGCTCGTCGGCGGCTGGGAAGGCGGACCCGTCCTAACGTCCGCAGAGCTCTGGGATCCGGCCACCGGCAGCTGGGCGTTTACCGGCAGCATGCGCGACAACCGGCTGGGACCCAACGTCCACAAACTGCCGGATGGCCGCATTCTCGCGTTCAGCGGTCACACCGGTTTCACCGGACGCGATTCGGCCGAAATCTACGACCCGGCGACCGAACAGTGGACGGTCACCGGCAGCCTCTCGCTGCCGCGCCTCGGCGTGTCGGTGACGCTCACCGACGGCCGCATCCTCGTCACCGGCGGCCTGGCAAGCACGGGGGCGTACCTGCAATCAGCCGAGATCTACCATCCCGCCACCGGCGCCTGGACGGCGACAGGATCCATGTCGGACGCGCGTCACGGCCACGGCGCTGTCGTCATGGCTGACGGCCGGGTGCTCGTCTTCGGAGGGATGGCCGTGAGCCAGCAGCATGGGTTCGAAGCGCTGAGGTCGGCCGAAATCTACGACCCAGCCACCGGCACGTTCACGGTCGTCGGCTCGATGACCGTAGCCCGAACGGGCGCGGCGGCGATGTCGCTGCCCGACGGCCGTGTGCTGGTGGCCGGCGGTCTTCCGGTGCTGTTCAACCCCGTCAGCAGTACGGAAATCTTTGACCCCGCGACCGGGACCTTTTCACCCGGGCCCTCGATGCATCAGCCCCGGTGGAGCTTCGCTCTGACGCCGCTCAGCGACGGGCGCTTCCTCCTGTCCGGCGGCTACGGGCAGAACAACGGGAAGCTCAATTCAATGGAGTTTTTCGCGCCATGCGCGGTTGCCGACACCACCCCGCCGACCATCGACGTCCCGGAGCCGATCGAAATCGAGGCCACCTCGGTCTCGGGGGCGGCGGTCGCGTTCACTGCGTCGGCGGTCGATGACACGGATGGGCCGGTGGCGGTGGTGTGCACCCCGCCGAGTGGCAGCACGTTCCCCCTCGGAACGTCAACCGTGACCTGTTCCGCGGAGGATGCCGCAGGCAACACCGCCTCCGCGAGCTTCACCGTTCGGGTGATCGACACGACCGCGCCGGCCATCGAGCGTGTCTCGTCCAGCGTGCCCGTCCTGTGGGCGCCAAATCACCGCATGGTCGACGTCCAGATCTCGATCACGGGCGTCGACCTCGCCGACGCGGCACCGGCCTGCAGGGTCGTGTCGGTGACCAGCAGCCAGGCGGCCAACGCACCGGGCGACGGGAACACCCGGGTTGATGCGGTGATTACCGGACCCACCTCCGTGCAGTTGCGGGCCGAGCGCACGAAAGGACAGGACCGCACCTACACCATCGGCGTCGAGTGCCAGGACGCCTCCGGCAACGTGGCGCGCGATTCGACGACGGTCGTCGTGCAGAATCCGTTGGGCCGGTAAAGCAGCCCGGATCGAGCCGGCACCCGCCCGGGTGTCGGCTCGACAGCGCGGAGCAGTCGCGCGCTGGAACTCCTTTACAATTGGAGGCTTGGCCCGTCCTCCTTTTCTCGACGCCATCGACCAGCGCGTGCTCGTGTGCGACGGCGCGATGGGGACGATGCTCTACGCGAAGGGCATCTTTCTCAACCGCTCCTTCGACGAGCTCAATCTGACGCAGCCGGACCTCGTCGCCGAGGTGCACCAGGCGTACGTGCGCGCCGGCGCGGACGTCATCGAGACGAACACGTTCGGCGCCAACCGCATCAAGCTCGGCGCCTTCGGCCTCGCGGAACGGCTGCACGCAATCAACCTGCAGGGGGCGAAGATCGCGCGGCACGCCGCGCGCGAGCAGGCGTACGTCGCCGGGGCGCTCGGCCCGCTCGGCATCCGCATCGAGCCGTGGGGGAAGACCGGCGTCGACGAAGCGGAGGAGTACTTCCGCGAGCAGGCACGCGCGCTCGTCGAAGGGGGCGTGGACCTCTTCGTGCTGGAGACGTTCCGCGACCTCAACGAGATCAGCGCGGCGATCCGCGCGATCCGCAGCATCTGTGATCTGCCGGTCGTCGCGCAGGTGACGACGGAAGAGGACGGCAACACGCTCGACGGCGTGGCGCCCGAGCGGTTCGTGCCGCACCTGCAGGAACAGGGGGCAAGCCTCGTCGGCCTGAACTGCAGCGTCGGCCCCGCAGCGATGCTCGAGACGATCGAACGGATGGCGGCCGTGGCGAACGTGAAGCTGTCGGCCCAGCCGAACGCGGGCCGCCCGCGCGAGATCGAGGGGCGCCACATCTACCTCTGCTCGCCGGAGTACATGGCGTCGTACGCGCGTCGCTTCATCAACAGCGGCGTGCGTCTCGTCGGCGGTTGCTGCGGCACGACGCCGGATCACATCCGGCAGATCAAGATCGCCGTCCGCGCGCTGGCGGCGCCGCGGCCGGTGGCCCGCGACGGGGCCGGCACCGACCGACGCCGGAGCGAGCGCGCGTCCGAGGCGGCGGCGGTGGTGCCGAGGGCCGAGAAGTCGCGCATGGCGAACAACCTGGCGCGCGCGGTCTTCACCGTGTCGGTCGAACTGGTGCCGCCGCGCGGGTTCGACGCTCACGCGCTCGTCGAGGAGGCGCGTCAGCTCCGCATCCACGGCGTCGATCTCGTGAACATCCCCGACGGGCCGCGCGCGAGCGCGCGGATGAGCGCCCTGTCGGCCGCCGTCATCATCCAGCAGCAGGCGGGCGTCGAGACGATCCTGCATTACGCCTGCCGCGACCGCAATCTGCTCGGCATGCAGTCGGACCTGCTCGGCGCGCACTCGATGGGCATCCGGAACGTGCTGCTCGTCACCGGTGATCCGCCGCACGCCGGCGACTATCCCGACGCCACCGCAGTGTTCGACGTCGACTCGATCGGGCTGACGAACGTGGTGGCGCGCCTGAACCGCGGCATGGACATCGGCGGGCAGACCATCGGCGCGCCGACCGCGTTTCACATCGGCGTCGCGGTGAATCCCTGGGCGCTCGACCTGGAGCTCGAGCTGCGGCGCTTCCGCTACAAGGTCGAAGCGGGCGCGGAGTTCGCGATCACGCAGCCGGTGTTCGAGGTGGCGTCGCTGCGGACCTTCATCGAGCGCAGCGGCGCTCCGCTACCGGTGATCGCGAGCATCACCCCGCTCGAAAGCCTGCGCCAGGCGGAGTTCCTCGCCAACGAAGTGCCCGGCATCTCCGTGCCTCAGCACGTCCTGGATCGTATGCGGGAGGCGGAGGCGCAGGGGCGGGCCGCGGAAGAAGGACGCGCGATCGCGTCCGAGATCGTTGCCGCCGTCCGCCCCGATGTGCAGGGGCTCCAGATCTCCACCGCCGGAGGCCAGATCACGGCCGCCCTCGACGTCATCAGCGGCGTCACGCGATAGGGCCGGCGTTCGCTCCGGCTGGCCGTTGCGGACCCTTCGAGGTGTTCTCCCGTGGACACGCGAACGCATAGTGTCCGCGAGTCATACACCAGCCGATTCCGCCCCCCGGTCAGCGCCAAAAGATTCTGAAATCGGGTGGTACAGCAGCCGCCGCTTGGCTGTAGTATTCCGGCCCGATCCCGGTCCCCGGCAACATCATTTGGTTCGAGGAGCACGTATGCGGTACCGCCTGCTTTTCGTCGGCGTGTTGATCCTCTGCGTCTGCTCGGTGGCGGCGCCTGCCGCCGCTCAGACGCATACGCTCTCAGGCACGGTCTTCGGCGGCGGCTCGCCGCTCCCTGGCACGCTCGTCGAAGCGCTCGACGACGGCACGGCGACAGTCGCCGCGCAAGCGACGACCGACGGCGCCGGCCGCTACTCCCTCTCGCTCGCGGCAGGAACGTATGACGTGCGCGTTACCCCGCCTGCCGGAAGCGGGTTCGGCCAGGAGACGGTGCAGAACCTGAGCGTCACCGCCGATCGGACCTATGACGTGATCCTGCTCGCCGCATCGGGGTCACTGAGCGGCATCGTCAGGGGATATGGCGGCGCGCCTCTCGAAGGGCTGCAGATTTTTGTCTACACGACGAACTGGCAGGTACTCGCGCAGACGACGACGGATGCGAACGGCTACTACAGCGTCTCGGTCGGAGGCGGGACGGTGATCTGGTACGCCCAGGCTCCCTGGCCGCCCGCCAGCCGTCCCGCACCCTCCTATCTCTATGGGTACCGCTACAACGTCCCGGTGAACGGCGCCACGACCTTCGACGTGCAACTGCCGGTCGTGAAGGTGAGTGGCACGGTCACCGATGCGGACGGTGCGGCGATAGCAGGCGCCACGGTGCAGCTCGACTCGAACAGTTGGGGCCCCGATGTGACGTATTCCGCCAACAACAACACCACGACGACAGACGGCAATGGGCACTACGTGATCTACGGATTCGCGGCGGGCGCGCACGGCGGCAGCTCCACGCTGACGGTGCGCCCCCCGGCGTCGGTTGAAGCCGGTATCGTGAGCCAGTCGGGTCTGGTGTTCACGGGCGACGAAGTCCGCAACATCGTTCTGGCACGGCCCACCACCTTGAGCGGCACCGTGCGCGGCCATGGCGGCGCGACGCTGTCGGGGCTCCAGGTGTTCGTCTACACGTCGAACTGGCAGCTGCTTGGCCAGACTACGACCGACGCAAACGGCCGGTACAGCGTCCCAGTCGGCGACGGCACGGTGATCTGGTACGTGCAGTCGCCGTGGCCGCCTGCCGACCGTCCGGCGCCTTCATACTTCTACGGGTACCGCTACAACGTGACGATCAGCGGGGAGACCCAGTTCGACGTCACGCTTCCGGTCGTCAAAGTGACCGGGACCGTCACCGATCCGGCGGGGAACGCGGTCGCCGGCGCGACGGTTGAGCTCGACTCGAACAGTTGGGGCCCCGACACGACGTACTCCGCGAACAACAACCGTACAACGACCGACGGCGCGGGGCGCTACGAGATCTTCGGGTTCGCGAGTGGAGCGCACGGCGGCAATTCGACGCTCACGGTGCGTCCGCCGGCCGGAAGTCCCCTGGCCATCGTGAGCCGGTCGAGCCTGACGTTCACCGGCGACACGATTCAGGACGTCGTGCTCCCGCAGCCGAGCGCCTTCACCGGTACCATCCGCGGTCACGGCGGCGCTCCGCTCGCCGGCCTTCAGGTATTCGTCTACACATCGAACTGGCAGGTGATCGCCCAGACCACTACCGACGCGAACGGCAGCTACAACCTCCCGATTGCCGACGGTACCGTCATCTTCTACGTGCAGACGCCGTGGCCGCCCGCCGAACGGCCGGCGCCGGCGTATTTCTACGCCTACCGCTACAACGTCGTCATCAACGGCGCGACCACGTTGGATCTGACGCTGCCGGTGGTCGAGATCAGCGGGACGGTGACCGACTCGAACGGCGCGCCAGTGCCGGGCGTGGGGCTGCAGCTCGATTCGAACGCCTGGGGCCCCGATGCGACCTACACGGCAAACAACAACACCGTGACGACCGACGCGGCGGGGCGCTACCGCATCTTCGGATTCGCCGCCGGAGCCCACGGCGGCAGCAGCACGCTGACCGTGCGGCCGCCGGCGGCGAGCGGGTTCAGCACGATCTCGTTGGCGAACCTCCAGCTGACCGGCGACCTGACGCAGCGCATCATCCTGCAGCGGCCGGATCTGTCTCCGCCGCTGATTGTCGCCGGTCCGGTCGTGGTGCACCTGAGCGACACGTCTGTCTCGATCTCATGGACGACGAACGAGCCCGCGACGTCTCGCGTCGAATTCGGAATCGGTGCGCTCACGCAGGCGATCGGGTACACCGACCTGGCGACGACGCACGTTGTCACGCTGCAGGACCTCCAGGAGCTCTCGACCTACAACTTCCGGGTGCTCTCGACGGATCCCGTCGGGAACGGCCCCACCGTGAGCCCGATCGGCACGTTCACTACGCAGGGCTCTCCGGGCGACGTGACGCCGCCGGTGATCATCGAAGGTCCGACAGTCGTGTTCGTCGATCAGACGACGGCACTCATCGAGTGGCAGACGGACGAACCGGCGGACTCCCGCGTCGATTACGGTCTGACGGCGGCCCTGGGTTCGTCGGTGTCGAGCGCTCCCGGCCGTTTCCGGACACGGCATTCACTGCGCCTGACCGGTCTCACCGCGGACACCCTGTACCACGCGCAGGTCGCGTCGGCGGATCCGGACGGGAACGGCAGTTCTAGCGGCACGTTCACCTTCCGGACGCTCGCGGTGCCGGATACTGCCGCTCCCGTCATAACGGCAGGACCCACAGTCACAGCGGTGACGGATACCTCGATCACCATCGAGTGGACGACGAACGAGCCCGCGACGAGCGGCGTGTCGTATAACGACGGCACCGAATACTTCGTCGTCACCGACGGAACGCTGACGCGCAGCCACGTGTTGACACTCTCGGGACTGCGCCCGCAGACGACCTATTCCATAACCGTGTCGTCGACGGACGCCGTGGGGAACGGGCCGACGCTCGGCGGGCCGGTCGACGGAACGACCGCCGCCACGCCGGACACCACCCCGCCGGTGATCTCCAACCTTCGCGTGGAGGACATCAGCGAGACGACCGCCGTCGTGCGGTGGGAAACTGACGAGCCGGCCAGCAGCGGCGTCGATTACGGCACGGCACCGGGCGCGCCCGACAGCACGCGCGCGGGCGTGTCGCGTGTCACCAGCCACAGCCTGGTGCTGACCGGACTCGCTGATGGAACGCTCTACTACTTCGTCGTGCGGTCCACCGACGGGTCCGGCAATGCGGCGGCGTCCGACGAAAGCTCGTTCAAAACCGTGTCGTCGTTCATCGATACGCCGCCAACGGCGCCGGTGTTGATCGTTCCGGCCGGACCCACCAACGCTGCGGAGATCCCCATTTCGTGGACGGCATCGACCGACGACCTCGGTGTCACCGGATACGAGGTGCTGCGCGACGGCGTCGTCATCGCGTCGGTGGATGGCGCGACCACCAGCTACACCGATACTTCGGCGCCGGAGGGCACGGTCGTCTACCGTGTGAGGGCGACGGACACCGGCGCGCTCAGCACCACGTCCGACGCTGTCACGCTCGTGATCGATCGAACGCCGCCGGTCGTGAGCGTCCCTGACACCGTCGTGGTGGATGCGGTCGGAACGGGTGCCGAGGTCGCTTTCAGCGCCTCGGCAGACGACGCGGTCGACGGTGCGCTGGGGGCTGCCTGCAGCCCTGGTCCGGGTACCTTCGGCGTCGGCGCCACGACCGTCCGCTGCACGGCGCGGGATGCCGCCGGGAATACCGGCGAGGCGTCGTTCGTCGTGACCGTTCGCGACGTGACGCCACCGTCGGTCACCGTCCCGGACGACCGCGTTGTCGAGGCGACGAGCGCAGCGGGCGCGACCGTGACGTTCTCCGCCTCGGCCTCCGACACGGTGAGCGGAGCCGTTGCTGTCACCTGCGAGCCGGCGTCCGGCTCGAGATTCCCACTCGGGACGACCGTCGTGTCGTGCACCGCGTCGGATGGAGCCGGTAATACCGGATCGGCGACGTTCGCCGTGACCGTTGTGGATTCCACAGCTCCGGCCATCCAATCGATCACGCCAAGCCAGGCGACGCTGTGGTCGCCGAACCACCAGATGGTGGCGCTGACGCTCGCCGTGTCGGTTGCCGATGTCGTGGACCCGTCGCCCGCCTGCCGCATCACCCGGATCGAAAGCAACGAACCGGTGAACGGTCTGGGCGACGGCGATACCGCTCCCGACTGGACGTTCGACGGCTTGCGGTTCTCGCTGCGAGCCGAGCGTGCGGGGGGCGGGAACGGTCGTGTCTACACGATCACCGCGGTATGCACGGACGCGGCGGGGAATACATCGTCAGCGGCCACCACGGTCAGTGTGCCGAAGAGTCAGTCACAACGCTGACGCGGACAGGGCGAGGGGCCGGTACAGCCGGCCCTTCGCCGCCCCCCATCGAGGCTCAGGTATTTGCCCCTGCGACTCCCGTCGCGATATAGTCCCGATGTTTGCCGCTGATCTGCGGTACCTGACTTGCACTTCCGTGATCCCAGTTCCCGCCTCGCATTGGCGGGCGGGTACTACCGATGCCATTATTCGAACGCAAAGTAGAACGGCGAGATGAGCTGGTGTCCGGCTCGGACGCCGGCAGTCGCGCGCTGTCCGTCGCCGCCGTCGAGAACGACTTCGTCGAAGGGGTGTACGACAAGCTGGCGAAGGTCTACGACCTCATCTTCGGTCCGACGCTGCACCCCGGACGGCTGCAGGCTATTCAGCGGATGAACATCCAGCCGGGCGAGCGGGTGCTCGAGGTCGGCGTGGGCACCGGTATCAACCTGTCGCTGTACCCGAAGCACTGTTCGGTCACCGGCATCGACTTCTCGGGCTCGATGCTCGAGAAGGCGCGCGAGCGCGCGGCGCGGAAGGAGATCCGGAACGTGCGGCTCCTCCAGATGGACGCCGCCGACCTCAAGTTCGCGTCCGACTCGTTCGACATCGTGTACGCGCCGTACCTGATCAGCGTGGTGCCCGACCCCGTGAAGGTGGCCCAGGAGATGCGCCGCGTCTGCCGTCCCGGCGGACGCATCATCTTCCTCAACCACTTCCTGAGCCCCAACCCGATCCTGTCGCGGCTCGAACGGCTGATCTCGCCGTTCACCATCCACATCGGCTTCAAGTCGGACCTCGACCTGCCCGCGTTCCTGGCGCAGGCGGACCTGCAGCCGGTGTCGATCGAGAAGGTGAACATCCCGCGGCTGTGGTCGCTGGTGACGTGCGTGAAAGACTGACCCGCGGCTGGCTGCTGCTCGTCGTCGCCGCGTTCTGCCTCCCGCTGTTCGTCGGGCTCGGCGCCTCCGACCTGGGGAACGACGAGGCGATCTATTCCTACGCCGTCGAATCCATCCTGGACACCGGGGACTGGCTGTCGCCCCGCAGCAGTCCGAATCTCCACATCACGTTTCTCGAGAAGCCGCCGCTGAAGTTCTGGATCGTGGCGGCGCCGATCGCGCTCGGCCTGCTGCCGCGGTCCGAGTTCGGGCTTCGCTTCTGGGACGCTGTGTTCGGCAGTCTCGCCTTCCTCTACGTCTTCCTGATCGGGCGGCGGCTCGCCGGTCCGGTGTGCGGCGTGGTCGCGGTGCTCGTGCTCTTCGCGCACGCGCCCCTGATTTTCGAGCACGGCCTGCGCAGCAACAACATGGAGGCGCCGCTGCTGCTCGCGTACTGCGGCGGCGTCCATCACTATCTTGCCTGGACGGCGAGCGCGTCGCGGCGCCGCGGTACGGCGCACGTCGCCGCCGTGACGGCGTTCTTCTTCCTCGGGTTCATGACGAAGTTCGTGGCGTCCCTCTTCCTGCCTCTCGTGCTGGCGCTGTCCGCCCTGCTGGTGCCGACGCAGCGGCGGATGCTGCGTCGCGACTGGTTCGTCTGGGCGGCGGGGGCCGCCGCCTTCGTCGCGTGCGCCGCCCCCTGGTTCGTCTATCAATACTGGAAGCAGGGGAGCCAGCTGCTGGACGTGATGTTCGGGGAGCACGTCTACACGCGCTTCACCGCCTTCGCCGATCCGTCGCACCTTCAGCCCTGGCACTTCTACTTCTCGCAGCTCGTCGTGGAGCTCCAGCGGTCGCACAGCCTCCTGTGGGTCGCGTTCGGCGTTGCGGTGTTCGCGGCCGAAGCGGTGCGCGTCCGGCTGGGTGACGGCGTCCTTCTTCTGGTGTGGGCCGTTCTGCCGCTCACGCTGATCTCGTTCGGTACGTCCAAGATCTATCACTACGTGTACCCGTTCCTTCCGCCATTCGCCCTGTTCGCCGGCTATGGCGCGGCGTGGCTGTGGCGCCACGCGACGCGGCTGACCGAGCCGCTGGCGGCGCGCCTGCCGGTGCGGGCCGGGCAGCTGACACGCGCCGCGTGGCGGCGTCGCGCGGCGATCCTCGTGCTCGCGCTGTCGGTCACCGCCGCGGTGGCGACGGTGATCGAGGGCGCCTGGCGGATCGAGGTGGGCGGCCGCGTCCTGCTCAGCAACAGCACGGTGCTAAGGCCGTTGATGGTCGCGCTGATCGCGCTCATGGCGCTCGGCGGCGTCCGCGCCGCGGCGGCTGTCGTCCTGCTCCTGGTCGTGGCGCTGGTGCTGCCGACGCCCGTGACGGCGTATGAGCGCAACCTCGTGGCGCTGCGGCGCGGCCGGCAGCCGCTCGGGCATCTGGCGGCCTGCATCCGCAGCGTGCACGAAGCGCAATGGCAGCGTGGGCAGCACGTCCCGGGGGTGTACGCGCCGGTGTCGCACGAGGCGTTCGATCACCCGTACTTCTACTACCTGCGTGGATCCGGCTGGCACCTGCCGCTCCGCGACGAGGTCGTCCGGGAGGCGCTCGGCGCCGGCCCGCAGCGGCCGGTCGTGACCGATGCGGAGCGCTACCAGGGATTCGTCGCGCGCAACCCGGATTTCGCGGTGGCGGCGGTTCCTCTCCGCACGGGCGAGGTCGTCATCCTGCTGCCCGCCGAGTTCGCCCATTGCGCGGCAACAATGAAATAATCGCAGCCGATCCGCGTGTCCTTCTCGACCGATCTCGCCATCGTCATTCCCGCGTACAACGAGGCGCTCCGCATCGAAGCCACCCTGACCGAGCTGTGCGACTACCTGCGCACGACCCTGTGGCAGTGGGAGATCCGCGTCGTTGACGACGGGTCGGGTGACGGGACGCGTGAGGTCGTCGAGGCAGCCGCGCGGCGCGAGCCGCGGATTCACCTCCAGGCTGAGCCGCACCGCGGCAAGGGCGGCGCCGTGACGGCGGGGCTGCTCGCGGCGCAGGCGTCGTACCGCTTCCTGTGCGACGCCGATCTGTCGATGCCGGTGCGCGAGCTCGCGCGCTTCATGCCGCCGCTGCTGGGAGATGCCGACGTCGCCATCGGGAGCCGCGAGGGGGCCGGCGCGCGGCGCGTGGGGGAGCCCTGGCTGCGGCACGCCGCCGGGCGGGCCTTCAACACGGTGGTGCGGCAGGCGATGCTGCCGGGCATCCACGACACCCAGTGCGGCTTCAAGATGTTCACCGCGAGCGCGGTGGAGGCGATCTTCCCGCGGGTGACCGTGCACGGCTGGGCGTTCGACATCGAGGTGCTGTACATCGCGCGGCTGCAGGGGCTGCGCGTGCGCGAGATCCCTATCGAGTGGCACTACCGCAGCGATTCGCGGCTGCGGATGCTGCGCGACGGCGCCGGCATGATGCGCGAACTGCTCCGGATCCGTGCTCGCGCGCGCACCGGAGGGTACGGACCTCCGGCGAGACCGTGACGGGCGCTGCTCGGCGGAAGCGGCGTCCCTGGCTGCTTCCGCTCATCGCGTTCGTCGCCTACGTCGTCCTGGCCGCGCTCTACACGCATCCCCTGCTGCCGCAGGCGACGACGAGGATCGCGAACGACCGGTACGATCCGGTGCTGAACGCCTCGATCCTGTGGTGGAACGCCACCACCCTCCCGTTTTCGCCGGCCTGGTGGACGCCACCGCACTATTACCCGTCGACCGACATCGCGGCGTTCACGGAAAACCTGGTCGGCCTCGCCGTCGTCAGCGCGCCAATCCAGTGGATCACCGGGGACCCGCTGCTCACGTACAACCTGACGTTCTTTCTCACCTGGCCGCTCTGCGGACTCGCCGTGTATCTGCTCGTGCTGCGCCTGTCGCGGCGGCACGACGCGGCGTTCGTCGCCGGCCTGGCGTTCGCGTTCGCGCCGTACCGCGCCGCACAGCTCGCGCATCTGCAGGTGCTCGCCTGTTTCTGGCTGCCGCTGGCGTTCGTGGGCCTGCACGGCTTCGTCGCCGACGGGCGGCGCCGCTGGCTCGTGCTGTTCGGCGCGGCCTGGCTCCTTCAGTCGCTGACCAACGGGTACTTCATGCTGTTCGGTGCGCTGGTGATCGCGTGCTGGATCCTCTATTTCTGTTCGACCGGCCGCGGGTGGCGCGCCGCCGTGCCGATCCTGGCCGCCTGGATCCTGGCAACGCTTCCGCTCCTGCCGATCCTGCTGACGTATCGCGCGGTGCACGCGCGCTATGGCCTGACACGCTCGTACGGCGAGATGGTCTACTACAGCGCGCAGCCGCGCTCGTGGGGATGGGCGTCGGAGCTGATTCCCGTCTGGTCGCGGGTGCTGCCCGACTACGGCTCCGAGGCGACCCTCTTTCCCGGCCTCACCGCCGTCGCGCTCGTCGCCGCCGCGGTCGTGTACCTGCTCTGGCGCCGCGGCGACGTTGCCGCTGCCGCGACACCGCTGACACGCACCATCGTGTTCGTCATCGGCATCACGGCGCTCGCCGCCTGCGTGCTCACCATTGCGACGCTGGTGAGCGGGCCCTGGCGGGCGTCGTTCGCCGGGGTGCGGATCCGGGTCAGCGGCCTCGAGCGCGTCCTGCCGATCGCGATCCTCAGCGGTGTCGCCTGGACGGCGCTGAACGCCCGCGTGCGCGCGGCGCTCGCTCGCCGCAGCCCGTTCCTCTTCTACGTCGCCGCGACCGTGCTGGTGATGGTGCTGTGTCTCGGCCCGGAGATCCGTGCGGGGCGGACGGTGCTCGTGGAGCACGCGCCCTACTCCTGGCTGATGTGGCTGCCGGGCTTCAGCGGCCTGCGGGTCCCCTCGCGCGCATGGATGCTTGGCGCGCTCTGTCTCGCCGCCGCCGGCGGTCTTGCGTATGCGCGGCTCGTCCCGCAGCGCCGTTCGGCCGCGGCCGCGGCGCTGATCGTCTGCGGCGCGGGCGTGCTGCTGGACGGCTGGATCGACCGGATGCCGACGGCCACGCCGCCGGAGCACTGGACGCGGGTCGAGCGGCGCGACCGGCCGCACGCGCTGCTCGAGCTGCCGCTCGGCCCTGAATACGACGCCGCCGCCACCTTCCGCGCCGTGCGCCACCGGCGGCCGGTCGTCAACGGCGTCAGCGGTTATGATCCCCCTCACTACGCGGCGATGCAGCGGGGGCTGCGCGAGCACGATCCGGAGGTGCTGTTCGCGCTCACCTCCCTCGGTCCCCTCGACGTCGTCGTCGACGGCACCGTGGATCCGGGCGGCGCGCTCGCCGCGTACGTCGCGTCGGTGCCGGGGGCACGACGGCTGTCGGAGGATGGCGCGCGCACCCTCTTTGCGCTGCCGGAGCTGCCCGGCCGCCCCGCGCTCGGCCCCCCCGCCGCAATCCGGTCGGTCGTCGATGCCGCGGGACGCCACGACCTGCGCGCGGTGTTCGATGGCAACCTGCAGACGGGATGGGTCGACGACCCGGCCCGTCCATCCGGCGGCATCGTCATCGAGTTGGCACATCCCGTCGAGGCAGCCGCCGTCGTGATCACCATCCAGGCGGGGGCGGCCGACACGCTGCCGAAGCGCCTCGCGATCGACCTTTCGGAGGATGGCCGGCACTGGACGGCGGCGTGGGAGGGGTCGACAGTCCGCCCCGCGCTACTGGCGGTCATGACCACGCCGGAGGCGCCGCAGGTCGTGTTGCCGGTAGCGCCGCGCGCTACGCGCTTCGTGCGGCTGCGTCAGACGACGGACGGCGGCGCGTGGCAGTTCACCGAGATCAGGGTCCACGGTCCGGCGTCCGGCTGATCGAGCTTCAGACCGACAACCGCCGCATGATCCCGGCTGCGGCGGCGTCGGCGCCATCCGTCCGCGGCCGCTCCGGAGGCGCCGGCTGCTCGAGAAGCGCGTCCAGCGCGTCGCGCCACCGGCCGGCGAGCAGCGCATCCTGGTCGAGCGAGGTGCACCGCAGGTAGCGAGGCATTTCGCGTACCAGCACGTCGTACTCGACGAATCGGCCCCGCGACGTGTAGAGGATCGCCGTGCCGTTCGCGATGCACTCCGAGACGATCCCGTAGCCGGGCTTCGTGACCACGGCATCCGCGGCGGCGACGAGATCTTCGTAGCGGAAGCCGAGCGCGTACATGCGCCCCTCGTCTACGCAGGCCACACGCGCCGGCGGTGGAGAGCTGTCCTGCCACCGCGTGATGACCACCGTGTAGTCGCCGAGGCAGTCCACCGAGGCGATGTCGAAGCCGCTCAGGCCGAAGCCGCCAAACGACGAGAGCACGACCGGGCGATCCGACGGGATGCCAAGGGCGCCGAGGACCTGGTCACGGGAATGGGCGGCGTGCCTCGCGACGAACGGCAGGTCCTCGACCGGGCTCACGGTCGCGAACCCGCCATGCATCGGCAGCCGCCAGCCGCCACCGGCGGCCCGATATGCGTCACGGATGACGGGCAGCACGTCCGGGGCGTCGCGCGTGAAGCGTTCCCCGTATCCCTCGTAGATCCAGTCCCAGGTGAAGTTGCCGACGACAATCGATTCCACGCCAGCGGCCGCGGCGGCCGCGAGGCCGAGCGGCGGGGCATCAGCGAGGACGAGGCGCGCGTCGTGCGTCCGCAGCAGTCGCGCCTCGTCGGCGGCGCGGCTCTCGAACGTCGCGTAGAACCGCGCCGCCTCCCGCGCCGTCGCCGCCTCGTCGAGCCGCAGGCTGTCGACCTGGATCACGCCCGTATCGCATTCGCCCGGCAGCAGCGTGATCGGCGGCCGCGCCGTCCGCTCGAACAGCCGCGGCGCCGCGTCCGTCCGGACGGCGATCTGCCAGGCGAGTGGCAAGCGGCCCCGCAGGGCATTGATGATCTCGATCTGCCGCGACGCGTGCCCGAACCCGTGTCCCGAGACGTAGAAGAAAACAGAAGGCATTCAGCAGTACGCGTCACCCGGTGTTGGCGGTGTCAGACCGCGGCCGGTGTTGCACCGGCGGTGTCAGACCGTGTTGATCCGTGTTCCGTGTTGATCCGTGTCAATCCGTCGCCCGTGTTGATCCGTGTTGATCCGTAGCCCGTGTTGATCCGTGTTGATCCGTGGCCGGTGTTGATCCGTGTCAATCCGTGGCCCTAGTCGTGGGCGGGGCGCGCGGCGGTGGCGGTATCGCCGAGGCCCGATGGCCGCGCGGCCGCCTGGGCCGCCTCGGCGGCGGTCGGCAGCGCCACGGCCAGCGCTTCCTCGAGCGTGCTGACGGGTACGAAGGTCATGTCGTCGCGCGCCTCCTTCGGCAGCTCCCCGAGATCGGGTTCGTTCATCTTCGGCAGGATCATCGTCTTGATGCCGTAGCGCCGGGCCGCGAGCGCTTTCTCGCGGATGCCGCCGACCGGGAGCACCAGTCCAGACAGCGTGATCTCGCCCGTCATCGCGACGTCGGCGCTCACGGGAACCCCGCGGGCCGCCGACACGATCGCCATCGCCATCGTCACGCCAGCCGACGGCCCGTCCTTCGGAATGGCGCCGGCGGGCACGTGCACGTGGAGGTCCTGCTTGGCGAGGAACTCCGGCGAGATCTGCAGCGCGCGCGCCTGCTGGCGCACGTGGCTCAGCGCCGCGTGCGCCGATTCCTGCATGACGTTGCCGAGCTGCCCGGTGAGCGTCAGCTTGCCGTTGCCGCCGGGCATCAGGACCGCTTCGATGAAGAGCACGTCGCCGCCCGTCTCCGTCCATGCGAGGCCGGTGGCGACACCGGGCCGCGACGTGCGGAACGCCGCCTCGCCCCGGAACCGCGCGGGTCCGAGGAACTCCGGGACGTCGGCGGCATCCACCCGTGTGCTGTGCTCGACGTCGGTCGCCACCTTCGCTGCAACTTTGCGCGCGATCGTGCCGATCTGCCGTTCGAGCGACCGCACCCCTGCCTCCCGCGTGTACTCGCCGATGACGCGGCGCAGCGCCGCGTCGGTGAACTCGATGTGCTCCGGTTTCAGCCCGTGCTCATCGCGCTGCCGCGGCACGAGATACATGCGCGCGATGTGCAGCTTGTCTTCCTCGGTGTACCCGCTGAGCGTGATGAGCTCCATCCGGTCGAGCAGCGCGGGGTGAATCGTGCCGAGCTGGTTGGCGGTCGCGATGAAGAGCACCTTCGAGAGATCGATCGGGATCTCCAGGTAGTGGTCGCGGAACGTGTGATTCTGGGCCGGATCCAGCACCTCGAGCATCGCGGCGGCCGGGTCTCCCTGGATGCCGGCCGACATCTTGTCGATCTCGTCCAGCATGAACACTGGATTCGACGAGCCGGCGGATTTGAGCGCCTGCACGAGCCGCCCCGGCATCGAGCCGATATACGTGCGCCGGTGCCCCCGGATCTCCGCCTCGTCGCGGACGCCGCCGAGCGAGATCCGCACGAACTTGCGGTTCATGGCGCGCGCGATCGACTGCCCGAGCGACGTCTTGCCGACGCCGGGCGGGCCGACGAAACAGAGGATCGGGCCTTTCAGGTCCCCCTTGAGCTTGCGTACCGCAAGGTACTCGACGATCCGTTCCTTGATCTTGTCGAGGTCGTAATGATCCTCGTCGAGCACGCGCCGTGCATCGACGGGATCGAGCCGGTCTTCGGTCTGACGGTCCCACGGCACGTCGAGGATCCAGTCGAGGTACGTGCGGATCATCTGGTACTCGGGGGAGGCCGGCGTCATCCGCTCCAGCCGGTCGACCTCGCGGTTGGCGACGGCGGCGACGTGCTCCGGCAGCTTCGCCTCTTCGATGCGGTTGCGCAGCTCCTGCGACTCGCCGTCCCCTTCGCCGAGCTCGGTCTGGATCGCCTTGAGCTGCTGGCGCAGCACGTACTGGCGCTGCGCGTCGGACATCTCCTTCTCGGCGCGCGACTCGATCTGTCCCTTCAGCTCGAGCACCTCGATCTCGCGCGAGAGCGCCATCGAGACCGCGTCGAGCTTCACCGTCAGACTGTTCTCCTCGAGCAGCTTCTGCTTGTCGTCGGCCTTCATGTCGAGCAGGCTCGCGAGCAGATAGACGATGCGGAGGGGGTCGTCGATGGTGGCGACGAGCGCCTTCACGTCGGGCGACAGGCCGGTGGCGAGCGACAGCGCGCGGTCGACGAGCTCCTGGAGGCGGCGGACGCGCGCGTCGATCTCGATGGACCGCTCCGACACTTCCGGAAGCGGCTTCAGCAGCGCCTTGATGAACCCCTTGTCGGTCTGGAGGAATTCGGCGCGGGCGCGGGCGATCCCCTCGACGAGCACTCGCATGCCGTTCGGCGCCTTGGCCATCTGGCGGACCACCGCGACGGTGCCGACACGATAGAGGTCGTCGACGCCCGGCTCGTCGGTGTCGTTCCGCTGGAGCAGGAGCATCACCATCCGGTCGGCCGCGAGCGACCGGTTGACCGCTTCCGCCGACATCGCGCGGCTGACACCGAGCGGCGCGATCGTCATGGGCAGCACGACCGAACCGCGCAGCGGAATCACGGGCAGTTCGGACGGCAACGGCGGAGTGTGAGGCGTATCGGCCATTAGTGAGATGGTTGCACAGTCGGCGACGTGAGTCAGTAAAGGCCCGGCAGCATTCTCCAGCGGACCTTCTGCCGATAGGACGCATAATCCGAGCCGTACGTTTCGGCGAGGCTTCGCTCCTCGAACGGCACCGCAACCGCGAGATACGCGATGCTGATGAGCGCGAATGTCAGCCGCGTCATCGTCATCGTCGGGACGCCGAACACGACGAGGACCCAGCCGAAGTACACGGGGTGGCGGACGAGGGCGTATACCCCGTCAGTTTTGAGCGGCGGCGGGGCATCAGCCGGTGACCCGCGGGTGGAGCCCTGCCGCGGATGGAGCACCTGCCGGATCCCGGCGAGTTCGAGGGGATCGAGCGCGCGCGCGCCAAGGGTGGTTACGACGAGCCCGGCCGCGAGGGAGGCGTACGCCGCCGTCGTCCAGGGGGCCTGCAGCGCGTAGAGCACGCCGGGCACGGGCTGCCACAGCCAGCACACGATCGCGAAGAGCACGCTCGACACGACCGTGTAGACGGCGCGTTCCAGCCGCGGGCCCACGGCCCGGGCGACGAACCGCTTCACGGGCGTCCGCGCGAAGACGCTGTGGTGGAGCGCGAACGCGGTGAAGAGCAGCACGTTGGCGGCGGCGGCGGCGGCGGCCATGAAGGCGCTCCCGGCAGGTGCGCCGCCGGCCGGGCCATAGAGGAACAGGTAGGAGTACAGGAAGAAGGCGAGCGAGGCCGCGAACGCGACACCCGAGAGGCAGGCAAACGCGAGCGGCAGCAAGGCGCGGCCTATTATAGAGGGCATGCCCCCGGCGAGCTCGACGCGTGTGGCGATCACCGGCATCGGCGTCGTGTCTCCCTTCGGCATCGGGCGCGAGCGTTTCTGGTCGTGCGTGCAGCGCGGCTGCAGTGCCACCCGTCCGATCACCGAGTTCGACGCGTCGCCGTACCCGTGCAGTGTCGCGGCTCCGGTGCCCGGGGACGCGCTCCGCGCACTGGCGGCGGACCTCGAGTCGCGGGAGAGCGTCGGCGCGCGCGCGGACGCCCGCCGCTATTCCCGCGCGTCGCTGATTGCCGTGGCGGCCGCCACCGAAGCCTGGCAGGACGCGGGGCTGCGCCTCGGGGAGCCGAACGCCGGCGTCCTCGTCGGGAGCGGCGCCGGGGGCATCGACGTGGCCGAGCGGCAGTACGCCGAGTTCTTCGGCGACGGGCAGAAGCGCGTCACGCCGTACGCCATCCCGGTTTCGATCGTCGGCATGATCTCGAGCGAGATCTCGATTGCGCTGGAACTGCACGGCATCAGCCACGTCGTATCGACCGGCTGCACGAGCTCCACCGATGCGATCGGGTATGCGGCGGCGACCATCCGAAGCGGGGAAGCGGACGTCCTGCTGACCGGCGGCGCCGACGCCTGTGTGACGCCGGGGATGATCTTGGGGTTCTCGCGCATGCGTGCCGTCGCGACCCGGTACAACGATCGCCCGGCGGAGGCGTCGCGGCCGTTCGAGCGGTCGCGCGACGGGTTCGTGCTCGGCGAAGGGGCCTGGATGCTCGTGCTCGAGCGCGAGGAGCGCGCCCGCGCCCGCGGCGCGCCGGTCTACGCGACCGTCGAGGGCTACGGCTCGACCTGCGATGCGTATCACCGCGTCCAGATGGACCCTGACGGCGCGCAGATCGTGCGTGCGATGGCGCTGGCGGTCGAGCGATCCGGCCGCGCGCTCGAGGAGATCGGCTACGTCAACTATCACGGCACCTCGACCGTGCTGAACGATGCCGTCGAAGCACGCTGCGTCCGCCAGTTCTTCGGCGCGCAGACCGACCGGGTCGCGGGCTCCTCGACCAAGTCGATGATCGGCCACCCGCAGGGGGCGAGCGGCGCCGCCGGCGTCGCCACGGCGGCGCTCGCGCTGCGGCACGGCTTCCTGCCTCCCACCATCAACCACCGCGAGCCGGATCCCGACTGCGACGTCGACGTCATCCCGAACGCCGGGCGGCGCGGCGCCGTGCCGGCGGCGCTCTGCAACTGCCTCGGCTTCGGTTCGAAGAACAGCGCGCTCGTGCTCGGTGCAGCCGGGTGACGCGCGGCAGCGGCCAGCCCATGACGCCGGACGTGCTCATCGTCGGGGCCGGACCTGCCGGAGCGGTTGCCGCGATCGTCCTCGCGCGCGCCGGCGCGCGAGTGCTCGTGCTCGATCGCGCGCGTTTTCCGCGGCCGAAGCTGTGCGGCGACACGATCAATCCGGGGGCGCTGCGCGTCCTGCACCGGCTCGGCCTCGCGGGTGTCGTCGAGGGGGGCCGTCCGATTCGCGGCATGATCGTGACCGGCGGCGGCGCGCGGGTCGTCGGGCCGTACCGCGTGGCCGAGGGCGCGGCGCTCACGCGCTCCATCCTGGATGCGCGCCTCGTCGGCGCGGCGCGCGCAGCGGGGGCGGCCGTCGAGGAAGGGGCCCTCGTCCACGGGCCGCTGATGGACGAGACCGGGAGGCGCGTGGCCGGCGTTCGTGTGCGGACTGCGGGGGGCGAGCACCGCATCACCGCGCCGGTGACGATCGCCGCCGACGGGCATTTCTCACGTCTCGCCCGCGCCGTACGCCTGTCGCGCAGCACCGCCTGGCCGCGGCGCTGGGCGATCGGCGGCTACTTCGAGTCGGTGAGCGGGCTCGGCGCGTTCGGCGAGATGCACGTGCGTCCCGACCACTACATCGGCGTCGCGCCGATGCCCGACGGCAGCGCGAACGCGTGCCTGGTGACGGCGGGGACGGCGCGGCTGCGTGAGCCGGATCCGCTGCGGGCGGCGCTGCTGGCGGACCCGGCGCTGCGGGAGCGATTTGCCGCGGCGCGGCCGCTCGGCGCGCCCGTGCGCCTGGGGCCGCTCGCCGTCGATGCGACGCGGGCAGGGATGCCGGGACTGCTGCTCGCCGGCGACGCAGCCGGGTTCGTCGATCCGATGACCGGGGACGGACTGCGTTTTGCGTTCCGTGGCGGAGAGCTCGCCGCCGCTGCCGCGGCGGGGGTGCTGCGCGACGGATGGCGCGACGCGGAGGCACGGCTGGCCCGCGCGCGCCAGGCGGAATTCGGAGCGAAGTGCCGGTTCAACCGCACCCTTCGCGCGCTCGTCGGATCGCCGCTCGCGGTTCGCGCGGCCGGCGCCGGAGCGTCGATCGTGCCCGCCGCCGTGCGGCGTGTCATCCAGTACGCAGGAGACGTTCGATGAACCTCCTCATCGTGTATGCCACCGTCGTGTTCGTGCCGATGCTCCTCGAGGCGCTGCTGTCACGCCGCAACGAGCAGGCGCTCCGCTCGCGCGGCGCGATCGAGCCGCCCGGCGACGTGTATCGCCTGATGCTCATCGCGTACCCGGCCGCGTTTCTGCTGATGCTGCTCGAAGGCGGCTACCGCGACCCGCACATCGACGTCGTCGTGACCGCGGGGTTCACAATTTTCGTGGCGGCGAAGCTCCTCAAGTACTGGGCGGTGACGACGCTGGGCGAGCGGTGGACGTATCGGGTGCTGGTGCTGCCCGATGTGCCGCTGGTGGCCTCAGGGCCGTATCGTCTGCTGCGCCACCCGAACTACCTCGCGGTGGTGGGTGAACTCGTCGGTGCGGCGCTGCTCGTCCACGCGTTCGTCACAGGGCCTGTCGCCGTGCTGGGGTTCGGGGCGCTGATGCTCGCGCGGATCCGTGTCGAAGAGCGCGCGCTCGGCCTGCGCTCGTCGTGACAAACCCGATAGACGCGTCCGTCGTCTGAACAGACAGGCCGAATCGGTGCACTATAATCGAACCAGTTCGATGCGTGGCACGCGCAAGCACCGTCGTCTCCCGGTGCCGTTGCGACCGATGGTCGTGATCCTCCTTGCTGTGTGCCTCGCGGCCACCGATTTTTCCCGCCCCTCCGCGCAGCAGCGCGAGCAGCCCTTCCCAGCAAGTGCGTGGACCGCCATCGCGCATGGACGAGCTTCGGATGCCGAAGCGCTCGCACGGGCCCACGGCGACCATCCCGACGCGGCGGCGATCCTCGGACATCTGGCGATCCGGCGCGGCGCATTCGAAGAGGCGGTCACGCTGCTCGAACCGGCGGCCTCGCGCGCGCCGGCCGGCAGCGCGGCGCTGGAGCTGGGGCTGTTGCATCTCCGGCTCGGCCGAAGCGAGGCGGCGGCGCCGCTGCTCACCGCGGTGCTCCGCCAGGCGGCCGCCGCCAGCAGCCACGACGCGCTCGCCCGCGCCGCGCGGGCTGCGCAGGCGCTCGGGCGGGCGCAGGACGCCAATTCGTTCTTCCGCATCGCGTCGGCGGCGTCGGAGCGGGATCCCGCCATCAACACCGCGTGGGGGGAACTCTTCCTCGAGAAGTTCAACGAGGCGGAGGCGGTACGATCCTTCCGCCAGGTCATCGAAGCCGATCCCTTGTGGGCGCCTGCGCACGCGGGGCTTGGCTGGGCGCTCGCCGAGGAGAATCCGCCGGCCGCGGCCGCCGCGGCGACGCGGGCGCTCGAGATCGACCCGCACCTCGCGTCCGCACATCTGCTGCTGGCACAGCTCGAGCTCGACAACTCACGGTACGACGCCGCGCGCGAGCGGATCGACAAGGTGCTCGCGCACAACCCGCGTCACCTCGATGCGCGCGCGCTGCTGGCGGCGATCGCGTACGTACGCGGCGACCGCGCCGCCTACGACCGGGAGGTGCGTGCCGTCCTCGAGATTCATCCCGGCTTCGGCGAGGTGTACCGCGCCGCCGGGGATCTCGCCGCGCGCAATTACCGGTTCGACGAGGCGGTGGCGCTGACGCGCGAGGCGGTGGCGCTCGATCCCGCGTCGGCGCGGGCGTGGGGCGATCTCGGCATGCACCTGCTGAGAACGGGCGAGGAGGAGGAGGCGCGGAAGGCGCTCGAACGCTCCTTCAACGCCGACCGCTTCAACCGCGTCACGTACAACCTCCTGCTCCTGCTCGACAAGCTCGACACGTTCACCGTCGTGAAGGACGGCGACATCGTCCTCAAGATGCACCCCGACGAGGCGCCGGTGCTGCGGGAATACGCGCTGCCGCTCGCGAAGGAAGCGCTGAAGACGCTGTCGGCGAAGTACCGCTTCACGCCGAAGGGGCCGATCCTGATCGAGATCTTCCCGGTGCACGACGACTTCGCCGTGCGGAACCTGGGGCTCCCGGGGATGATCGGCGCGCTCGGCGCCTGCTTCGGGCGGGTCGTCACCATGGCCTCGCCGAAGGCGCGTCCGCCGGGGCAGTTTTCGTGGCAGGCGACGCTGTGGCACGAGATCGCGCACGTGATCACGCTCCAGATGTCCGAACAGCGGGTTCCCCGGTGGCTGACCGAAGGGATCTCGGTCTACGAGGAAGCGCAGGCGCGCCCTGAATGGGGACGCGACATGGAAGTGCCGTTCGCGTCGGCGCTCGAGCAGGGCAAGGTGCTGAAGCTCGCCGACCTCAATGCCGGTTTCACGAGTCCGGAAACGATCGGGATCGCGTACTACCAGTCGTCGCTGCTCGTCGACCACATCGTGAAGACCTACGGCGACGAGAAGCTGCAGGCGCTCGTCCGCTCCTACGGCGAGGGGCTCGAGGGGGATGCGGCGCTGACCAGGACGCTGGGGGCATCGATGGCGCAGCTCCAGGCGGGGTTCGACCGCTCCCTCGACGAGCGGTTCGGGGCGCTGCGTGCCGCGCTGCGCCCCGTCCCTGGGGCGGATCCGGCGGCTCCCGTGGAGACCCTGCGGCAGGTCGCGGCCGCTCATCCCCGGAGCTTCCGGGCGACGCTCTCATATGGCCGGGCTCTTGCTTCCGCGAAGGACAAGGCGGCGTTCGAGCCGCTCGAGCGCGCGGCTTCGCTCGTGCCGATGGCGATCGGCGACGACAGTCCGCGCCTGCTCATGGCGCAACTGGCTGAGCAGCTCGGCGACGAGTCGCGCGCGCTGCGGGAGTATCGGGAGTTGCTGGCGCACGACCACACGTCTCTCGAGCCGGCCCGCCGGCTCGCCGCGCTCGCGGAGAAGCTCGGTGATCCCGACGCGGCGGCGCTCGCCTACGACCGCATCGTCTCGCTCGATCCGAGCGACGCGGCCGCGCACGCGGGGCTCGGCCGCCTCGCGATGACGAAGAAGCAGGTCGACGTGGCGCTTCGCGAGTTCCGCGCGGCGCTGGCGCTCGGCCCCGCCGATCGCGCCGCGGCGCACTGCGACCTCGGCGAGGCGCTGCTGGCGGCCGGGCAGAAGGACCAGGCGAAGCGCGAGGCGCTGGCGGCGCTCGAAATCGCCCCGACCTTCGAGCGCGCGCAGGAGCTGCTCCTCAAGGCGATCGACTCGCGGCCGGAGCCGCGGCCATGATCGCTCACGGCGTGCGCGCCATTCCGCTGGCGGGCGCGGCGGGGCTCCTGCTCTGGCTGGGAGCCGTCGTCGCCACGCCTCGCGCCGACGCGCAGGTGGGCGCCATCCCCGACTCCCGCTTCGCCGGCCTCTCATGGACGTTCGTCCGCATCCGCTACGAGGCGTGGACGATGCCGCCGCGCGGGCGGTTCACGAGCCCTGAAGACGAGCCGTGGTACATCGACGCGCCGGCCGCCGAGCAGAACCTCTCGCGCCGTCTGCGCACCGTCACGTCCATCCAGGTGAACGAGCCGATCGTGCTGACGATCGAGGATCCAAACCTCTGGCAGTACCCCTGGATCTACATCGTCGAGCCGGGCAACCTGCGCCTGCGCGAAACCGAGGTGCCGATCCTGCGCGAGTTCCTGCTGCGCGGCGGCACGCTGACCTTCGACGACTTCCACGGCCCCGTCGAGTGGGCGAACCTCGAGAGCGAGATGAAGCGCGTCTTCCCCGACCGCAAGATCGTGGACCTGCCCGACAACCACCCGATCTTCAGCTGCTTCTACCAGCTCGATGGCTTTCCGCAGACGCCGGGGCTCGGCTCGTTCCTCCAGGGACGGACTTGGGAGAAGGGAGGCTTCGAGGCGAAGCTGCGCGCGATCCTCGACGACAACGGGCGCGCGATGGTGCTGATCAACTGGAATACCGACATGGGCGACGGCTGGGAATGGTCGAATGCGGCGGAGTATCCCGGATACGTCCGCTTCACGGCGCAGGCCTACCGCATGCAGATCAACGAAATCATCTATTCGTTGACGCACTGACCCTTCGACTCGCCCTCAGAAGCACGAGGGCTCGCTGAGGGCAGGCGGATCGCCCGCGCGGGCACGAGGGCTCCCTCAGGGCAGGCGAAACCGAGAGAAGCGGCGGAACAGGATGCAGACGACAACGACGGCGGAAATCGCGGCGGTTGCGGAGCGGGTGGCGCTCGGGCGGGAGCGGATCCTCGCGGAGATCCGCAAGGTGATCGTCGGCCAGGACGAGGTCATCGACCAGGTGCTGATGGCGCTCTTCACCGGCGGGCACTGCCTGATCACCGGCGTGCCGGGGCTGGCCAAGACACTCCTGATCAAGACGGTCGCCCAGATCCTGGACCTCTCGTTCAAGCGCATCCAGTTCACGCCCGACCTGATGCCGGCCGACATCACCGGCACCGAGGTGCTCGACGAAGACGCCGGGCACCGCTCGCTGCGGTTCGTCAAGGGCCCGGTTTTCGCGCAGATCATCCTCGCCGACGAGATCAACCGCACGCCGCCGAAAACGCAGGCGGCGCTGCTCGAGGCGATGCAGGAGTACCACGTGACGGCTGCCGGGCGCACGTATCCGCTGGAGCGGCCGTTCTTCGTGCTGGCGACGCAGAACCCGATCGAGCTCGAGGGCACCTATCCGCTGCCGGAGGCGCAGCTCGACCGGTTCATGTTCAACATCGTGATGACGTACCTGACGGAGGACGAAGAGGTCCGCGTCGTGACGAGCACGACGGGCGTGGCCGGCGAGCCGCCCGCGCGCGTGTTCACGGGCGCCGACATCCAGGAGATCCAGCAGCTCGTGCGGCAGGTGATGGTCGCCGAGGAGGTCGCCCGCTACGCCGTCCGCCTGGTCGACGCGTCGCGCCCGGGACGCCAGAGCGACCACAAGTTCATTCGCGACTGGGTGAAGTGGGGGGCAGGGCTGCGCGCGTCGCAGTCGCTCATCCTCGCCGGCAAGGCGCGCGCGCTGCTGAACAACCGCTACCACGTCTCTGTGGCCGACATCCAGGCGCTCGCGCGTCCCGTGCTCCGCCACCGCGTGATTCCGAACTTCTACGCCGAGTCGGAACGCATCACCTCCGACAATCTCGTGGACCGGCTCCTCGAGGCCGTCCCCGCGCCCCGCAGCGGAATGTAGCCGTGACGACACCCGCCGTCCGCGACCTCCGCTTTCTCGATCCCGGCGTCATCGCGCGCCTCGGGACGATGGAGCTGAAGGCGCGCACGGTGGTCGAGGGCTTTCTCTCGGGCCTGCACCGCAGTCCGTACAAAGGCTTCAGCGTCGAGTTCGCGGAGTACCGGCAGTACCTGCCCGGCGACGACCTCAACACGCTCGACTGGAAGGTGTACGCGCGCACCGACCGGCATTACGTGAAGAAGTTCGAGGAGGAAACGAACCTCGAGTGTCATCTGCTGCTCGACCAGAGCGCCTCGATGGCGTATCGCGGCGCGGCGCCGATGAGCAAACTCGAATACGGCTCGGTGCTGGCGGCGTCGCTGGCGTTCCTCATGAACCGGCAGCGCGACGCCACGGGGCTGATCACGTTCGACGAACAGATCCGCTTCCGGCTGCCGGCCGCCGCGCGCCCCGGCCACGTCCATGCGATCCTGCTCGCGCTCGAGCGGATCCAGGCGGGGCTGCGCTCCGACGTGGCGCGCCCGCTGCACCAGCTCGCCGAGGCCCTCCTCAAGCGCAGCCTCGTCGTCGTCATCTCCGATCTGCTCGACGACCCCGACCCGGTGATCAAGGGGCTGCGCCATCTCAAGTTCCGCGGCACCGACGTGGTGGTGTTCCAGCTCCTCGATCCGAACGAGCTGACGTTTCCGTTCAAGGGGGCCGCGAAGTTCACGGACATCGAAACGTCGGAAGAGGTGCTCGCCGATCCGGCCCGTTCGCGCACCGAATATTTGCGCGAGCTCGCGCGGCTCACGCTGCGCTACGACCGCGAGCTGCGGGGCGCCGGCATCGATTACGTGCAGATCGACACGTCGCAGCCCCTCGATTTCGCGCTCCTGACGTACCTATCGGCGCGCTCGAGGCGCAAGTAGGGAAGCAATGGGCCTGCTCTATCCTGCCTTCCTGCTCGCCGCTGTTGCCATCGCGATCCCGATCGCGCTGCACCTGCTGCGCCGGGACGTCGCACCCGACGTTCCATTCACGGCCGTCCGTCTGTTGAAACGCTCGCCGGTCGACCGCTCGCGACGGCGGCGGCTGCGCGACCTCCTGCTGCTCGCGGCGCGCGTGGCGGCGCTCCTTCTGCTCGCGCTCGCGTTCGCGCGCCCCTTCGTGCCCGGCAGCGGCTCCGCGATGATGCCGCTGCGGGTCGTGGCGGTGGACCGCTCGTTCAGCATGGGCGCTCCGGGCCAGTTCGAGCGCGCGCGGGCGCTCGCGCGCGCCGCGGTCGACGAGGCGACGTTCGGCGAACGCGTGGCGGTGGTCGCCTTCGACGACCGCGCCGAGGTGCTGGCGCCACCGGGGTCCAGGCAGGATGCGCGTCAGGCGATCGATCGGCTGGCGGTGGGGCATGGCGGCACGCGATACGCCGCCGCGCTGTCGAAAGCGGCGGAACTCGCAACCGGAGGACCAGTGCGGCTCGTCCTCGTGACGGATCTGCAGCGCGCCGGCTGGGAAGGCGAATCCCGCGTGCGCCTGCCGTCGTCGATCGACGTCGAGATCCGCGACACCGGCATCGCGGCCGCGAACGCGGCGATCGTCGCCGCGCGCCTCACGGACGGGGCGCTCGTCGCCAGCATCCGCAATGCCGCCGCAGCGCCCCGCCAGGGGCAGATCGTGCTGACACACGACGGCGCCGAGGCGGCGCGCGCCTCCTATTCGCTCGAGCCAGGCGCCTCCGCCGACGTTCCGCTGGCGTGGAAGGCGTCGGCGGGGAGCATCGTGCTGACGATCGACGACCCCGACGGGTTCCCGGCCGACAACGCCCGCCATCTCGTGGTGGGCCCGGCGCTCACGCCGGAGGTGCTGGTCGTGACCTCAGCCGAGGCACCCGGTTTCTACTTGCAGCGGGCGCTGCACGCCGCGGCCGACAGCGGCGAGGAAGCGCTGGCCGCGAGGCTGGTGACGCCGGCGGAGATCGCCGGCGGGCGAGCCGCCGCGATCCAGCGGCACCGCGCGGTCGTGCTCCTCACGACCCGTAGCCTCGATCGGACCGCGCGTGAAGCGCTGACCGCCTTCGTCACCGGAGGCGGCGGCCTCATGATCGCCGCCGCACCGGACGTCGAGCCCGACGTCATCGCCACGATGTTCGGGTGGAGCGGGTCTGCGCTCTCGGCCGACGGCGAGCCGCGCCGCGCGTCGCTCGCGGCCACCGACATCCGGCACCCGATCTTCCGCCCGTTCGGGGCGCTCGCCACCAATCTCGGCAACGTCCGCTTCACGCGCGCCTGGCGCGTGGCTCCCGACGGCTGGCACGTCGCCGCACGGTTCGACGACGGGGCGCCGGCGCTGCTGGAGCGGACCCACGGCGAGGGACGGATCGTGCTCTTCGCGTCCGACCTGGATCGGCGCTGGAACGACTTCCCCCTCCATCCGGCGTTCGTGCCGTTCGTCGTCGAGGCCGTGCGGCACGTCGCCGCGCGCGCGGCGGAGCCGGACCTGTTCGTCGTCGGCCGTGTCCCACCCGGCGTGGGGGCGGAGCCGGGTGTGCACCGCCTCGAGTCGGGCCGGCTCGTGGCGGTGAACGTGGATCCGCGGGAGTCGAGCACGGCCGTGCTGACGGCGGAGGAGTTCGCCGCGATGATCGAGCAGGTCGAGGCGTCGCCGCTCTCGCGCGCAGCGGAGGCGGAGCAGATCGAGTCGCGCCAGAGCCTCTGGCAGTACGGGCTGCTGCTGATGCTCGCCGTGCTCGTCGTCGAGTCGTTCGTCGGGAGGGGGAACTGACGATGAGGGGGCTTGCGCTGCGCTGAGGGGGCTGGAACTGACGCTGGGGGTGCTTGCGCTGCGCTGAGGGTGCTTGAAGTCACGCCGAGGGTGCTGGAACTGACGCTGAGGGTGCTTCAACTGACGCCGAGGGTGGTTGCGCTGCGCTGAGGGTGCTTGAAGTTACGCCGAGGGTGCTTGAACTGACGCTGAGGGGGCTTGCGCGGCGCTGGGTGAACTGATGCTGAGTGGAGTCACGCTGAGGGTGCGATTGTGAAGCTGGACGACGGATCGGAACGGCTTCGGCGCCTCGTGGCGGCGGTGCGGCGGCGGTGGTTCGCCACGGTGGCGCTGCAGGCGATCGGCGTCGGGGCGGCGGTGTCGGCGGTACCGGCGCTGGCGGCCGGGCTGGTTTACTGGGCCGTGGCGCCGACCGGGGCCGCGCTGCTGCTGCTTGCACTGGCCGCGGCGCTGGTCGCCATCGTCGGCATCGCGCTCGTGGTCCGGGGGATCGAACGGCGGCCCGACGACCGGCGGGTCGCGCGGTTCATCGAGGAGCGAGCGCAGCCGCGGTCGGCGGCGTCGCTGGACGACTGCGTCGTGACGGCGGTGCAGGCGATCGATGCGTCGTCGAGCGCGGGCCGCGGGCCGCTCGCCGGGCTGGTCGTCGCCGCCGCGGTGCGCTCGCTCGAAGGGGTGACGGCGCGCGACATCGTGCCGCCGGCCGACGTGCGGCGCGCCGCCGCCATGGCTGCGGCCGGCGCCGTGCTGCTGACCGGCACGCTCGTCGCCGTCGCGCCCGCTCTCTCGCACGTGGTGCAGACGGCACGGCTCCGATTCTTTCCGCATGCCGTCACGGTCGAAGTCAGTCCCGGCGACGTGCGCGTCGTCGCGGGGCAGCCAGTGCGGATCCGTGCGCGTGTGCACACGGGGCAGGCGGAACTGTCGCGGGTGCCGCCGAGGCTCGTCGTGGCGGCCGGCGGCGACGAACGGGCGGTGGACATGACCGCCGCGGGCGAGGGGTTCGAGTTCGCGTTCGAGTCCGTGGACCGCACGTTCACCTACAAGGTCGTCGCCGGCGCGGCCGCATCGGATGCGTACACGGTGACGGCGCTGTTCCCGCCGCGGGTCGAGCGGATCGATCTCGAGTACCGGTACCCGTCGTTCAGCGGGCTCGCGCCGCGGCGGGAAGAGGACGGCGGCGACATCTATGCGCCGGCGGGCACGCGCGTCAGGCTCAGGATCACGGCCGACAAGCCGCTGGCCGAGGGGGAACTCGCGCTGTCGGGTGGAAGGGCCGCGCTGCAGGCGGACGGCGATCGCGCGCTCGTCACCGAGCTGGTCCTCTCGAGGGACGATTCGTACCGTGTGCGGCTGCTCGATCGCGACGGCTTACGGTCCGACGGCGACAGCGAGTTCTTCATCCGGCTGATGGACGACCGCCCGCCCGACGTGCGGATCCTCCGCCCCTCGGCCGACCAGGGGATCACGCCGCTCGAGGAGGTGACGATCGAGGCGCGCGCCGAAGACGACTACGGCATTGCAGCGCTCGACCTCGTCTACGCTGTGGCCGGCGGGCCGGAGCGGGTTGTGCCCTTCGCGCGGACCAGCGGGACCGAGACGCAGCGCACCGGCTCGTTCGTGCTCGCCGCCGAGGACCTCAAGGTGCGCCCGGGCGACGTCATCACGTACTACGCCCGCGCACGCGACGTCGGCCGGGGCAAGCGGCCGACCGAGACGAAGAGCGACATGTTCTTTCTCGAGGTCCGTCCGTTCAACGCGGAGTTCGAGACGGCGCAGAGCCAGGCGTCGGCCGGCGCCGCCGGCGGCGATCCGCAGATCGAAGCGCTGATCGACGCACAGAAGGAGATCATCAACGCCACGTGGAACGTCGAGCGGCGGTCGGCCGCGGGGCGTTCGGCCGACGACATCAAGGCGATCGCCCAGGCGCAGAGCGACCTGAAGGCCCGTGTCGAACGGATGCTCGCCGGCTCGCGCGGGCGGCGCGGCCGCGGCATGCTCCCGCAGAACATTTTCCAGCGGGCGCCGCGGCAGACCGCCCCGGCCGGTGAGGACCCGATCGCCGCCGCCGTGGAGGCGATGAACCGGGCGATCGAGCAGTTGTCGGCGGCGAAGACGCGCGACGCGATCACGCACGAGCTCGCCGCGCTCAATGGGCTGCTGAAGGCCCAGGCGGAGGTGCGGCGCCGCCAGGTCACGCAGCAGGCGAACGCGTCGGGGGGCGGCTGGGGCAACCGCCAGACGCAGGACCTCTCGGCGCTCTTCGACAAGGAGCTCCAGCGACAGCAGCGCACGAACTACGAGCAGCGGTCGCAGATCGAGGAGCGTCAGGAGGGGCGGTCAGCGGACCAGGAGATGCTCGATCGCATCCGCGATCTCGCACGGCGCCAGGAAGAGATCAACCGGCGCCAGCGCGATCTCGAGGGCCTGGCCGCCGAGGAACGCCGGCGGCAGCTCGAGAAGCTGTCGCGCGACCAGGAGGAGCTGCGGCGGCAGGCCGAGGAACTGTCGCGTCAGGCGGCGCAGACCGGGCAGCGGCAATCGGGCCAGCAGCAGTCCGGGCAGCAGCAGTCGCAGGGGCAGCCATCGCAGGGGCAGGCCCAGGGCCAGCCGTCCAACAGCGGCCAGCAGTCGCCGGGCAGCGCCGGGATGCGCGCCGCGGCCGAGCAGATGCGCCGCGCCGCAAACGACATGCAGCGGCAGGACGGCGAGAGCGCGGCGCGCAGCGGCGAACGCGCCGCCGAGCAGTTGCGGAACCTCGAGCAGCAGTTGCGCGGGAGCGGGTCGGATGCGCGCCAGCGTGCAGCCGCCGACCTCCAGGCGGAAGGGCAGCAGATCGCGCAGGAACAGCGCCGCATCGCGTCGGAGGCCGAACGGCTCGAGAAGAGCGGCGAGGGAGCGAACGAGGACGCCCGCCGGCGCCTCGCCGCCGAGAAGGACCGCCTGGCCGATCGGATCGATGCGCTGCAGCGCGAAGCGCAGCGACTCGGCCGGGAGCAGGGCACCGGTGACGAACAGGCGCGCGCCCGTGCCGCGTCCGCGGAGCTCGACAAGAGCCGGGTCGGCGACCGCATGCGCGAGTCCGCGCAGGGGCTTCGGCAGGGGAGTGCGTCCCCCTCCGCGCAACTCGAACAGCAGCTCGCGCAGGCGATCGACCGGGCAACCGAGAAACTCGGCGGCGCGGCCTCCGCGGGCGCACGGCAGGCGGCCGGTGAACTCGAGCGCACGCGCGAGCTGCGCGAGCGGCTCGACCAGCTCGAGGCGCGCATGCGCGAAGCCGAGGGACGCAACGACGGCGGCGAAGCGGCGAAGCTCAGGCAGCAGTACGAGCAGGAGCTGCGCCGCGCGCGCGAGTCCCTCGGCCGGCAGGCGCGCGGCTCCGAACAGCGCGACGGCGCGGGCGCGACGCCGGAGCAGCACGAGTTCAGCCGGTCGGCGCCCGGCACCGAAGCGTTCAAGCAGGATCGCAGCGGCTGGGAGTCGCTGCGCAAGGACGTGAACCGCGCCATCGAGGACCACGAGGCGGCAGTCTCGCGCCGGCTGGCGAAGGCGCTTGCCGACGACCGGCTCGCGGCCGGCGGCAGCGACCGCGTGCCGGAGCAATACCGCCGGCTCGTGGCGAAGTACTACGAGTCGCTCGCGAAGGCGAAGAAATAGCCGTGTCGTTCGCGAACCCCCTGCCCTGGTGGGCTCTCATCCTCGTGACCGCGGCGGCGGCGGCGCTCGCATGGCACGCCTACCGGAGCCTGGCGCCGTGGCCGCCGCGCCGCGCGGTGCTCTCCACGCTCCGGTTCCTCACCCTGCTCCTGCTGGTGGTCGTGCTCATGCGCCCCGTGGCGCGCCTCACGGAGATCGACTCGCGCGACGTCATCGTGCCCGTGCTCGTCGACAGCTCGCGGAGCATGGGGATCGAAGATGCGGAGGGGCGTCGACGCATCGATGTGGCGCGCGAACTCCTGGTCTCGCAGCTCCTCCCGGCGCTCGAGCCGCGGTTCACCGTCGAACTGCTGTCGTTCGGCGAATCGCTCGAGGAGGCCTCGACCGGATCGCTCCACGCGACGGCGCGACGCAGCGATCTCGGCGGAGCGCTCGCGGCCGCCCGGGAGCGGTATCGCGGCCGTCCAGTCGCCGGCTACGTGCTCCTGACCGACGGCGGCGACACGGGGGCGGCGCTCGATCTCGCCGCCGCCGACGGCGTGCTGCCGCCGATCTACCCGGTGCCGATCGGTTCCACCGAGGTGGGCGAGGATCGCGAAGTTCTCGGCCTCTCGGTCGCCGAAGCGGTGCTGGACGGGTCGCACATCGACCTGGCGGTATCCGCCGTCGCACACGGCGCGGCGGGCGGCCTCGTCGAACTGCGGCTCCTCGAGAACGGGCGGCCGCTGGAGGTTCGTCACGTCACGCCTCCGCCGGGGGGCGGACCGCTGCGCGAGGTCTTTCAGGTGGCTCCGGCGGCCGGCGCCGCGACGATCTACACGGTGGAGATCCCGCCGCTCCCCGGTGAACGCGTGCCCGAGAACAACCGCCGCAGCATTCTCGTGCAGCCGCCGACCCGCCCGAGGCGCGTGCTGCTCGTGGAAGGGGCGCCGGGATACGAGCACAGCTTTCTCAAGCGCGCGCTCGCCGGCGACCGCGGTCTCGAGGTCGACTCCGTCGTCCGCAAGGGAAAGAACGAACAGGGAGCCGACACCTACTACATCCAGGCGGGCAGGGGCCGCGGCAGCGCGCTCGCCGACGGCTATCCGAAGGACGCCGCCTCGCTGTTCGCCTACGACGCGATCGTGCTCGCCAACGTCGGCGGCGATCAGCTCACGACGGCACAGATGGAGGCGACGCGGGAGTTCGTCGCCCGCCGGGGCGGCGGCCTGCTCGTCCTCGGCGCCCAGTCGTTTCTCACCCGCGGCCTCGCCGGTACGCCGATCGAGGATGCACTGCCCGTGGAGCTGAGCCGCCGGATGGACACGGCCGTCGCGGCCGGCTCCGCGCGCGGCACCCATCGCGTGACGATCACCGACGCCGGCTTCCTGCATCCCGTCACACGCATCGCCGCGACGGCCGATGAAACACGGAAGCGGTGGGATGGGCTGCCGCCGCTCGCGGCTGCCGCGGCGCTGGGCTCGCCACGCCCCGCTGCCGTCATCCTCGCGACGAGCGGCGGCGCGTCCGGCACCTCGCGGCCGCTGGTGGCGGTGCAGCGCTACGGTGAAGGGCGGACGATGGTCTTCGCCGGCGAAGCCTCGTGGCGATGGCGCATGATGCTGCCGTCGACGGATCGCTCGTACGACATCTTCTGGCGGCAGGCGATCCGCTGGCTGGCCGTCGCCGCACCAGATCCCGTGACGGTCTTCCCCTCGGCCGGCGGCGGCACGGGGGAAGAGTTCACGATCCGCGCTGCCGTGCGCGACGCGTCCTTCGTGCCGCTCCGCGACGCCGAGGTCGACATCCGCGTCGTCGGCCCGGATGGCCGCCTCGAGCAGCTCCGCGGCGCGGCCGACCGCGGCGACCGGCCGGACCCGTCGCTCTTTTCCGCCCGCTTCACCCCGGACCAGCCGGGCATCTATCGCGTCACGGTCGGCGCCCGCCGCGGCGGCGCCGAGGCGGGTACGGCGGCCGGCGCGGTGCTCGTCGGCAGCGCGGATCTCGAAATGGCCGACCCGCGGCTCAACCTCGCGCTCCTCGAGCGTCTTGCGACGGCAACCGGGGGGGAGGTCGTCCGCACCACCGATACGCACCCGCTCGTCGCGGCGCTGACCGCACGCGCCCCAGCGGCGGCGCTGTCGGTACGGCGGGACCTGTGGCACAACGCGTGGTGGCTCACCGCGATCGTCGCGCTGCTCGCCGGCGAGTGGGGGCTGCGGCGGCGCTGGGGGTTGCGATGAGGCGCGCGCTCGCCGCGGCCGCCGTGCTCCTGTGGATCGCGTGCTGGGGCGGGAGCGCCCAGGTGGCGGCGCAGCAGCGCTTCGCCCTGCTCGTCTCCGGCGCATCCGGCGGCGAGGAATACGCCACGCGGTTCGCGGCGTGGATCGATGCGTTCGGCCGCACGCTGACCGAACGGCTCCGCTTCGAGGCCCGCAACGTGACGGTGCTCTCCGACGTGGAGGCAACCGAGCAGACTGCCACCGCCGCGAACGTGCGCCGGGCGATCGCGGCCGTCCGCCAGAGGATGCGCCGCGACGACCTCCTCTTCGTCCTGCTGGTCGGGCACGGCACGTTCGACGGCACCGAGGCGAAGTACAACCTTGTGGGGCCCGACCTGGAAGCGTCGGAATGGGCCGCCCTCCTCCAGACGCTCCCTGGCCGCGTCGTCCTGGTGAACGGCACGTCGGGCAGCTTTCCCTTCATCGAGCGGCTCGCAGGGCCACGGCGGATCGTCATCACCGCCACCGACTCCGAGGCGCAACGCTTCGACACCGTCTTTCCGGAGTATTTCGTCAAGGCGTTCGAAGACGACGCGGCGGACCTCGACAAGAACCAGCGGATCTCGATCTGGGAGGCCTTCGCGTACGCGAGCGCGGGCGTCCGGCGCCACTACCAGCAGCGCGGCCTGCTGCCGACAGAGCGATCCCTGCTCGACGACAACGGCGACGGCGCGGGCAAGGGGGCGGCCGAGCGGGGAGACGACGGCGCGCACGCGAGCCGGACGTACCTGGACGAGGAGCTCCCCGGAGCCGCGCCGACCGACGAAGAACTGCTCAAACTGCTCCAGCGAAAGGCGCTCGTCGAGGCGGAGCTCGAAGAACTGAAGATCCGGAAGGCGTTTCTGCCCGCCGGCGAGTATGCGAAGGAGTTCGAGCGGATCATCATCGACCTCGCCCGCGTCTCGCGCGACATCCGGCAGCGGCTCAAGACATAGGGGCGAACGTGAGCTGCGGCCTGGAAGCCCGCGGCTAGCTGCCGACGCCCCGCCAGTAGTCACGCCATGCGCGTTCGCGCGTGCGCAGCCACGCGCCGACGAGCGCTCCGCTGGCGAACCCCGCAGCGTGCGCCCAGAACGCGGTGCTTCCCTGCGCGCTCGACGTCGCGCCGTATACCACCTGCAGCAGGAACCAGACGCCCAGAAAGAAGATCGCCGGGATCTCGATGACGTCGAGAAACACGAGCAGGAACACCGCCGTCAGCACGCGCGAGCGCGGATAGAGCAGAAAGTACGCTCCCATCACGCCCGCCACGGCGCCGCTGGCGCCGATCATCGGCACGCGCGACGCGGGAGCGGCGGCCACCTGCGCAAGGGCGCCGATCACGCCAGCCGCCAGGTAGAAGCCGAGGTAACGGCCGTGGCCGAGGCGGTCCTCGACGTTGTCGCCGAAGATCCACAGGAACAGCATGTTGAGCACGAGGTGGATGCCGTCCCCGTGCAGGAAGAGGCTGGTGACCAGATCGGGGACCGCGAGCGTCGCGGGCACCACGCCGTACTCCAGCACCAGGCCCCGGACGGCGTCGTCATCCAGCCACACCTGATACATGAAGAGGAGGACGTTCAGCGCGATGAGCGCCATCGTGACGACCGGCGTCGTCCGTGACGGGATGACGTCGCTGATGGGGAACATCTGGCCTGTATGCTAATCTGACTTGCTATGGCTCTGCTTCGCGGATCGTCCCGTGCGATCGCCGCGTGCCTGCTTCTGGTGTCGATGTGGGGGCTCCCGCATCGCTGGCAGGACGACGACGCGTGCGCGCCGCTGACGGCCGGGGAGCACGACGAGTCGAAGCACGTCTTCGCGGCACCCACGCCGCCGGCGGGTGACGAGCACTGCGCGGTCTGTCACTGGCTGCGCTCGCTCAAGCCCGAACTCACCGGCCCCGGCACGCCTGCGGTGCAGCAGGCTGTCGGGCGGCGTCTCCTGGCGCTCGCCGAACTCGATCGCCGCGACCCGGCAACCGATCGCCTTCCCGCCCGCGCGCCTCCCGCGCCGAGAGTCTGATCCGCTGACGGCGGCCGCCCCGGCGGCTGCCCACGTCAATGGGGCCGGCCTTCGGGTCGGCATGCGATCCCGCGCGGACCGCATCGCGCGCAGTGCGCGCGGCCGTGGTGAAAACTGGCTCGATATCAAGGAGTTTGCATGTTCGTACGTGTGCGGCGAACCCTCGGCTTCGCATTCCTGTTCTTCTGTTTCCCTTCACTCGCGGCGGCGCAGCAGCCGTCCGCGGCGCAGCCGCCTGCCCAGACCGCGCAGGCATCGTCGACGATCACCGGTCAGGTCCGGCAGGCTGGCACGTTGAAGCCGGTTGCCAAGGCGACGGTGGTCGTCGAAGGCACGACGCTCCAGGCGACCACTGACAGCAGCGGCCGGTTCGCCATTCAGAACGTCCCGGCGGGCGCACATCATCTGATCGTCGCCGCGCCCGGCCTGATGCCGCTGCGCGTCGACGTGACGGTCGGTGCGGCGGCGCAGCCGCCGCTCGACGTCCTGCTCGCCCAGGAAGTGCATTACACCGAGGTACTGTCGGTGAGCCCCACGGCCCGCGACCCGTTCGAGTCGTACCAGCCGGCCTCTGTCCTGGCAGGGCAGCTCCTGACGCAGGAGCTCCAGGGGACGCTCGGGGCGACGCTCGAGCGCCAGCTCGGCGTGGCGGAGCGTTCCTTCGGCCCGGCGGCCTCGCGGCCGGTGATCCGCGGGCTCGACGGTGATCGTGTCCTCATCCTCCAGGACGGGCAGCGCGTCGGGGATCTCTCCAGCCAGTCGGGCGATCACGGCGTGACGGTGAACCCGGCGAGCGCCGACCGCATCGAGGTGGTGCGTGGGCCAGCGACGCTGCTGTACGGCGCCAACGCGATCGGCGGCCTGGTGAACGTGATCAGCGAGACGATCCCGACGACTGCCGTCGAGGGGGTGAGCGGCGGCGTGGTGGTCGACCTCGGCTCGGTGGCGCGTGAGGGAGGCACCGCTGCGAGCGTCCGCTGGGGCAACGGCCGGTGGGCGCTGCAGGCAGGGGGCAGCGGCCGCCGCAGCGGCGACGTGCGCACCCCCGACGGTGTCATCGACAACACCCAGTCGCGCTCCGGTTTCGGCAATGTGGGCCTCGCCTGGACCGGCGAGCGCGGGTTCTTCGGCGGCAGCTACGGCTACGACGACTTCCGCTACGGCGTGCCGCTGATCGAGGAAGGGGAAGTCGAGCTCACGCCAAGGCGCCACAACTTCGCGTTGAAGGCCGGCGCATCGAACCTCACCGGCCTGTTCGAGGGCGTGCGGGCGAACTTCGCGTCGCGGCGCTATCGCCACGACGAAGTCGTGGGTGGGGAGATCGGGACGCGGTTCGAGAACGACACCGACGAAGTGGACGTGATGCTGCGCCACCGTCCGGCGGGGCGCCTCACCGGCACCATCGGCGCGTCGCTGCTCAACCGCAACTTCGAGGCGATCGGCGAGGAGGCGCTCTCGCCGCCCGTCCACGAGCGGGCGATGGCGGCGTTCGTGTACGAGGAGCTGACCTGGCCGCACTTCACGCTGCAGTTCGGCGGACGCGTCAACCGCGCCTCGTTCGATCCCGAAGAGGGGCTCCCCGCCAGGGATTTCACCGACTTCTCGGGTTCGCTCGGCCTGCTGTTCCGTCCCGCCAGGGCGAACGACAACGTGACGATCGCGGCCAGCCTCGCGCGCGCCGCGCGCAACCCCGCGCTCGAGGAGCTCTATTACTTCGGGCCGCACCCGGGTAACTTCGCGTTCGAAGTGGGCAACGCGTCGCTCGACTCCGAGAAGGCGTTCGGGCTGGACCTGTCGCTCCGGTGGCGTGGTCGCCGTGTCAGCGGCGAGATCAGCTACTTCCGCAACGCCATCGCCGACTACATCTTCCGCAATCCGCTCACCGAAGAGGAGTTCGACGAGAAGTACGGCCATGACGCGCACGCCGGCGACCATCACGACGAGCACGGCGAGCTGGCGTTCATCGAGTTCGTGGCCGCCGACAGCCTGCTGCAGGGATTCGAGGCGCACGCCGACGTCGAGCTCGGCGGCGGCTTCCGGCTCGAGCTGGGCGCCGATTACGTGAGGGGCTCGCTGCGTGACACGGGGGACCCGCTCCCGCGCATCCCGCCGTTTCGCCTGCGCACCGGCCTGACGTATCAGCGCGACGCGTTCTCGGCGGGCGGCGAGGTTTTCGGCGTCGCCAGGCAGGAGCGCGTGTTCGGCGCCGAGACGCCGACGGACGGCTACGCGGACGTGCGCCTCTTCGCGTCGTATTCCTTCAGCCGCGACCGCGCGGTGAACACGATCACGGCGCGCGTCGACAACGTGACGAACAGGCTGTACTGGAACCACCTGTCGCTCATCAAGGACTTCGTGCCCGAGCCCGGGCGCAACTTCAAGGTGGTGTACTCGGTCCGGTTCTGAGCGGCCTCCGGGCCGAAGTCTCGGATATCCAGGCCGGCTGGCGCCTCGCGGCGCCCGGCCGGTCTGGAGCCTCGCCCGCGAGGTTTGGAGTTTGCGGTTTCGGAGTTGATAGAATGCCGCCTTATGCTCTGCCGCCACTGCGGGACGGAGATCGCCGACAAGGCGATCATCTGCTATCGATGCGGCGCGTCGACCACCGATCCTGTCCGTCAGCCGGCCCCGCTGCGCAGGCGCAACCCGGTTTTCTCGTTCTTCCTCGTCGCCCTGCTGTTGCTGCTCGCCCTGTTCATGGGGTACGCGTCACAGACCGCCGCTGATCCCGGCCGGCTGCAGACGGTGGCCGGCGTGCTCGTCGGCGCGGCCCTCGTGCTCCTGATCGTTCGCATCGTGAGGCGCAGGTAATGGCTGACGCGCGTCTCGAAGTGCTCGACGCCCTCGGTCGCCGCGTCGTGGACATCTCGAAGCCGGTGTTCGAAATCGGCCGGCGCGAAACCAACGATCTGCGGCTCGCCGGCAGCGAGGTCTCGCGCGACCACGCGGAGATCGTCACCGAGGGCGCCCGCCGCGTCGTCCGCGACAAGGGATCGCGGTACGGAACGTACGTCAACGGCGAACAGGTGACCGAGCGCGAACTCGCGCACGGCGACCGGATCCGTCTCGGGCGGAGCGGCGGCGCCGAGCTCGTATTCGTGATCGAAGGGGCCGAGCCCGTCGCCGAGCGCTCGGCGACCACCGCGATCGGGGACCTGCGCCAGATCACGGCGCTCCTCGAGGGGCTCCGGGCCCTCGGCTCCGGCCGTGTGCTGGACGACGTGCTGTCGCTCGTGCTGGATTCGGCGATCGAGGTCGGGGGGGCGGAGCGCGGCTTCATCATGCTGGCGCTGCCGAGCGGAGAGCTCGAATTCAAGATGGGGCGGGGACGCGGCCGCCAGACGCTGTCGGGCGGCAGCTTCGCGACGAGCCGCAAGATCCCCGACGAAGTGTTCCGCACCGGGGAGCCGCGCCTGCTCGCCGACCTGCTTGACGGCGAGCTGGCGAACGTCCACATGGGGACGGTCGCGCTCGGCATCCGCAACGTCCTCTGCGTGCCGCTGAAGCTCGTGCGGTACGTGGACACGGCCGAAGCGGCGGGGGACGAGCGGCGCATCGGCGTCCTCTACCTGGACAGCCGTGAGAAGGGCATCCTGCTCTCGAGCTCCACACGCACCGCGCTCGAGACCTTCGCCACCGAGGCGGCAGTCGCCATCGAAAACGCGCGGCTCTACCGCGAGACGATGGAGAAGGCGAAGATGGAGCAGGAGATGCGGATCGCGGCCGAGATCCAGCAGGCGCTGCTCCCGAAGATCGGCCGCGCGGGGTCGTACTTCGCCGCGGCCGCCGCGTCGCTGCCGTGCCGCTCGATCGGCGGCGACTTCTACGACTATGTCGATCTGCCGGGGGGCGCGCTCGGGTTCGCGCTCGGCGACGTGGCGGGGAAGGGCCCACCGGCGGCGCTCCTCAGCGCGATGATGCAGGGGATGTTCGCCGCGCAGGCGGCGAGCAGCGAAGGGCCTGCCGAGGCGATCACGCGGGTGAACCTCGCGCTGTACCGGCGGGGAATCGAGTCTCGGTTCGTGACCCTGATGTACGGCGCGCTGACGGCCGACGGCCAGCTCACGTATTGCAACGCCGGGCACAACCCGCCGCTGATCGTCGGCGCCGCCGGCGTGCGGCGTCTCGAGGCGGGCGGCCCCATCGTGGGGCTCTTCGAAGCGGCCGCCTTCGACCAGGAGACCGTCACGATGGCGCCTGGCGACTGGCTCGTGGTGTTCAGCGACGGCGTGTCGGAGGCCTTGTCGGCGGCCGACGAGGAGTACGGCGAGCAGCGGATCATCGACGTGATCACGCGCAACGCCGCGATGGCGCCGCAGCAGCTCCTGGAGGCGTTGTTCGCCGACGTGCGCCGGTTCGCCGCCGGCGCCGCACAGGGGGACGACATCACCGCCATGGTGCTGAGGTATGGCGGGTAGCGGCGGCCGGCGCCCGCGCCTCCAGCGGCTGCCGCGCAGGGAACGCGTGCTCGTCGGCATGTGGCTCGTGCTGACGCTGATGCTCTGGAACGCGTTCTACGATCTCGTGCTCGGCCGCGAAATCAAGGAGTACCTGTTTCGCAGCGCCCTGTACGACGCGGGGCGCGGCCCGCGGCTGCCCATTGCCGTGGTGCTGGACCCCGGCGTCTTCCGCGCCGTCTGGGTCTCCACCATCTGGGCCTGCGCGGTGCTGCTCGCCGGCCTCATCACCATCCGCGCGCTGCGGCCGCAGGCCGCGGCCGGCGGGGAGCGATCCGAATGACGAACCCGCTCATCCACGACTGGAACGGCGTGCCCGCCGCCCGGCCCGCGGCCGTGATGCTCGACGACGAGACGCTCCGTGACGGCCTGCAGTCGCCGTCGGTGCGGTGTCCGACGATCGACGAGAAGCTCCGGGTCCTGCACCTCATCGACCGCCTCGGCATCGACACGGCCGACATCGGCCTCCCGGGCGCCGGCCCGCACGTGGTGCGCGACGTCGAACGCCTCGCGCGCGAGATCGCCGCGGAGCGGCTGAACGTCAAGGCGAACTGCGCGGCGCGGACGGTGATCGCCGACATCCGGCCGATCGCCGAGATCTCGCAGCGCGCGGGGATCCCGATCGAGTGCTGCGCGTTCATCGGCTCGAGCCCCCTGCGGCAGTACGCCGAAGGGTGGTCTCTCGATCAGCTCCTGCGGCTGACCGAGGAGGCGATCAGCTTCGCCGTGGCCGAGGGGCTGCCGGTGATGTACGTCACCGAGGACACCACGCGCGCCGACCCCGAGACGCTGCGCCGCCTCTACTCCACCGCGATCCGCGCCGGCGCCTCGCGCGTCTGCATCGCCGATACCGTCGGCCACGCCACCCCCGCCGGCGCCGCGGCCGTCGTGCGCTTCATCGCAGGTGTGGTCGAGGAGTGCGGGGGGGGCGTGGGGATCGACTGGCACGGTCACCGTGACCGCGACTTCGCCGTCATCAACACCCTCGCGGCGCTCGAGGCGGGCGCCACCCGGCTGCACGGCACCGCGATCGGCATCGGCGAGCGCGTCGGCAACACGCCGATGGACATGCTGCTGGTGAACCTCGTGCTCATGGGCTACATCGAGCGGGACCTGTCGGCGCTCGGCGAGTACTGTCGGGCCGTGTCGGACGCGACGGGCGTCCCGATCCCGGCGAACTACCCCGTGGTCGGCCGGGATGCGTTCCGCACCGCCACCGGCGTGCACGCCGCCGCCGTGATCAAGGCGTTCCGCAAGAACGACGTGGCGCTGGTGGACGCGGTCTATTCCGGCGTGCCGGCGAGCCTAGTCGGCCGTGAACAGGAGATCGAGGTCGGCCCGATGTCCGGCAAGTCGAACGTGGTCTTCTGGCTCGAGCGGCGCGGGCTGCCGGCCGACGAGGCGATCGTGGAGCGCATCTTCGCCAGGGCCAAGGCGTCGCCCTGCGTCCTCACCGAAGACGAGATTCGCGAGACCCTGAACTCCGAAGTGTGAACGCCGGCCGGGCTGACCACGTGCCGGCCGCAGCGGAAAGCCGAGATGCCAGTGAACCGACACCTCTCGCTCGCCGGAATGTGCCTGCTCGCAGTGGCGTGTCTGTCGGCCGACGCCCCGGCGACGCCGCAGGCGGATCCGGCGCCCGTCTTCGATGCCGCGCGCGCCTGGAAGCATCTGGAGGCGCTCGTCGCGATCGGCCCACGGCCCGCCGGCTCGCCGGGAGCGGAACGGACGCGCGCCTACATCCGCGAGCAGCTGGCCGCGTTGGGGCTGAAGACGGCCGACCAGGCATTCGACGCCGACACGCCTGCCGGACGGATCCGGATGGTGAACCTCACCGCGACGATCCCCGCGGCCGGCTCCGCCTCGGGCCGGCTCCTGTTCGCCAGCCACTACGATACGAAGCGCTTCGACGACATCACGTTCGTCGGCGCGAACGACGGCGGATCCAGCACCGCCTTTCTCGTAGAGCTCGCCCGCGTGCTGAAGGCGCGCAGGAACGCCCTCACGATCGAGCTGGTGTTCTTCGACGGCGAGGAGGCGATCGGCGACTGGTCGAGCGGCAACACCTGGGGCAGCCGCCACTACGTCGACGCCGCGCGGAAGGCCGGCACGCTCGGTGATCTGAAGGCGATGATCCTGGTCGACATGATCGGCGACCGGAACCTCACCATCAAGCGCGACACGAACTCCACGCCGTGGCTGCTCGACATCATCTGGTCCGCGGCGCGGCGGCTGAACCGGCCGGAGTTCGTCAGCGACACCACCACGATCGACGACGATCACCTGCCGTTCGTGCGCGCCGGCGTGCCGGCGGTGGACATCATCGATCTCGACTATCCCGACGAGACGATGGCCTACTGGCACACCGCCGAGGACACGCTCGACAAGCTCTCGCCGAAAAGCCTGCAGGTCGTCGCCGACGTGCTGCTCGCCGCACTACCTGGCATCGAAGCGCGGGTCAAATAACGGGTTCCAGGGGGTTCGCAGGGGTTCTGGGTTCCAGAAGGTTCCAGGGGGTTCTGGGTTCCCGAACCGAGAACTCGCTGGAACCCCCTGGAACCCTTGGAACCTCGAAGAACCCGCTTGAACCTCAGAGAACCCGCTTGAACCCCCGCGAACCCCTTTACTTGCGCTTGTCCTTGGGTACGTAGTCCCGTGGGGGTGAGCCGACGTAGATCTGGCGCGGGCGCGCGATTTTCTGGTCGGGGTCGGTGAGCATTTCCTCCCACTGCGCGATCCAGCCGGCCGTGCGAGGGATGGCGAACAGCACCGGGAACATCGACATCGGGAAGCCCATCGCCTGGTAGATCAGGCCCGAGTAGAAGTCGACGTTCGGGTACAGCTTGCGCGAGACGAAGTAGTCGTCCTCGAGGGCGATCCGCTCGAGTTCGAGCGCCATCTCGAGCAGCGGGTTCTTCCCGGTGACCTCGAAGACGAGATCGGCCATCCGCTTGATGATCTTCGCCCGCGGATCGTACGACTTGTAGACCCGGTGGCCGAAGCCCATGAGGCGTCCTTCACCGGCCTTGACCCGCTTGATGAACGCCGGGATGTTGTCCTTCGAGCCGATCTCGTTGAGCATCCGCAGCACCGCCTCGTTGGCGCCGCCGTGGAGCGGGCCGTAGAGCGCGGCGGCGGCGCCGGCGAGCGCCGAGTATGGATCGACCTGGGAGCTGCCGATGCCGCGCATCGCGCTCGTGCTGCAGTTCTGCTCGTGGTCGGCGTGCAGGATGAACAGCACGTCCAGCGCGCGCTCGAGCACGGGGTGCGGCTTGTACCGCGGCTCCGTCATCTTGAAGAGCATGTTCAGGAAATTCCCCGAGTAGCTCAGCTCGTTGTCGGGCAGCACGTACGGGCGGCCGATGGTGTGGCGGAACGCGTAGGCGGCGATGCTCGGCACCTTGGCGATCAGACGGATCGTCTGGAGCTGCCGTGACGCCGGGTCGAAGATGTTCTTCGCGTCCGGGTAGAACGTCGACAGCGCCCCCACGGTACTGAGGAACATCCCCATCGGGTGCGCGTCGTAGCGGAACCCCTCGAGAAACTTCTTGATGTTCTCGTGGAGCATCGTGTGCAGCGTGATCTCGCGCGTCCAGGTCTCGATCTGCGTCCGCGTCGGCAGCTCCCCGAACAGGATCAGGTAGGCCGTCTCGAGATAGTCGCTGTGCTCCGCCAGCTGCTCGATGGGGTAGCCCCGGTAGAGGAGAACCCCCTTGTCGCCGTCGATGTAGGTGATGCTGCTCCGGCACGACGCCGTGTTCATGAACGCGGGGTCGTACGTCATCATGCCGAAGTCGTCCTCCGACACCTTGATCTTGCGCAGGTCGGTGGCGCGGATGGTCCCGTCGGTGATCGGCAGCTCGTACGTTCTGCCGGTGCGGTTGTCCGTGATTGTCAGGGTATCGGGCATGTCGGGTCGGTCCTACTCGTCAGCCGGGTCGGCCTCCGGATCGGCCGCTGGCGGAGGGTCGCCCGCCACCCGGTAATCGCCTGACAGCCAGTGCCCGAGGTCGGCGAGCTTGCACCGCTCGCTGCAGAACGGCCGCCAGCCGGGGTCGACCCGGTGCCGGCGGCAATACGCACAGAGGGGCTCCGGCTGCATCTACAACCTTCCCATTCTACGCCGAGGCTGCTCGAACTGACGCTGAGGGTGCTGCAACTGACGCTGGGGGGGCTTGGACTTCGCTGAGGGTGCTTCAACTTACGCGGAGGGTGCCGGGTTACTGTGCTTCGCCGGTGTGGTGGCGGACGTCGCGCGCCGAGACCATGAAGATCACGTCTTCGGCGACGTTGGTGGCGTGGTCGCCGATCCGTTCGAGATGGCGCGAGATGAGGATCAGGTCCAGGGCGGGTTCGATCGTGCGCGGATCCTGGAGCATGTAGGTCAGAAGCTCCCGGAACACCTGCGTCTTCAGCCCGTCGAGCTCGTCGTCTTCGCGCAGCACGCGCTCGGCGGCGGCGGTGTCGCGCTGCACGTACGCATCCAGCGCATCCCGCAGCATCGTCTGGGCGAGGCGCGCCATGCGCGGGATGTCGATCAGCTCCTTGACCGGGGGATGCCGAAGATACCGCCGCGCCGCCTCGGCGATGTTCACCGCCAGGTCGCCCACACGCTCGAGATCGGTGTTGATCTTGACGGCGGACACGATGGCGCGCAGGTCCACGGCCATCGGCTGGTGGAGCGCGAGGAGCCGACAGCAGCGGCTGTCGATCTCGATGTGCAGCCGGTTGATCGGGTCGTCTCCCGCGAGCACGCGGTCGAGCGAGGCGAGGTCGCGGGAGACGAGCGCTTCGACGGCCGCCTGCAGCCGGTCTTCGGCCAGGCCGCCCATCTCCAGCAGGCGAACCTTCAGCCCCTCGAGTTCCCCTTCGAAATGGCGGACTGGGCGATCGGGCATCAGCCGAACCTTCCGGTGACGTAGTCTTCCGTCAGCTTCTCGGACGGATTGGTGAACAGCTTCTCCGTCGGGCCGTATTCGACGAGGCGGCCCAGCCAGAAGAACGCGGTCGTGTCGGAGACACGCGCCGCCTGCTGCATGTTGTGGGTGACGATCACGATCGTGTAGTCGGTCTTCAGCTGGTAGATCAGTTCCTCGATCCGCTGCGTCGCGATCGGGTCGAGCGCCGACGCGGGTTCGTCCATCAGCAGGATGGCAGGCCGCACCGCCAGTGCGCGCGCGATGCACAGGCGCTGCTGCTGGCCGCCCGAGAGGGCGAGAGCCGACTCGTGGAGCCGGTCCTTGACCTCGTCCCAGATCGCTGCCTGCCGCAGGCTCTGCTCCACGCGCGCCTCGAGCTCGGGTCGCGACTTGGCGAGGCCGTTGACCCGCAGCCCGTACGCGACGTTCTCGAAGATCGACTTGGGAAACGGATTCGATTTCTGGAAGACCATGCCGACGCGCTGCCGCAGCGCCACGACGTCCACCCCGGGCGCGTAGATGTTCCGGCCGTCGATCATCACCTGACCCGCGACGCGCGCCCCCGGGATGATGTCGTTCATCCGGTTCAGCGTCCGCAGAAACGTGCTCTTGCCGCAGCCGGACGGCCCGATGAACGCGGTGACGATGTTCGGGCGGATGCGGATGGTGATGTGCTCGAGCGCCTGCTTCGCGCCGTAGAAGAAGTCGAGGCTGCGGACGTCGATCACATCCGCGGACGCCGCCGCGGGGGCGGCGTGGTGCGGTGCCGCCGCGGGGCGCCGGAGCGGAAGGGAAGCGCGAGTCATGCAGCCGGCCCAGAGTACCGGCCGGCCGTTTCGTCGCGATTACGCCGGTGTTAAATCGGCGTTACGGCGCCGGGCGCGCGGTCTCGCCGTCGGCCAGGAACGCGCCGATCTGGCGGCGCAGCTCGTCCTGGATCACGTCCACACGCCGCCGCGCGTCGAGCACCCGGAACCGGTACTCGTCGGCCATCGAGGCGTACTCGCGCAGCAGCGAGCGCTGGTAGGCGCGGAAGCTCTCGTAGATGTCGTCGCCGAGCTTCATGTCCATCCCCGACTCCCAGTAATCCATCCCGCGCGACTGGAGCACCCGGCGGATCAGCGTCTTCTCGTCGATCCGCAGATAGAAGACCAGGTGCGGCACGATCGCGAATCCGTACAGGTTGCGGATCCACGTGCGGTCCACGCCCCGCACGCCGGCACGCGCCATGGCGGTGTAGATGTAGCGGTCCGACAGCACGATGAAACCGGCCTTCAGAGCGGGGATGATCTCCTTCTCGAGGCGGTCGGCGAAGTCGGTGGCGTACAGGAGCTGGAAGGTGAGCTTGTTCAGCGTGTTGCTCGCCTTCGCCAGCTCGATCGTCGGCTGCATCAGCTCCGAGCGGGTCCAGCCGGTCTGGACGACCCCGTAGCCCTGCACCTCGAGCCACTCGCGCAGCAGGCGGATCTGCGTCGAGCGTCCGACGCCGTCGGTGCCCTCGATCGCCACGATCTTGCCGGGATAGTGGTCGAGCGGCAGGTAGGGGATGCCGTGGCCGTAATACGTGCCCGGGCGCGGCGCGTCGGGTGCCTGTTCAGGAGAGGTCGTCGAGGGGCTGGGTGTCATCGGCAATCTCCAGGTGCTGGGATACGAGCTTCCGGAACGTCCGCTGCTGGTCGGTGATGCTGCCGGTGGCGTCGACGACGCTGAGCCCGAACTCCTCGGTCAGCCGGTCGTACTCGTCGAGCACCTTCCCCTGGAAGATCTTGAAGCTCTCGACGAGATTCGTGCTCCACCCCATGTCCATCCCGGCTTCGTAGAACTTCAGCTTCACGCGGCGCGCGAGCAGGCGCTCGGCCGACACTTCGATCGGCACGCGGAAGTAGAGCGCCAGGTCAGGCTTCACGGCGAAGCTGTACAGCTCGCGCACCCACTTGCGGTCGACGCCGCGCGCCGTGTCGCGCGCGAAGGCGGTGTAGGCGTAGCGGTCGGCGAGCACGATCATGCCCGCCTTGAGCGGCGGAATGATGTTGTAGAGCAGCCGGTCGGCGAAATCGGTGGCATGCAGCAGGCTGAACGTCATCGGCGTCAGCGCGTTCTTCTTCTTGCCGGTCTTCGTCGCCGCCTTCACGAGCGCCGACGAGTTCCACTCGGTCAGCACGACCGGCCGCCCGGCGGCGCTAAGCCACTTGGCGAGCAGGGCGAGCTGCGTGGTTTTTCCCGACCCGTCGATCCCCTCCACGACGAACAGTTTTCCGGGGTACTCGTGCGGCGTCGTCAGTCTGTTGAGCATTCGGCAGTGGTCCCTTCGTGTCGAGTTCCGCGAGCTCGAAGCGGATGGTTCTGCCGAGCACGCGTTCGAGCGGCTGCACGTGGCGGTGCGCCGCCCACAGTTCGAGCTCGGCATCGCCGGCGGCGCGCAACCGGCCGCGGTATTCGCCCCGGCGGGGGATCAGATCGATGGCGGCGACCGCCTGCGAGTGGCTGCGGTCGAGCCCTTCGGCCAGGCGGACCATCGCGGCAAGGCGCTTGACAGTACGGCGCAGCCGCGGCGGAAGCTCGCCGTAGCCTTCGTGCGCTTTCTTCGGCGGCGCCTGCCGGTGATACCGCGCGATGAGCGCGATGACCTCGGTTTCGTGCGGCTCGAAACCGCGGAGGCCGCCGTTCTTGACGAGGTAGTAGGAGTGACGGTGATGTTTCTCGTAGCTGATGTGCACGCCGACATCGTGCAGCAGCGCGCCGAACTCGAGCCACTCGCGCTCGCGGGGCCCTAGGCCATGGTCGCTCCGCGTCTGGTCGAAGATGCTGACGGCCAGCTTCGCGACGTGCTGCGCGTGCTCCGGCCAGTAATTGCACCGCTCGGCGAGCTCGATCACGCTGCGGCGGCGGACGTCTGGGTAGCGATCGACTTTGCGGATCCGCGCCTTGTTCCGGCGGATGTAGTCGAGCACGAGCCCTTCCCGCAGCGCGAGGTCGCACAGCGTGATCTCACTCGCGCCGAGCCGCTTCAGGATGGTGTCGAGCAGGATCGCCCCGGCGACGCTGAGATCGGCCCGGCGCGGATCCATGCCGGGCATCCGGAGGCGTGCTTCCAGATCGGAGTCGACGAGGCGCTTCCGGAGCCTGTGGATGCCGCGGGCCGGGATGCGCTGGTTGCGGATCTCGGCGACCCGCGCGCCCCCCTCGGCGAGCACGAGCGTGCCGAGGCTGAGGATCGTGCCCGACGTGCCGATCACCCTGTCGAAGCCCGCGGCGGCGAGCTCTTCGAGGTAGGCGCGCATCTCGCGGCCGATGTGTTTCACGAGCCGGCGCTCGTCGCGCTTCTGGAGCGGGTCCGACTTGACGAATCGCTCGGTCAGCCGGATGACGCCCGTCTTGAAGCTGCGCGCCGCCGCCAGCTCGGACGCCGTGCCGAGCGTCACCTCCACGCTGCCGCCGCCGATGTCGATCACACAGGCTCGGGACGTGCCCACGTCCACGCCGTACCCGGCGGCAAGGTGGATCAGCCGCGCCTCTTCCGTCCCCGGGATGATGCGGATCCGGATGCCGGTCTCGCGCGCGACTTCCGCGATGAAGTCGCCGCCGTTCTCCGCTTCACGCGTGGCGCTCGTGGCGGCGGCGATGACCTCGTCGACCTTGTGCGATGCGGCGATCCGCTGGAACTTCGAGAGCGCCTGGAGGGCGGCGGCGCGGGCCGAGTCGGTCAGACGGCGTCCGCCGAGGCCGCCGGCGCCCAGCCGCACCATCTCCTTCTCCCGGTCGATCACCTCGAAGGAGAGGTCCGGGCGCACCTGCACCACGATCATGTGGATCGAGTTCGTCCCGATGTCGATTGCCGCTATGCGCATGTCGGCCGGGTTTCGAGCTCAGCGGTGCGGCTCTTGCTTGTGGTACAGGGGAGATATACTGGCCAACCTGAGCCGTTAGGTGGCCCGAATCCTATCATGACGACGCGGGAGCCCCGGGGTAGACGATCCTTGATAACCAGGCACGCACGGCAACTCCGCCGCTTCGTCCCCGCGGCCGTCGAGGGGGACGATCGCGGTGTCCACCAGGCTCGCGTCGCGTCGCGGCGGTTGCGTGAGGCTGTCCCTGTCGTTGCTCCCGACGCCTGCCGGCCGAAGGCCCGAAAAACCGCGCGTACCATTCGCAAGCTCACCCGTGCCCTTGGCGGCGTCCGCGAACTGGACGTGACGCTCCAGCTCATCGATGAGTTGTGCGCCGCCGACGATCTCTCCCGCCCAGCTCTGCAAGACGTTCGCCTGCACGTGGCGGCCGAACGGGACCGCCGGCGCGAGGAGATGCTGGAGCGTCTCGGGGAGCTGAACCTCGCGAAGCTCGACCGGCGGCTCGCGGACGTGGCCGAGGAGAGTGCGTGCGTGACGACGGAGGTATGGCGACAGGCGCTCGCCGCACGGCTGTCGAAGCGCGCACGGCGGCTGACGGCGGCGGTCGAGGCGGCGGGGCAGCTCTATGCGGCCGAGCAGTTGCACGACGTTCGGATCGCTGCGAAAAAGCTCCGCTACGGCCTCGAACTGGCGGCCGAAGCGGGCATCACCGCCGCGAGACCGCTGGTCCGCACGCTGAAGCGTGTCCAGACGACGCTCGGGAAGCTGCACGATCTCCAGGTGCTCCAGCAGCACGTCGCCGCCGTCCAGCTGGACGCGTCGGCTCGCGTGTCGGCGCAGGATGGACTTGCCGCGGTCGCCGACCGGCTCGAAGCGCGCTGCCGCGTGCTGCACGGACGTTATGTCAAGCGGATCCCGGATCTGCTCACCGTCACGGCCGCCGTTCGCGCCGACATCCTGCCGCACCTGGTGCGCGGGCGGACGGTGAAGATGTCGCTGCCGCCGAAGCGCCGACGCGCGGCGGGGGCGCGCTGACCATGGCGCTGGTGGAGCTGTATCTGATCCGTCACGGCGTTGCGGCCGACCGTGGCGACGCATACCCGGACGATTCGAAACGTCCGCTCACGAGCGCCGGCCTGGCGCGGCTGCGGAAGGAGGCGAAGGCGCTCGCGGACCTCGGCGTCGGCTTCGACGTCATCGTCGCGAGCCCGCTCGTGCGGACGAAGCAGACCGCGGAGATATTCGCGCAGACGTCGGCGCCGGCCCCGCAGGTGATCCTCTCGGACGCGCTGGCACCCGCCGGCTCCGCCGCGTCCGTCTTCCAGGAGCTCGCGCGCCATGCCCGCAAGGGGCGGATCGCGCTCGTCGGTCACGAGCCGAACCTGGGGGAGCTCGCGGCACGGATGATCGGCGCCCGCGTACCGCTCGCGTTCAAGAAGGGGGCGGTGTGCCGGATCGACTTCGACGTGCTGCCGCCGAAGGGAACCGGCCAGCTCCGCTGGTTCGTCACCCCCCGTATGCTCCGCAGGATCCGCTGACCCTACTGGCTTCCGAGCTCCTGCCGCACGCGCCTGCCCGTCAGCCGCGCCGCGGCGGTGTCGAACCTGTTCGGCAGGGACCTCTCGCCGATCCGCTCGTAGAGCGCGCCGAGCTGCACCGCCGTCCGGACCTCGGGGTGTGCCGCTACCTCCAGCGCGTGCTGGAGCTCGTGCGCGACGATCGCGATCGTGTCGTCGAGGGCGAGGCCGTCGAGGACCTGTGCGTGCAGGTAGCGCACCCCGCCCGCCGTCGTCATGAACGCGAGACGCCCGTCGATCCCCCGCGGCAGGCTCTTCGCCGCCGACAGGTAGACCACGACGTCGGTGCCGCGCAGCGCGTCGACGAGCCTCGCGAAGGTGTGGGAGCGCCGGATGCCGAGCTCGATGAGCACGTTCATCTCGGTCGTGGCGCCGCGCAGTCGCGTCCCCAGGGGATCGCGCTCCGGGTGATCGGCGGCGTGCAGGCGTGACGGTGCCGCGAGGGCGGCGGAGCAGAGCCAGAGCGCGACGAGCGCCGCGCGACCGAACGACATGCGACCCTCCTTCTGAAAGGCAGGGCCGTCTCATCCTGCGCGCCGGGGCGCGTCGACTGCGCTCCATCAGCGCGTCGTGAGATTAGACGAGGCTCGCGCGGGAAGGTTGGACCGATGTGACGGCCCGCGGGACGGCCGTCACATCGACGTGCCGGGAGGGACCGTGCCCCCTTTCGGCACGATGATGATGCCGTTGCGGATGTAGTACCCGTCGCCGTCGGCCTCCTCGACGTTCTGCGTGTTGACGAGGCGCGCGCCGTCGCCGATGCGGGCGTTCTTGTCGACGATCACGCGGTCGAGCACCACGTCACGGCCGATCCCGAGGGGCACCCCCTCGCCGGCCGTGTCTTCGTACGTGTCGGCGCCGAGCAGGAGCGACCGCATGATCCTCGTGCCTGGACTCACGCGCGTGCGGATGCCGACGATCGAATCCGAGATCTCGCACTGATCCAGGAAGCATCCCTCGGCCACGATCGACGAGTCGATGCGGCAGCCGTGAGCGCGCGTGCCCGGCAGGAAGCGCGGATGCGTGTAGATCGGGAAGCGCGGGTGGAAGAAGTTGAACGGCGCGCCGCGGCGCGTCAGCTGGATGTTGGCATCGTAGAACGCGTCGATCGTGCCGACGTCGGCCCAGTAGCCGCGGTAGACGTACGGGTGCACGCGGTGCGTGCCGAGCGCCTTCGGGATGATCTCCTTGCCGAAGTCGATGCCCGGCTGCTCGAGGATCTCGAGGAGGACGTCGCGGGTGAAGACGTAGATGCCCATCGAGGCGACGAACGGCTTGTCGGCGGTCACCCCGCCGGCGGTGGAGCCGGCGGGCACGCTGCTGCCCATTTCGGCGAGGCGCGGCGGCTTCGGCTTCTCCTCGAAGCCCGAGATCTGCCCCTCGCGATCGAAGAGGAAGATGCCCATCTGCGTGGCATCCTCCGGCGTCACCGGCTGCGCGGCGATGGTGATGTCGGCGCGGTTCTCGATGTGCGACTCGATGAGGTCGCAGAAATCCATCCGGTAGAGGTGATCGCCGGCCAGGATCAGGTAGTGGTCCGCGTCGTACGCGGTGAAGTGCCGTGCCGCCTGCCGCACGGCATCCGCCGTCCCCTGAAACCAGTCTGAGCTCTCGGGCGTCTGCTCGGCCGCGAGGATTTCGACGAATCCCTCGGAAAACGTATCGAGCCTGTACGTCTGGGCCACGTGGCGGTTGAGCGACGCGGAGTTGAACTGCGTGAGGACGAAGATCCGCTTGAGGCCGGCGTGGAGACAGTTGCTGATGGGAATGTCGATGAGACGGTACTTGCCGCCGATCGGCACGGCCGGCTTCGACCGCATATGGGTGAGCGGGAAGAGGCGCGTGCCGCGTCCACCCCCGAGGATCAGCGTCAGGACGTCCTTCATAGGACGATCTTACGCTTCAAAAAGGGTTCCAGCGTTCAGCAGCACCGCGTACGGGGGATCGGCTCGACAGGCGTCAGCGTGACGAGGCGTGACAGCCGGCGCCGGTCGCGCGTTCCGGCGTCGAGGTGGCCGAGCGCGTGCGTCACCGCGTCGAGCACTGCCTGGAGCACCGGGTCGGGGAGGGGCGCCAGCCGGTAGTGGACCCACAGCCCCTCCTTGCGCCACGCGACGAGCCCCGACCTGCGCAGGTACGCCAGGTGCCGTGACACCGTCGGCTGGGGAAGATCGAGGCTGCCATGGATGTCGCAGACGCAGATCTCGCCGGCGGTGAGCAGGCCGAGGATGCGGAGCCGCGTCCGGTCGGCGAGCGCCTTGAACATCGTTTCGAGCTGTCCGAGCTGCTTGTCGGTTGCCATGGTTATATTCGCCTTGACAAATATAACACGAGCTCCTATATTCGCATTGACGCATGTAGTGAGCGCGCGAGTCGCGCGGGAGACGGACGATGACTGAGCAGACGTTGAAGGACGTGATCCAGCAGAAATACGGCGAGGCAGCCGTGCGGGCGAAGACGGGGCAGGAGAAGGGGGGCTGCTGCGGCACGTCGTGCGGCTGCGGCGATCCGATCACCTCGAACCTCTATGGCAGCGACGAGACGCAGGGGCTGCCCGCCGAGGCGGTCGCCGCCTCGCTCGGTTGCGGCAACCCGACCGCGTTGATCGATCTGAAGCCGGGGGAGACCGTGCTCGACCTCGGGTCCGGCGGCGGCATCGACGTGCTGCTCTCGGCGAGGCGGGTGGGCCCGACGGGGAAGGTGTACGGGCTCGACATGACCGACGAGATGCTGGCGCTCGCGCGCGAGAATCAGCAGAAGGCGGGCGCGACGAACGTCGAGTTCCTGAAGGGGGAGATCGAGCAGATCCCGCTGCCCGACGCGAGCGTCGACGTGATCATCTCGAACTGCGTCATCAACCTGTCGGCCGACAAGGGGCAGGTGCTGCGCGAGGCGTTCCGCGTGCTGAAGCCCGGCGGCCGCTTCGCCGTCTCGGACGTGGTCGTCCGCGGCGAGGTGCCGGAGGCGGTCCGGAAGAGCATGGAGCTGTGGGTCGGCTGCGTGGCGGGGGCCCTGCACGAGAACGAGTACCGCGCGCTGCTGCAGGCGGCCGGCTTCGGGGGGATCGAGATCGAGCCATGGCGGATCTACGAGGTCGAGGACGCGAAGCACTTCCTCGTGGAGGCGGGGCTCGACGTCGAGGCGCTCGGGCCGCAGGTCGACGGCAGGATCGCGAGCGCGTTCGTGCGGGCGGTCCGGCCCCAGGGCCGCTGACATGAGGGTGATCTTTGCCTGTGTGCACAACGCCGGCCGCTCGCAGATGGCGGCGGCCTGGTTCAACCACCTCTCCGGGGATCCGCGCCACCGGGCGGAGTCGGCGGGCACCAATCCCGGCGAGCGGGTGCATCCGGAGGTGCTCGAGGTGATGCGCGAGGCCGGCATCGACCTGTCGTCGGCGCGCCCGCAGAAGCTCACCGGGGAGCTCGCGCGCGGCGCGGACCTCCTGATCACGATGGGCTGCGGCGACGAGTGTCCCTACGTGCCCGGCCTGCGCATCGAGGACTGGCCGCTGGAGGATCCGAAGGGGAAGCCGCTCGAGCGGGTGCGGGAGATCCGCGACGAGATCCGCGCGCGGGTCGAAGAGCTCATCGCGCGCGGGGGATGAACTCCGAACTCCCAACTCCTAACTCCCAACTCTCGAGTCCCACGTGCCTGGCGGGTCGCCCGCCGGGTGCGTGGGAACGGCGTGCTGGCGCGCATTGCGACGCGCGCTGGCTTACTCCGGACGTCGATAGGCCCCGCCCATTCCGCCGGCTGCCTAGACAGTATGGCTGTCAGATCTTAGCTCGAGAGACCTGCCTCACGTAGTACATCGTGGGTTGCGCGGCACCGATGGGGGTGCCGGGCAGAGCCACCAGACAACGGAGGCAGGTCATGGCGAAA
>Ga0247719_1000032_pt1 | contig 94634 bp, 98 predicted proteins | sample 41E_DmetaG_FD_189046 | JGI IMG/M metagenome (GOLD analysis project Ga0247719, IMG submission 189046) | Soil microbial communities from hillslope of Landscape Evolution Observatory, University of Arizona, Oracle, AZ, United States - 4-1-E_D | ecosystem: Engineered > Artificial ecosystem >...
AGGGGGTGAAGCCCCTGGCCAGCTGAACCCCCGGGCAGAACTACCGGCCACCACCGGGCACAACCCGCGGCCACCGCCGGGCAGTTCTGTTGGCCATCACCGGGCAGAACTCACTGACCGTTGACACTCGGCGCTGCATTGGGCCGAACGCCATCACGAGGCACAGCGGTCCGAAGTACAGAAGCCCTAAGCCTGCAGCGTTGCGCGGATCGATCCTCGACCACGCATCTGAGACGTCGGTCGCTGCCACGCCCGCGGCCGTGGACGTGACGACGGCAACGGCGAGATAGGCCGCCAGTCGCGCAATGCCCGGGACAGGCTTGGCGGGCGGGGCCAGGATTGCCATGCGGACAAGGTGCCCCCCTAACGCCCGCTGAGATATCCGGGGTTGCCCCCAAACCCCGGGTGGGTGCGGGCCTCGTTCACCCCTCGGATCGTCGCCACGTGGCCGCGCTTGTAGAGGGCTCGCAAGGCACCCGGCGCACGACCGAAGCGGCTGGTCGTGGGGGCGCCACTTCGGCTCCTGGGCGCTGTAGGGGAGCGGCTGATAACGCCGGGTGTCCAGCGGGCGCGTCGCTGGAGATCAGGAAATCTCGAGCGGCCGGCTCACGCTCGAGCTCACTTCCATGCACACCAACGAGCGGCACATCGGAGCGATCAGGGACGCGTTGTCGTTCGTCGTCGCCCTTCGCGTTGCCAGTAAGCACGAACCGACGAGATCAACGGGCCCGGCTCGAAGGTGAAGGTATCGACCCCATCGAACACGACCCACACCTCGTGGTCCCTCGCGACGATCGTCCACTCCATGGCCGCCTCCTCGCCGACGATGTGCACCGCTCGCGATCGCAGCTCCACCTCGTCGTACGATGCGATCGCGCGATCCCAGAAGCTGCCGATCTCCGCTCGTCCAGACCGAACTCCCTCTCCGATTGGGTCCTCCTGCGTCGCGTCCTCTGCGAACGTGGCCAACCACGCTTCACGGTCTCGCGCCGCCCAAGCGGAGATGTAGCGATCGAGTAGCTCGCGCACAGCCGACTCATTCACGAGGCAGGTGTACTACGCGCCGCTGAGCGCTGGCGACGGGATGATCGGCGCGTCGCCGATCCTGCGGCGCGGCAGCTCGAGCTTTCGGGATACCGGCACATCGGGTCGCTTGCGGAGTGCAGCCTGCTAGGGGTCATAAGCGGCGAGAACATCCCTCGCGGCCACGCCGACGAGGTGAGACGGCGCGACCCCGGCATGTGCGTCTCGGTAGTGCCCCACGATGTGGAATCCGATCGAGTAACCCGCCCACCGCGGGACATCCCCCGTACCGAAGAACCAGAACTCGTGGTCGTACGCAGCGCTCCAGAGGTTGGGCTGGGCGCGCCGCCACACCTCCGCTCGTTGAGCCTCGTCCAGCGCATCTCGCGTCGACGGGACTGGCGGCTTCTCCAGCACTTCCGTCACGAACTGCTCCGCGAGACCTTCCGTGACGATCGCCTCGCCGAGAGTCGTGCCGTAACCGGGCCCAACCCGCACGCGCGCCGCGTGGTGCGCCTCGTGGATGATCGTCGCGGGCAGCAGTCTCTCAAGGACGTGTGAAAGAGCGAGCCGCGGTCGGTCGTGCAGCCAGACGCTCACGTTCCCGGACTCGGGATCGGTGAAGCCGGACACGCCGTATCCCGTCGGGCGTTCTCGATCGACCGTGACTTCGATCTGTACGGGGTTATCCAGTGCCGGCAACTTCGAGAACGCAGCTCGGGCAGCGGGACGAGCGACGCGCTCGACATCGACATCGATCTTGTTGCCTAGCCTCGCCGCGGAAACATCGACCACGACTACGAACGCGGCCTCGCCTCCTTCTCGCGTGGCGTCGCCCGATGAGAACTCGGCACCGTCGTCGTCTCGCGCAACGCTGCAAGCCGCCACGGCGACGCACAGCAGGACCAGGAGCGACACTCTGGACCGCACTCTGCAAAATCTTGCACACGCAGCTCCGCGCGACGCGTGCTCACACGACTGGCATCACCCGCTCCGATTGCCGGCTCGTCAGCGACCGAAGCGCTCGTGACGGGATGATCGGAGCGTCGCCGATTCTCCGGCGCCAGCTGGGGCAGCGGTCTCAGAAGAACCCTGACGTTGAGTTATCCATCTTCTGTATGTCACTCATCGCTCGAATCGAGACGCGGTCCTCGGGCCGGTCGACGTTCCCGAGCCACCCCTTGCGCGCTGCAGCCGCACCCAAGACCCCAATCGTTCCGATCACAGCGAACACAATCCAGGCCCTAGTCGTCCTTGTGCTCGGCTCGGGCGGCTCCCTGCCGCTGAGAGCCGGTCGGGGGAGAGGAACGCCAGCGTCGACGAGTGTGGACCTCAGCTCCGGCGCGCCAATGGTCCAACCGGAGCGAGAGAGTTCGCCGTCCGACCAACGCTGCCCCGGTGGCGCGAACGTGACGGCTTGGGGCTCCGCAAATGGGTAGATGTGCTGGACAAAGGTGGTCCCCGCGACGTCCAGGACATAGGTAGCGATGTATCGAGGACCGAGCGACGACGCCGGTGACTCGTCTTCCAGGGGAAGCGACGATGTCGGAATTGCCTGCGCGTAGACGCTCGTCATGATCGCGATGTCGGTCGCCTTCGGCGGACGGCCATCTTTGTCCACCGAACCGGTCAGAACGAGCGGCGCTTCAAGACCCGGTCCTTCGACGCTCAACGAGACAACGCTCTTCGCGGTCGCGGGACAACTGGCGACGAGAAGCACGACCACCGTCACCACGAAACCGAGCGCACGCCTCACACGGTCCTCCCTGGGCTGACGGTACACCCCTCTCTGTGGCAGGGGGACTACAGGCGTGCCGCGTCTGGCTGAACAATCACAGGCTCGTAGTGCCCGCCGCTATTGCCGGCTCGCCGGCGTTGGCGCCGCTCGCGACCGAGCGATCGCGCGTCTCCGGTCGGGCGAAGCATCTGCGTTAGAGCGGCGGATGCCGGCACGGAGCGCACGACTCTGCGCTCTACACGGAACTCAAAGCGCCGGCGGGAGCGACAACGGCCACCGGAGTTCCAGGGAGCCGCCGATTGGGGTGTCCGACCACGCTCGCTGACACCACTCCAGGAAGGCCGCGCACTCGCGCCCCTCAGTCTCGCCGAGCTCTGACCCCACAAGTGGCACCGCCCCCTGCTCCCAGCAGCCCGTGACGAAGGCGACGAGCCTTTCGATCTCGTCAAGCCTCGGCGCTGCACGACGGACAGTCGCTCGACCTCCGGAACCCTTGCCGGAGACCCGGTTCATGCCCCGGAACATCGCGCCGCGCTCGATGCACCCCCAGAAACCGTGGCGCGTCTTAATGGCGGACTCCACAGCAAGGTGGCAGAGGTCGTGAGGAAGCCGGTCCGCGTGGTCGTACATGTCGAACTCGACGATGACTCCGTCGCTACGTTCGACGCGGCAAGGGTTCGGAGCACCCCTCGCAGTCCTTGTCACCACGACCCGCACGAGCCGACGATACGCCTCGGGTGTCGGTCGGCCCGGGGCAATTTCCTGCAACCGACTGGCCGATGCGGCACACCGAAACCTGGCATGCGAAGCCGCACAGATGCCGGTATCCAGCGGCCCCGGAAGCGACGTGAGTCTCGCAGCGCGCTCCGACTTGGTGATCGTGGGCGGTCTCGGGTGTAGAGGGCTGACAAGGCACTGCGCGAACGCAGCGTTGTCGCTGGTCAGGAGGTGATAGTCGCAACTATTGGGAGCAGCAGGGGAGCGCGCGTTCTGTTGCGTCTCCCACGGAGCAGATCGACGATTCGGTAGCGAAGCCGTTTGGTGAGCGTGGCCCCGCGGCCGCACGACCTGAAGACTCAGGTCTCGCGCATCCAAACAGAGCAGAAATAGGTCAGAACGTCACCGTCGAACTCGAGGGTGGGGTACTCGAAGGATTCCGGTGCAACGAAGCGTCCCTGCCCGGCTGCTCGTATCGGCAGTGAGCGCCCCATGTAGTCCTCGAGCAGGTAGCCACCGTCTGCGTGTCGGACGGTCGTAACCGCCGGGCCGTTGCGATAACGGCCGACGATCCGATCGGCCTCAGCGCTGTCAGTGCGGGATGCCGGATTGGGCGCCCACGTCTCGCCCGTCATCTCGAGCCCGAACCGCTCGCGTAGCAGCGCAGGTAACACGGCGCGGTAAACGTCGCGGCCGTTGGAGCCGTTGGTGAAGATGGCGATGGCCGTGTCGTGGTGTGGGAGCACGCGAAGGAAGGTCTTCGCGCCCGGGCCAAAGCCATCCCATCCGAAGACCGATCCGCCCCATCCGTAGATCGCCCAGCCACGCGCCCACGACTCAGCATGCGGACCTGGGAAGTTCGCCCGCGGCTCGCGAAGCTCCGGCCACCGCTCGATGTGCGCGCGTCCGTAGCGAGCGATATCTGCGGCGGTCGCGTAGACGGTCCCTGCACCTCCCGGCCCACCGCAGCGCAACTTCCACCATCCTGCGGCGATCGCCCCGCCGGGTCCCGAGAAGTGCTGGGTGACGGGCAGGGACGGCTCGCCCTTGTAGAGGGAGCCGGAGTCTTGCAGGCCGAGCGGTGAGAGCACCCGATCGTGAAGCAGGTCGTCGAAGACCGAGCCGGCGGCTGCTTCGAGGATCGCACCCAGGATCATGAAGCCGGTGTTCGAGTAGGAGAATCGCGATCCGGGGGCGTACATCGGTTCGACGGAACCGAGCGTCGGCACGAGCGCTGTGACCGCGCCATCTCGATCGCCAGTGTCGGGGAAGTGGAAGGCAGTAAGGCCGCTCGTGCACGCGAGCAAGTGGTCGATCGTGACGTTCGGCGCCCACTTCGCATGAGCGGCGCCCAGAACCTCGGCCACCGACGTATCGAACGTCAACGGTGATCCCGTGCACATATCGGCGACAAGGGCGGCCGTCATCGACTTCACGATCGACATCGGTGGGAACTGATGGTCCGCCGTCATTTCCTCACTCCGGTCGATCGCGGCGCGTCCGGCGGCGTGCGTCTCGACGCCGCTGCCATCAGCGATAGCGACGACTGCACCGGGACAGCCCGACTCCTCGCACGCGATGCGCAAACTCTCGCCGACCTTCACACCTCACCCCCACGCCTCGATCCGTTGTCAAGTGCCGAATTTCGATCGCCGCAAAGTGTGCCTTGCTGGAGAAGCAAGAAGCTCGCAATCCCCTGGACGCCCGCCGGCGAACCGGACGATCTCGCGGCAGATCGACGGTGCCGAACCCAATCGCTGAGCGAAGTCTCTGACATCGGAGGCGAATGAATCGTCCTCGCCGCAGTCGATCCTCACCGGAAGGTCCGGCATCTCCGTCACCTGGTTGGGGGCGATGTGTAGATCCTTGTCACGACGTCTTCGATGTCGGGGTCCTCGATGGACAGGTCCAGGACGCTGGCTTGGGCGACCACGGAGTTGATGACCGCCGCTGCGGTTGTGGTCCTGCGGTCGAACCGAAGCCACTGGCGAGGACCGTCGGTGTCGACGACACGTGCGCCCGGAACTGCCAGGGGTGGGCCCGGTCTCTCTAGGTCGACGACCACGGTGCGGTAGCCACCGAAGGCTTCCTTAATGGCGGCGACCGTGCCGTCCCGGATCACGCGCCCGTGGTCGATCACGACGAGACGGGTGCAGAGGCGTTCGACGTCGGCCAGGTCGTGGGTCGTCAGCATGATTGTCACGCCGCGGTCGCGGTTGATCGTCGTGAGGAACTCCCGGACCCTCGCCTTCGAGACGACATCGAGTCCGATCGTCGGTTCGTCGAGGTAGAGGATGACCGGGTCATGGAGGAGCGCGGCGCAGATGTCGCCTCTCATCCGCTGGCCCAGCGACAGTTGGCGGACAGGGGTGTCGAGGAACGGTTGCATGTCGAGGAGGTCGACGAAGCGCTCGAGATTCTCGGCGTGGCGCTGCGCTGGCACGCGGTAGACGTGGCGGAGCAGTTCGAAGGAGTCGCGGAGCGGGAGGTCCCACCACAGCTGTGTTCGCTGGCCGAAGACGACGCCGATGCGGCGGGCCAGCTCGAGTCGGTGTCGTTGCGGGTCGACGCCCGCGACGGACACACGTCCCGCGGAGGGCATGAGTATTCCCGTCAACATCTTGATCGTTGTTGACTTACCGGCGCCGTTGGGTCCGATGTAACCGACCAGCTCACCGGAGCCGACGGCGAGCGAGATGTTGTCGACGGCGCGGACCGTCGTGCGTTTGCGTCGGAGGCGTCCGGTCTTGCGGTAGACGATGAACTCCTTGCTGACGGCGTCGAGCTCGAGCACCGGATCAGCGCCGGGGGCGGGATCGGGACGGTGGTTCATGAACCCGTGCTCCTGTAGTGGCGGATCGCGGCGCTCCAGGTCGTACGGGCGACCAGCATCAAGACCACGGCGACCGCGGGTCCGGCGAACCGGATCCATGCGGGGGTGCCGAACGGGTCGGGCTTGTCGAGGATGAAGAGCGCGGGGAAGTAGGACACGAAGGCGGCTGGTACGACGAAGGTGAGGAAGTGGCGAAGCCACTTCGCCATGACCGGCAGGGGATACTGCGCCGCGAAGGAACTGCCGTAGGTGAAGCTGTTCATGATCTCGGTGGCGTCGATCATCCACATCGCGACCGCTGATGTCGTCACCCAAACGGCGGCGAAGATCGCCGTGCCGCTGATCAACATGACCACGAGCATTCCGACCTTCGCCACGCTCCAGTCGATGTCGAGCACCACGAGCGCTGTCGCGAAGACAACGACGGATTGGATCAGCTTTCCGAAACGGCGAAAGGCAAAGTCATCAGCACAGAGATGGAACAGCGTCGGCACCGGTCGAATCAACAAGAGATCGAATTCGCCGGACTTGACGCGCTGCGGCGCCCGCTCGCACTGGCTGATGAACGCGTCGCCGACGTGGAACGCGATGGACGAGGCGCCGTAGAGGAATGCGACCTCGGCGACGGACCAGCCGGCGAGCTGGTCGACCTGGTTGAAGATCACGGCGATCTGGACGAAGTCCAGGAACGTGATCAGGCCTTGGGTAAGCGTGTAGCCGATGAAGGGTCCCCGGTACTGCCAGTCGGCGCGGATCCGGGCGCCTGCGAGCTTGCGGTAGATGTGTGCGAGCTCGCGAGGGGACGCGACGGCATTCCCGCCCAGCGAGTCAGCCACCTTGGATCACCACGCGCCGGGTCGCCAGGCTGAGGGCCCATCGGCTGACGGCGAGGAGCACGACAGCCCACGCCCCCTGGGCAGCGAACACCGCGACGAGGTCAGCGCCGGTGTGTTTGCCCATGAGGACCTCGATCGGTAGCTGCACGAACGTGACGAACGGCAGGGCTCGGGCTGTCGTTTCGAGCCAGTCGGGGAAGAAGACGACGGGCATGAGGAAACCTGAGAGGAACATGGTGACGACGGTCGACATCTGGCTCGGCGCCCGATAGTCGAGGAACCAAAAGGTCGTCAGGGTCACGAGGAACCTGATGGCGAAGCTGACGACGAGGCCGATCGTCAGCGACGCGATGAAGAGAAGCCAGGTCGAGGCGGACGAGGGCAGCCGGAGGTGGAAGAAGAGACCACCGACGGCAAGGGGCACGGTCGCTCGGATCAGGACCTGGAACGCGGCGCGGCCTATGTCGCCGGCGAGTTCGAACAGCATCAGGTCAGCTGGTCGGTAGAGGTCGACGACGACCTCGCCGGTCTTGATGCGGTCTGCGAGGGGGAGGTGTCCGCCGAAGGCGCCGACTGCCGCCAGGAATCCCTGCGCCACCCACGTGAAGGTCACGGCATCGACCGCGTCGAAGCCCCCAATGTCGCGCCGCTCCTCGAACACGGCGAGCATGATCGAGGCGAGGATGAAGCCGAACACCGTGTTGGTGAACACCCCCGCGAACGTCGCCGCGCGGTACGTCGAGTGACGATGGAACGACCTACGCGCAACCTCCCACCAGAGCCTCATCGGACCGGGGAGCCTCGCGGATCGCGATCACGCGACACCAGACAATTTGTGAGCAGCCGGACAGTCCTCGAGTGAACGATTACAGACGTCGACGCGGCGCCCTGCGCCGCACGGGGAACTCGGCGTGCCCCAGCAGTGGAAGGGGCTAACACGGCCCTCTACCGCGGCCGAACAGAGGCTGCCTCGCGAGGTTGTGTCCTGAGGTCGCCGAGATGTCCGACTACGTCATCGCCAAGACAGCGAGCCGACGAGTTCTCGGCGTGATGAACGAGTTCGCGGCCATGGCCGACCACTACCGCTGGACCGAAGACGAGATCGACCTGGTTGCGCTGTCGCTGTGGCTCGCGCAGACACCATGCGGACCCCTCTACGGGAGCTACGTCTCTCCCGATCGAGCGCTTCAGGCGATTCTGATCTAGCGCTCTCGGCGCGGCCAGCCGTCTCTGGCCGGACGCCCAGTCGTCAGGGTGCGTGGTGGTTCGGCGGCGGTTCGTTGGCGAGTTCGGCCAGCCGACCAAGTCCGCGATCGGCGATGTCGGCTAGGCGCGCAGCGGCGGCCTGTACAGAAGGGTCGTCGCGTTGGGACGGTTCGATGCGCACCGGGTTGAGGGCGCAGCCGTTGGCCCAGGTGGCGATGTCCGGCTCGGCGCCGTAGGTGCGCGATGCGACGGTTCCACGCGCCTGCATGCGCGCCCAACTGGCGAGGCTGTCGGGAAGCACGTTGGGCGGGCACAGCCGGTTCCGCTCTCGGTCGTCGTCACGGGTGGCCTCGACGTAGCCGGCGAGCGCCGCATTGAAGCACGGGAAGCCCGCTCGGATCGTCTGGAGCCGGATCTTGTCCGTGCCCCAGATCGGGACCGGCGGCGGGTACTGCAGTCCGGACGCGGCGCAGTGAACGATGAGTGAGCCGGGTGGCAGTGGAACGGATCCGCGGTCGAGGACGATGCGGCCGCGCCTCACGTACTTGATGTGTCCGAGACGAACGACGTTCTCGATGGTGCGGAGGAGATCGAGCTCCCACGTGGCGAGGGTGGGGGTCTTGGCCATCGTGGGGGTGACCGCGGGGTCGACACGGAGCATCACGCCAGCGGCTTCGAGGTGCAGGAAGAGGTCGTCGAGCGACGCGGCGGCGGCGGCGGATGCCATCGTGTCTGCCGCGAGGCGGAGCGCCACCACCGGATCGGGCTGGACCACGGCACGGTTGAGCATCCATGGATCACGGGGCCGAACCCACGTGATGCTGTCCGGCGGCACGCCGTTCATCAGCAGCCATACGATCCCATCGGTGGCTGTCTTGCCAGAACCGACGATCACGTAGCCGGTTGGTGCCGCTCTCGACCGGGCGAGTTCGTTGATCGCCACGACGCGGATGTCATCACCAACGCCGAACGGCGGCGGCGTCGTCGCGGGGATCGTCGGTGACAGGTACGTGGCGTCAACGACTCGGCGTCGCACGTCCACCTGCACGGTTTCTCCCGAGACAAGGGATGTGACGCGATGGGATCGCCCTTCCGCGCGGTACTCGCTGCCCCTGAGGAAGGTGACTCGGTCCGAGCCGAGGAAGCGGCGGTAGAGGATGTCGTTGTAGTACGCCAGGATCTCCGGCTGACGCGCCCGCTCCTGGAGTCCAACCTCCGGCCCTCTCAGCTGCAAGGCCCCGGTACCTAAGAGGGTCGACGCCACGCCATAGAACACGGATGCCTGATGCAACTGGACGAACGGATAGGCGTCCAGCCAATGCCCGCCAGGAGCGTGGCGACGGTCGACCAACGTGACCTGGACATCCGCGTGATCAATCAGCGCATCCGCGAAGGCCATGCCCATCGCACCCGCACCGACCACGAGGTAGTCCGTTTCCAGCACTCGCGTCACCAACAGAACTGACCTCCGACAGCGGCGAAGTCGCCGACCAATCGTGCTACAAGACCACCGGTACATCCCGCCGACGGCCCTGACCAGACGGCGCCACGGCCGGAGTGATCCACAGCGTCAAGTGTCGTATCGCAGCCGCAACGGGAGCAACCGGGCGCCCACTCCTCCAGCGGTAGAGCGCTGCGTCGAGAACGCTCAAGGCGCCGCCCCGCTGTCGCCCCCATACTGGACCCCCCGACCCCGATGACTCACCACGGATGACGACTCCGGAGGACCCGCGGGTCGATGCTGCGGTGTGGAGGGCTGCAGCCGTTCCCGATGTGGAAAGGACTGAGCGCGCCTCACGGTCCTGATGAATAGGGTCGCCATCGTGACCGAGGGCGACTGGAGGGACAACGGGTTCCGTCAACGTCGGCCCTCCGCGGAGACCATCGCCTGGGTGGCGTCGTCGATGGGCCGGGGCAGTCGGGTCGTTGGCTTTCGCAGATTGACCGGTGGCTTCTGCTCAGCGGTCCATCGGGTGACCGTCGAGCGGCATGGCGTTCGAACATTCGTCGTACTGCGGCAGTACCCGGCCGAGTCTGGAGAGGAGGTGAGCGTGGAGAACGAGATCGCCAACCTCGGTGTCGTGGCCGGGAGTGGGCTCCCAGTTCCGCGCGTCTTGGCTGCCGATGTCTCCGGTACCTCGACGGGCGGCGCACCTTCACTGCTGATGACGCGATTGCGCGGTCACGTTCACCTCAATCCTCCGGACCCTTGGGCGTGGCTGACAGCGATCGCAGAGATCGCTGCTCGGTTGCACTCCGTCGACCTCCCCGCGCCGACGTTCAGGCCATGGACCGACTCTTGGATCGCTCCACTCGACGAGCTTCAGGCGCCGGTCGACGCGCAAGATCCCGCGTTGTGGCGGGCGGCGTTTCGCGTCATGGCGGAACCGCCACCCGAGGACGAGCCCGTGTTTCTCCACTGCGATTTCCTGCCCGTCAACATGCTGTGGTCGCGCGGACGAATCACGGGGTTGACCGACTGGCTCGGCATCTATCGGGGTTCCCGTGCATACGACGTCGGCCACTGCCGGCGATACCTGGCCGCGCTCTACTCGCCCGAGTGGTCGGAGCAGCTGTGGTCCCTCTACGAGTCAATCGCCGGCGCCACACTCGATCCGTGGTGGGACCTGTATGCCCTGCTGCACTACGACGACGGCAACTCGAAGTCCATTAGCGATCAGGTTGCGGGGCGCCGTCCTGTCGATGTGGCCGGCATGACCGCCCGGGTCGAGACCGCCATCCAAGCAGCGCTACGCCGCCTCGGGTAGGCACCGAAGCGACGAAGCCAACCAGATCGACGGCTCCGGGTGTTCTTGTACGCGCCATGTCGCCGCTCCCCGCGAGAATGACGCTGCATGTGCGGCTGTCGGTGACCGAACGCGAGTCCTTCAGCTCCTGTACAGCCAGGAGGCGCGCACGGGTCTTCATTGCGGTCGGCATCGCGCTTAGGACGCGGCGCGGCAGGGCGCGCGATCGGCAGCAGGAGGTTGGTGCGTTGCCTGACACTCGAGTGGTGGTAGCAAGGAACTCGAGGGTCCCTACTCCGAGCGTCGGCGTGCGCGACGGATCGCAGGCTCCGTTCGTTCTCGGGTGCGTTTGTTCACACCGGGCGCGCTCCGCACGTGTTGGCGTGAAACACAGGTGGTTTCAGGTCTGGTCGTTCTGCCACCGGAACAGGACGAGGGTCGCGTCGTCGCAGAGCGTGTCCTGTTGCTGCTCCCGCACCGTACGTACGAGTCGACGGACGACCTCTTCGGGTTCGAGCTGGTCTGACGCGTGCTGGCCGACGAGGTCGATGAGGTGTTCGATGCCGAACTCGGCTTCGCCGGGCTTCCGCGGTTCGATGACGCCATCGGTGTAGAAGAGGATCGAGTCGCCGGGCTCGAGCGCCACGGTGGCGACAGGTGCGTCGACTTTCGCTCCGGTGAGTGTGCCGGCGAGACCCCACGGCAGGGTCTGGGCACAGGCGAGCTGTTCGACGACTTGGCCTTGGCGGATCAGGAGCGGCAGTGGGTGCCCGGCGTTCGTCCAGGTGAGCTCGCCGCTATGGAGATGCACGCGTGCGAGTTGGCCAGTTGCGAACGCGTCCGGGAATTGTGCGGACATCGCGGTGTCGAGGTTCGCGTGCATCTGCCGCAACGGGCGTGCCTCTCGGCGGTCGTGGCGGTACGAGCCGACGCACAGGGCGGCCATCAGCGCGGACGACAGGCCATGGCCGAGGGGGTCGAAGATCGCGATGTCGAAGACGTTGCCGTTTAGCGCGTAGTCGAAGCAGTCGCCGCCGACGTCGTACGCCGGTTCGATCAGCCCGGCGACGACGAGTCGGGAGGTCTTGAGCACGAGCGGCGGCAGGAGGTCCCATTGCATGCTCGAGGCGAGGGACAGCGACCGCCGGCGGCGATGCAGGTTGTAGACGTCGGTCGACCGCGCGTGTGTCGCGATGAGGTATCCGGCGAACAGGCCGAGCTCCTCGCACGCGCGGAGAGTTGCGTGGGTCGCCGCCGGGACGGTCATCGCCAGAACTCCGGTTCGGTCAGATCCCTCCACGATCGGGACCCACACACGTACGCCGTCGTCGCGCTCGACGATCATGGGCCGCTGTGTGGCGAAGGCACGGCCAGCTAGTGACGTCGAGACTGCCTCGCGCTGTGGGAGCTCGGCGTGAGCCTGCCGGTCGGCCAAGGGTTCGAGGGTTGTCTGCCCGAAATCGACGAGATAGATGACCACGTCGGTCGCAGCGACCGATGCGCACGCTGTTGTCATCGTCTCTGGGATAGATGCGGGATCCGACGTCTGCGCCCAGCGCAGAGCGTCACCCAACGCTGATGGCGACATCGCACCTCTCCCTCGCCGGCTCGTCATCGGGCGTTGGCCGGGGATCGGGCAGAGCGTCACCTGCACCATACGGCACCACCACGGCTCGCGAATCTCCGGTACCTTCAACGGTGGACACGGCAACGCCCGACGTGTCGGTCACCCTCGGTTGATCGGGAGCGGTACCGCCCCAGCCGGTAGCGCGTTTGCTTCCCAAGCGCCCCGACCAGGAGACGCCGATGTCGACCGCCACCCACCGCCAGCGCGCCCGCCGACTCTGGACTTCTGGAGCCGTCCGGTGATGCGCTTTGAGTGGAACGCGCTCCGAGTCGGAGACGAGGTCCGCGTCCACCTCCACGGTGGCTCGCTGCGGCCCGGGACTGTGGCTTTCGTCGACACCATGCGCGGGTCCTACGCCGTCGGTATCCGCGTCGTAGGCGAAGACAGCAGGGCCACGATCACGTGGCCGTCGCGTCTGACCGTTCACGCCGCGGATGGCCCTGTCAACTCGCCGGGCGAGCCATGCCTACGGTGCACAGCGCTCGATCGCGATGCACGGTGACGAGCCGCGATGTACAGCCAGGCGGCGACCGGGACCTCGCCTCGCCGCGTGCCGGCTCGACGCTGGAGATCATCGCCCCCGACGAGTGCATCCGGCTCCTCGCAACGATGTCCGTGGGTCGTATCGCTGTAGCAAGTGGCGCCGACGCGCCGATCGTCGTGCCGGTGAACTACGCGGTCGACGGCGATGTCATCGTGTTCCGCGCTGATCGAGGCACCCGCCTCGATGGCCTCCAGGATCAGAAAGTCGCCTTCGAGGTCGACCTCATCGATCCCTACCAGAAGGTGGGCTGGAGCATCCTCGTGCGCGGCACCGCACACCAGGCCACAGCCGAAGAAGCCACACACGTCGAGGTCGACACCTGGATCGGAGGGATCGACATGCACTGGATTCGGATCACGTCACCGGTGATCACCGGCAGACGCATCCAACTCCCACCACTTCCTCAACGGCTTCGCGGCTACCTGTAGCTTCTGCGCTCGAGCTCATCCGAGGAGACCTCGCCCGCGAGGGTGCACCGTTCCTTTGGTGCAACGCCGCGTCTGTGCAGCGCCACGAGCACAGTGAGATACTGCTGCGGCTGGCGGCGGGGGACCGCCAGCGGGAAGGCGGGGATGCAGACAACCCTTAGATCTCGTTGCGAGCTTCGCGACGCGACGGAGGCTGACGTCGAGTTCGTGGCGTGGGTGATGCTGGCGGCATCGCGGTCGCATCTACCGCGCGGCATCTGGGAGTACCTGTACGACTTCTCCGAGGAACAAGCGCTCGAGTTCCTGCGGGGGGTGACGGTCACCGACACCGTCCACCTCTTCCACCACTCACTGTTCTTGATCGCCGAGGTCGACGGCGAGCCGGCGGCTGCGATGTGCGGTTACGACCCCGAGAGCCAAGGGTTCGGCGCGTTCGTCGGTGACTCAGCTCGTATCGCGTCCGCGTGTGGAGCCGACCTCGAGTCGCCCGACTTCGCGAGTCGTAGCGAGGTGCTCATGTCGGGGTTCCCTGCCGCCGACGTGGAGCGGCCGTGGGTGGTCGAGAACGTCGCGACCGCACCGGCATTCCGGCGCCAGGGACTCGTCGACCTGCTCCTTCGGGAGCAGCTCGCCCGCGGTCGGTCGCGCGGGTTCGACGTCGCGCAGATCTCCGTGTTTCTCGAGAACGAGCCGGCGCGCCGCGCCTACGTCAAGGCCGGGTTCGAGGTGGTCGGCGAGGCACGCGACCCGCGATTCCAGGACGCCCTCGGATGTCCGGGTGCCGAGGTGCTCCTGCAGCGCCTGGCGTAGCAGCCGGGCCGCGAGGACCGGTCGCGTCGCACGCGCGCCCGCAGTAGCCCGACCGCTCCACGGTCGCGGCCGGGCACGTGACTGCCGACCTAGCGCTGATAGAGCGCAGTGGCGCGCACTCGGCGCTCCGGATGGCTGAGGACGTCGACGTTGTCGCACCACTGCTCGATGGAGCCGATCGGCGGTAGATCTCTGATGCTGGGTTCGGTGATTCCATCGACGAGCGCAACGAAGATCTGGCCGTTCGGCATGATGAACAGACTGGGCGGCGCCGGCTTCTGCGAGCCTTCCGGTCGTCAGCGACTCGTCCCAGCCACGGACCGCGTCGTGGGGCTTCGCGTAGCCCGAAGGTCAAGACCCCGCCCAGAACTTCTAGAAGAGATTCGCGCGCGGGAAAACTCCCCGGCCAGTCTCCATGGTCGTTCTGGAACACTTCGTGCATGAGCGAAGCGTCGATGCTCCCCGATACCGCGATCGCAACAGTCAACGTCGGTGCGATCGTGTGGGTCGAGCACGGCGAGAAGGTGTTGCTCGTCCGAGCGCCGGGGTCCGCCTACCCGCTGCCACCGGGCGGTCACATGGAAGGTGGGGAGGGTCCTGAGGAAGCCGCGCTGCGGGAGTTGTTCGAGGAGACAGGCCTCGTCCCTGATGGTCCACTGCGCCTCGTCGGCGCGTTTCGAGCGCGACGCGGCGAACAGCAACTCTTGAACCTCACCTATGCGTGCACGGTCTCGTCCACTGACGTCCTGCTGAGCCATGAGCACGACCACTTCGAGTGGGTCGATCCGGTTGAATACCGGGATCTCGCCGCGGCAGTCGTGCCAACGATCGAGCGCGACGACTATCGAGCCATCGGCGAGAACCTCCTTCGCCAGCTCGACGCGCTTTTGGCGAGCAGAGCCCAACCGGGAAGGTCGACCTTGTAGCGGGCGCTCGTCTGGTCGTCATCCGCCGCTTCCACCGTGACCCGAACGACGGCTCTGTAGACCCCGTAGCGCGCACCAGATGGCGCGGCTACCTCGCCGCAGCAGATCCAGGAAGAATCCGCAGGTGCGGATTAGTCATGTCGCCTGCGGTGTGACTGACATCGACGAGACAGAGCGCCACCTGCGCTCGAGGCTGGGAGTTGGGTTGTGGCGATTTCCTGGGGGACGTAGGAGCGCACCTTCCGCTCGCGAACCATCAATACATCGAGCTCTACGGTCCTTCACACCCACTGTGGCGCCATGGCTGGCTGGCGTGGAGTGTTGCGGTCGAGGCACTCGACGAGTGGATCGCGCGTTTGGCCATCGACGACTGTCAGAGCTTCGGCGATGACCCGACCAAGACCTTCACGCCTGGCGCGGACGGCACGCCCTGACGCGCGTCAGCCGCGAAAGCGGCGGCGTCATCCCCTACCTGATCGAGTACGACCGCTCGGTTGATCTCAACGCGATCTTCGCAGCGAAGCATCGCGCTGCTCGACACACAGCCGTCGTTGGGCAGATTCGACATGTTCTGACCGATGGCCGGCACATCACGAACATCGTCGTGGATCTCGACGGGAAGGACGTGACCCTCCCACTTCCTTGACGAAGGCCGACCAGAACGACGAAGCCGAGGCCGAAGTTGTTGCGCGCCCGACAGCGCGAGGTGAGACGCCACGTGAAGGCATGGCTACCGTCCTCGCATGACTGAACAGGACGTCAGCTGCTCCACGCGTGTGGCTGCTCGCGCCGAGGACCTCTACGCCCTCGTGAGCGACGTCACCCGCATGGGCGAGTGGAGCCCGGAGAACCTTGGCGGCCGATGGCTTGGTGGCGCGACGGCGGCGACTGTCGGCGCGCGTTTCCGCGGGTCGAATCGACGAGGCTGGCGTCGCTGGTCGACTACGTGCACCGTGGTAGCCGCCGAACCCGCTCAGAGGTTCGCGTTCGAGGTCGATTTCGCGCGGATCCCGGCGTCGCGCTGGACCTATGAGTTCCACCAAGAGAGCGACTGCACGGTCGTGACGGAGACCTGGACGGATCGGCGGCCGAGGTGGTTCGCCGTACTGGCAGGGATGACGATGGGCATCGAAGACATCCGTGGTCACAACGAGGAGAACATCAGGAAGACGCTCGCGAGGCTCGCAACGGCCGCCGAGGCGTCGTCCTGATCAACTGCAGTCCTTCCGGACCGCGGCAGCGGCCGGTCGGAGCGGACGGTGCGACTCCTTCGTACGACCATCGACGAGCCGCTTCTACCGGTCCGGAGCAGCTCCGTGCAGCGCTGCATCCTGGGGACGAAGAAGGACCGCCGAGCGCGGCGGCCCTTCTTCGTCAGTGCCGATGTAGCGGTGTCAGCCGACGTCGTGCGCCCCGCCCGGCCGCCGTGCCGGGCGGCTGCGTGGCGCGTGACTCGCGTCACGACCATGCCCCTGGAAGATCGTGCTCACGTTCTCGGGATCGAAGAAGTCCGGGATCGGCATGGTGCCGGCCTGGATGCTTGCGAACTGGTCCATCGACACCTGACTCCTGCTCACGGCCGCAAGTAGCTGCTGCATCTCGGCGGGCGGCGCCTCCAGCGACGCGAACTGGCTCGTCATCTCATACATGGGCAGCGCCTGCTCGTCTCGTTCCTTCTGGTAGAGCGCCATCGCCTCTCCGTACGACTCGCCGCCCGAGAGGGCGGCGTCGAGCGCGTTCACGAGCCGCTCGGCATCAAGAAACGCGTCGGTGATGCCCATCGCCGTGATCGGGTGCTTGTGATACCCGGCGTCACCGACGAGCGCCCAGCCCGGCCCGAACGGCTTCCGGAAGAACCCGGCGAGGTCGCCCGCGCCCCGGAACTGCGTCTCCCGGTTGCCGGCGCGGATGCGTGCGGCGAAGTCCGGTGCTTGCTCGAAAGCCTTCAGGTAGTTGCCTTCGATGTCACTGCGATTGGCCTTGAACTCATCCTCGGGCCAACCGGCCACGACGAGCGTGAGCCCGTCGTTGGTGGGGAAGGCCCCCCAGCCGCGCCGATCACGAACGAACACCTCGAACTCGGTCGACGGCACGCCGCTCCAGTACGCGTAGTAGACAGCGGCGAGGTTCGGCTTCTCGTTGTACTGCTCGGGCCTCGTAGCCTTGGCCACCGCGGATCGGCGGCCGTCGGCACCGACCACGACGCTCGCTCGTTCGACCGTCCCGTTCGTGCGGATGCCGACGACGGCGCCGTCCTCGATCACGATCTCGTCGACGTCGCAGCCTTGGCGGACCTCGACACCGGCGGCCGCGGCGGCATCGACGAGGATCTTGTCGAGCACCGTCCGCCGTGGCGCGTACGCAATGCCCACGCCGTCGGCTGGCCGCGGCGTTCCGGCGATCGTGAAGACGCCGAAGTCGAACCGGTACGTGGTTACGGCCGGGCAGTTCAGCTCGGCGATCGAGTCGGCCAGCCCCCATCGTGCGAGGGCGGCCATGCCGGGCGCGTGGATGAAGTGGGTCGAGAGGGTGTCACTCGGGAACGTGGCCTTGTCGACCAGGAGGACCCGGTAGCCCTTGCGGGCGAGCAGCATGGCGGTAGGCGAGCCGGCGCAGCGAGCGCCGATCACGATGACGTCGTAGTTCTTGGTCATACAGCCAAGTGTCTCGACCGACCCGCGGCGAAGCATCGGGTAGTTCGCCTATTTCGCGTCCCCTAATTCGCGTTCAGGCGACGGGCGGCGTACGCGGCCGCCTCGGCGCGGCCACGGAGGCCGAGCTTGGCGAGGATGCGACTGACGTGGTGCTCCACCGTCTTGCGGCTGATGTAGAGGCGGTCGGCGATCTCAGGGTTGCTCAGGCCTTGCCCAAGGAGTTCGAGCACCTCAACCTCTCTGCGGGTCAGCCCTCCTTCCCTGTCGGGCGGCTGGAGCGAGGCCACAACAGCGGCAGCGGCCTGGACGTCACGACGTGCGCCGAGACGGTTGAAGGCATCGAGGGCGGCGGTCGCTTCTGCTCGAGCGACGGCGGGACGCTCACCGGCGACGGCGCGTGCCAGGGCCAGCCGGGTACGAGCGAGGTCGACCTGCAGGCCGGCTCGCGAGAAGGCAGCCAGCGCCTCGGAGAGGCAGGCCCGAGGGTCGCCCGTCGAGGTCGCGAGGCAGACCTTTCCGCGCGCCAGTGCGGCGCTCGCGCAGAGGTAGTCGGTCGGTGTCGCTCGCGCCATCGCCTCGAGACGTTCGGTGGTGGCCGTGGCACCGGTTACGTCGGCGTCGGCGAGCTGCACGTCGACGAGCAGGGCGAGCAGTCGCCCGTAGCCGCCGTTGGCGGGCAGGCCGAGCGCGCGCTCCAAGCGGTCCCGTGCCAGCGCGACCTCCCCGCGGGCGAGGTGGAGCGAGGCCAGCGTGTGCGCGACGTCCGGGTTCTCCTCGAACCCGGACAGCATCTCGCGGGCCTCGTCGAGGCGACCTTGATGCAGCCGCAGCTCGGCGAGCCGCCATGCGGTGTGCACGGTGAGCGCGCTGGCATAGTCGCGAAGGCCTCGCGCCGCCGCGAGCAGCACGCGCTCGGCTTCGACCCAACGTCCGGCGGCTGTGAGTACGCCCCCGTAGTGCGAACGGCAGAGCGCGGCCATCGAGCGCATGTGGAACCGCTCGGCCAGGTCGTTCACGGCGCGCATCCATTGATCGGCGCGGGCGATGTCGTAGGTCCGTTCGCAAGCGCCGAGGAGGAAACACAGGATCTCGTCGGAGACGGTCATGTCGGTGACCTCCCCGGCACACACCGCCGCGAGGGCCTCATCGAGCATCGGCATCCCCTCGTCGACCTTGTCCTGGGCGACGAGGTGCATCCCGATGTAGGCGAGGGCCTGGAACTCGAGGTTGGGATCGCGGTGTGCTCGGCCGATCCGGAGCGCCTCGCGGAAGTGGGCTTCGCGCTCGTCGTGCGTGCCTTCGCCGTGCTGGCCTCTGATGAGTTCGAGTCGCCCGCGCTCGAGCTCGCCGCCGATCTCGTCAAGCAGCGTCGCGGCCCGCTGCATCCAACCGTGGAACAAGGCCCAGTCGCCCTGCCCGCCGCCGTGATGGAAGGCGATCATCCGCGCACAGCCGTACGCGCCGATTGCGTCGCCCTCCTTCCGGTATGCCGTGTAGGCGCGCTCGTACATGTCGCGGCTGGGCCGGCTGTAGTCGGACTCCATGTGCAGCGCCTCGGCCAACCCGCTCAGGGTGACGCCGCACTCCTTCTCCGCGACAGCGGCTTCGAAGGCGACACGAGCAGCGGCGGCATCGCCGACTCGCAAGGACGCACGGCCCTGCTCTATCAGCGCCTCGACCGCACGTGCCACAGATCAGACGCTATTCCGCAGCTCCCGCTGCCGCGAGGCTCCACCGTCCCCCGCGGTGCTGCACCCACTTGCGCACCGACTCGGCCCCATAGCCAAGCTGCTCCGCGACCCGCTGGATCGTCCCCTGCGACGTGCCCAGCTCCTTGCGCAACTGACGCACCAACCTCACCGCCTGCGCCTTCTCCTCCGGCGTGTAGCGCCTAGTGTTCGGCTTCCCGGGTGTGACTTCCTTCGGCATGACTCCATCCTCGTTTCCAAGGTCAGGAGCCTCCAACGATCCCAGGGCGATTCAGAATTCTGGGCGGCGGCGCTGGGCTATCGCCGGGTCGGTTCGGCTGGGCAGTACGTGGTGCTCGTGCCTGGCGAGGCGGGCTCACCCAAGCTGCTGCTCCAGAAGGTGGCGGAGTCGAAGACGGTGAAGAATCGGATGCACCTCGACATCGAGACCGCTGACATCGATGCGGAGGCGGCGCGTCTCGAAGAGCTGGGTGCTCGTCGCGTCGCGAGCGACGCGATGAGTGAGCACGGGAGCCGGTGGTGCCTGATGGCCGACCCCGAGGGCAACGAGTTCTGCGTCTGCGACGGCGGGTCAGGCGCGAGCGTCTGAACGCCGTCGAAGGACACGGCGCCGCGCTGCTGTTGCTGTTGCAGCCGCCCCGGCGTCGACCGTGCCGACTCGCGGGAACATCGCGGTGAACCGGCGCCGAGGATCGTCTAGATATGCGTCAGTGTCGGTACAGGCGCCGGTGACCGTCGACGACCTTCGAACGGTTCTCGCTGCGGTGCACGCCGCGGACGACATCGACGAGCTTCCACGCGACCTCGGTTCTCCAGAGCGAACGAGCGTGTTCATCATCGGCGACATCGTCGTGAAGATCGATTTGAGTGCGGTCCAACGGGCCACGCGCGAACGAGCCGCGCTCGACCACCTCGTGGCGACAGACCTGCCGGTTCCCCGGTGCGTCGGTTCCGGCGTCCTCGCGGACGGGCGTGAGTGGATCGCGATCACGCGTATGGATGGCGTACCCCCACCGGATGCTGCTCGCCCCGTGCATGAGCTCTCTCGCTCACTGGCCTCGGAGCTCGGCGCGATCACCGCCCGGTTGCATGCCGTTCCAGGCCCGGGATACATCGGGCCGGCAAACCGGCGGTTCAGCTCGTATGTCGAGAAGGCGGCGCGCCAGAGCCGACGGATGACCGATCTCGGATATGGCACGCACTGCGTTCCGCGCGAAGAGGTCGATGACCTGATGGCCCTGCTCGACCGCACCCGCCAATGCCTGGCGACAGCGCCAGGGCCGCCTCGGCTGGTTCATGGCGACGTGCAGCCTCGCAACGTGCTCGTCGACGGCTCCGGCGCTATCACGGCACTCCTCGACTTCGAGGTGGCGGGTGGCGGCGATCCGACCGAGGACTTCGCTCTCGTGGGACTCGACTGGCATGCACCCGGGTTCGCGGCGTTCTGCGAGGGCTACGCCGAGCGCGGCGGCAGACTCGACACTGACGCACCGTTCCGCGTAGCCCACCACGTCGGACGTTGGGCCATGGCCGTGTTCGTGTACCTCGGCGCGTTCGCGCCGGCGTACGTGGAGCCGGCGCGCCGGGCGGTGTCGCGGCTACGCGCCGGGGAGGTCCCCTATCTCGGTCCTGCGCTCACCTGACGGAAACCGGCGACGCAGGTGCGAAGAGCTTCATCACGCGCGCCCACAGCCCCCGGCAACGGAACCTCCCGGGCGGTTGGGACTGTCGCCCGATGCGCTCGGGACAGCGGGAGCCACACCTTGAGCATCGACGCCTCCACACTGGAGGCGACGGAGGAGGGGAGCATCGTGACAACGATCGAACACACCGACGGCACGGCCGTCGTGGGTGCTTCAAGAGGGTGGCTGGTGGCACCCGTAGTCGGCATCGTGGCTGCCGCTGGGGTCATGTTCACCGGTGCAGGGTTCTCGGTGACTGACGACCTGCCCGTCGCGACGATGTTGGAGAAGCTCGAGGACGCTCGGTCGACGTTGCTGCTCGGCGGCGCTGTCCAGGCCTTCGCGGCGATGGGAGTCGTCGTGTTCGGCGCGTGGCTGTTCATGCGGCTGAGAGCGGTGGGACCCACCGGCGCAATGACGTCTTCGGTGGCGGCCGGCGGTTGTGGCCTGACCGCCGCGATGATGGCCGTGGCGGCGGCGCACACCCAACTGGCGACCTACGACGCAAACGCAGCCGTCGATGCTGCGGTCCCGCTCACGTTGCACACGCTCGAGGAGAACCTGTTCGCCGGCGCATGGTGCTCCCTCGCGCTCGTCGCTGGTGCAGTGGCCGTGGCCGCCCTGCGCCACCGCATAGTGCCGAGCTGGTTCGGCGGCGTGAGCGCGTTCATCGCAGTACTGCTCGTCGTGCTGCAGGTGGTCCTCCCATGGGCCGGATGGTTCCCGGCCACGATCTGGTTGATCGTCGCCGGCTTCGGTCTCCGGCCCCGGCAGCGCACCACCACATGATCGAGCGACACTGATCCGCATGTCGGTGGCAGGGCTTCGGGTAGCTCCAGGCGGCGTCGGCCTCGCGGTCGGCGCCGTCGCACTGCTCCGCATGGCGCTGTCGATCGACTTCGGCAGTCAGGCCGACGCCGACACGTTCTTCTGGTACGTCGAACTGGCGGCAGCGTTCACCGCCGCGGCCGCCGGCAGCTGGTTGGTATGGCGGTCACCAACCAGCGCCGCAGGGTGGATGCTGCAGCTGGCGTCGGTCGCTTTGGCGCTGAGCGCGCTGACGGCGACCGCCGCCACGCTCGAAGGGTCGTGGCGGCCTTTCGGATCTGCAACCCTCGACGTGCAGCTTTGGACGAACCTCCTTGGCCGTGCCGTCCTCATCGCGACGGCGATCGTGGCCATCCCCGACCGGCTCGTGTCCGGGCGGGTCGGCGGCGGCGTCGGCACGGCGCTCGCCGCCGCGGCCGTCGTCGGGGTCACGGCTGCCCTCCTGGTGAGAAGCAACGCGGACGCCCTTGTGGACACGCCGTTGGGGTTCGGCAATCGCGCGTGGGTCGAGGCCGCCTCCGGGATCGGGTCGTGGATCTTCCTCGCACTCCTCGCCATCCACGCAGCGTCGCTCGTCCTCCTGGCACGCCAGCGCGGCGGTGAGCCGACCCTGTTCCAGGTCGTCGGGTGGACGGTTGCAGCCTGTGCGACACCGGCCGCATTCCCAGCGGTCGCGGACCGGCTACCGGCGCCGGTGGTCGACGTGATGGCTGCCGTCGCCCTCCCAATCCTCCCGGTGGTCTCGGTCGTGGCGTTGCTACGGGCGTTGTCCTGGACCGTCGGGCGTCTCGTGAGCAGGTCGATCGTGTGGGGCCTGCTGTCACTGGCGGTCGTGCTGGTGCAGGCCCTGGCGGTAGCGGTCGCCGCCTCCCTCGGTACCCGGATCGGCTTCACAGTGGCGGTCGCAGCGACGGTGCTCTTCGCGACCGGGTTCCAGGCGGCGAGAGGACGTCTACAGGCGAGCGTCGACCGGTTGCTCTACGGCGCGGGACGCGACCCATGGCGGGCACTCGACGACATCGGGCTGCGCATGGAGGTCGCCGCCGACCACGACACCGTTCTGCCAGAGCTGGCGAGCGCGATCGCGGAGGCGTTCGGCACGGCCGTCGTCATCGAACTGGCGACCGCCGCGTGCGAAGTGGAAGCAGCCCGAGCCGGGGCCATCGATCCTGCCGGGCACACACACGAATGGCCACTGGTTCACCAAGGAGAGCGCGTGGGCACCCTCAGCGTCGTCGCGCCAGCCAACGCGGGCCTCCGATCCGGTGATGTTGCCGCGCTCGCCAACCTCGCCCGCCAAGCCGCGGTGGCGGCGTTCGCTGTTCGCACCGCGACGGAGCTCCGCCGGTCGAAAGCGGACCTCGTGGCCGCGGTGGAAGAAGAACGAAAGCGCCTGCAACACGACCTGCACGACGGCCTCGGCCCGCGGCTCGCCGGCGTCGCGCTCGGCATCCGGGCCGCTCGCAACCAATACGCGGCAGGCGGCGACCCCGACGACCTGCTGGCGCTGCTCACCGACGAGGTGGAGGGCGGCGTCGAGGACGTGCGCCGCATCGTGCACGACCTCCGACCCGCTGCCCTCGATCAACTCGGGCTCGTCGGCGCCATCCGCGCCTACGCCGAGCGGTGCTCGACGGCCGAGCTGTCGGTCACGGTCGACGTCGCGGACCAGATCCCGATGCTGTCAGCGGCGACCGAAGTTGCCGCGTATCGCATCACGACCGAAGCCATCACCAACGTAACCCGGCACGCCCGAGCGCGGCATTGCCGGGTCCGCATCGGCTCCCGCACGAACGGGATCGTCGTCGAAGTCGAAGATGACGGTGTCGGGCTCGGTGATGGTGCCCGAGGGGGCCTCGGGCTCGCGTCGATGCGTGACCGCAGCGCCAGCGTCGGTGGCCGGCTCCTGATCGACGTCGCTCCCACTGGTGGGGTGCGTCTCGTCGCCGACCTACCCGGGGAGGTCCGTCCTGCCTGAGCAACAAGCGCGCGATCGGATACGAATCGTCGTCGTCGATGACCATCCCGTGTTCCGCATGGGAATGACCGCGCTCCTCAACTCACTCGAGGCGTTGGAGGTCGTCGCGGAGGCAGGCTCGGTGGCCGAGGCGATCGACTGCGTGGCCACCTGCCGACCGGATGTCGTGGTGATGGACCTGCAACTGCCCGACGGTTCGGGCGTGACGGCGACGAGAAACATCCTCACCGTCGACCCGACCATCGGCGTGCTCGTCGTCACGATGTTCGCCGACGACGACGCAGTGTTCGCCGCGATGCGCGCAGGTGCTCGCGGCTACCTCGTGAAGGGCGCTGGTCAGGAGGAGATCGAGCGTGCCGTTCGCGCGGTCGCCGCGGGTGAAGCCATCCTTGGCCCGACGGTCGCTCAACGCGCCATGGCGATGTTCACCGTTCGGGGCACCGCCAGTGCCTTCCCATCGCTCACGCAGCGGGAGCAGGAAGTCCTCGATCTCCTCGCGCGAGGTCTCGACAACCACGCCATCGGCAACCGGCTCGGCATCAACGAGAAGACGATCCGGAACCACGTGAGCAACGTCTTCACGAAGCTTCAGGTCACCGACCGGTCCCAGGCCATCGTCAAGGCGCGTGAGGCTGGCCTCGGCCGCGAGCCAGAGTGATCGGCGGTGCTCACACGTCGTAGAACGTGGTGTCGTACCGGCCGTACAACTCGGTCCACGTGTCGATGTCCGGGGCGCCGCCCGTTCTCTCGATGATCTGGGCGAGCTCTCGGAAGTAGTTGGCGAACCGCCCGGGGTTGAAGGTCCCGACGATGCATCCGAGGTCGTCGCCTGCGTTGCGGAACGTGTGCGGCGTGCCGCGAGGCAGGAACAGGAACGAACCCTTCGACATCTCCACGACCTGATCGCCCATGATGAACTCGTAGGTGCCATCCACGACGTAGAAGGTCTCGTCGTGGGCATGGTGCACGTGCTGTGGTGGTCCCTGCACACCGGGCTCGGACAGATACTCGTAGAAGGCGACCGCACCGTTGGTCGGGACGTCATCGACCTTGAGGCGCATCGTGCTGGCGCCGAGGAACCGCAGGCGTTCACCGCCATTCGGCTCGACGACGAGGAAGTCGGATGCTGGACGTCGCAGGATCCGCCCTTGAGGATCGGTGGTGATCATGGGTGGAGGATGCGCTCCTCTCGGCTGCGCCGCATCCCCGACGTCGGCCAAGTTCGACCCGGTCAGACGGTCGGCCCTCGCGCAACCAGTGCTGCGAGTTCGACGCGGTTGACGCCGAGCTTGGAGTAGATCCGCTTGAGGTGGGACTCGACGGTGTGTCGCGAGAGATGGAGGGTCGCAGCGATCTCAGGATTGGTGAGACCGTCCGCGACCGCCTCTGCGATCCGGAACTCGGCCGGTGTGAGCGTTCCCAGGCGATCTGCTGCGATCGGCCTTGCGGCTGGCTCGCGGTTGCGGTCGCTGGTGGTCCCGCACAGGAACTCTTCGATCTCATCGAGGACCCGTCTGGCGTCTCCGACGTAGGGAACGTGGTCGTCGCCGTCGAGCACGACCAGCTTGGCGTTCGGGATAGCGCTGGCGAGGTACTCGCCGTTGCACATGGGAACGAAGTGATCGCGAGACCGGTGAAGCACGAGCGTCGGCGCCTTGATGCTCGGGAGCTCGGCTCGGGCGTCGTTCTGCATGTTGAACTCGAAGTGGTCGAGCGCTGCGCCGGGGCTGGCGGCCATCCGTTCGAACCGAGCCATCCACTCCTGCGCCTGCGCCCGCTGGCGGTGTCGCCACATCGAGGGCGCGAGGCGCTCGAGAGAAGCGCCCTCTCCCCACCGTGTCTGCACGACTGCCCGCATCCACCCGATGGCATCTTCGGCTTCATAGCCGCACGGGAAATCGTCGCTGCCGATGACCTTGCCCGCATGGCTCGCGAACAGCACGAGCCGGTCGACGAGCTCAGGGTGTCGCGCCGCGAACACAGCGGCCATCGTGCCGCCCTCGGAGAAGCCGAACAGCGAAGCCCGTTCGGAGCCGGCGGCCGCCATGACCGCGCGGATGTCGTCAATGCGGTCTTCGAGAGAGACCGCTGGAACCTCGCGATCCGACATTCCCGTGCCTCGCTTGTCGAACCGGATCAGACGGCAGAACGACGCCATCTCCTCGTAGAAGCGCCGAGCGAGGACGTTCTCCATCTCGAGCTCGACATGCGAGAGCCATCCGGGCACGTACACAAGATCTCTTCCAGCGCCGAGTACTTGGAAGGCGATGTGAACGTCTCCCGACCTCGTGTACGCCGTACCCATGTCTGGCAGTCTGACGTGTCGAGGCCGCACGGTGCCGTAGCTTCGTGTTCATGGAGAGCCGCCCTCGCCGGTGGTGGCGATGGTTCACCGTGGCCGTACTCGTGGCAGCGGCGCTGTTCTACCTGCAGTTCGGCCTTCAGGCGCTGGTCCACGACCTCGCGCAGGGGATCCTGTCGTTGGTCGGCGCAGCAGCACTGGGTTGGGGAGTCGCTCGGCGCGCCCGAGGAGAACGATCCGCGGGCGTGGTGCTCGTCGGGACGCTTCCGATACTCGCGCTGCATGCGGCGATGACACTCGATGATCCGGGCGAGATGCCCTTTCTCATCGGAAGCGCACCGGTACCTATCGCTGCCGCGGTCGCGACGATCATTGAGCGGCGCGAGCGCTCGCAGAGCGCCCAGCCATCATTCCGCAGATGAGCGAGATCTGGACGCGCGGAACCTGGACGGTGATACCGGGACGAGAGGACGAGTTCGTCGAGGCGTGGACGAGAATGAGTGACTGGACCGTGGCGGCGTTCCCGAGTGCGCGCGGAAGGTTGTTGCGCGACGTAGAACGGCCGCACGTGTTCATCAGTTTCGGACCTTGGCCCGATCGGGAGACAGCCCTGCGCTGGCGAGGGTCTTCCGAGTTCCAGGAGCACCTCGCGGCGATTCGCGCGACACTCCACAGCTTCGAGCCACTGATGATGGAGCCCGTCGTCGAGCGGCCGTGAACGCCGCCGTCGTTCAACGGATCAGCCGAACCCTGACGCCATGAGGATCGGCGGCGTTCGTGATCGAGCCGGGAGTGTCGTCGGTTCGGCTTGGGCAGTCGAAGTTCGCAGGGGCCGGCTCGAAGACCTGCGCTACGGACGCCAGCCGCCCGCTCGCTCCTCCCCGATGTACGTCGATGACGCCCACACCTGGGGTCGCCCCGACGGCGTTGTTCACCGCCGGCGCGTTCGCCGTCAGCGGGCACGGACCGCGAAGCGACACGAAGGCGAACGTCCCGCTGGGTGAGAAGTCGATCAAGTCAGGGGCCGGGTCACTGCTCGCGGCCCCTGCCAACGAGAACTGCGTGACGACGTGCTCACCCGGCGAGTCGATCACGTCGACCGTGTTGGCGAAGCGATCGAGTGCCCACAGGTACTGCCCGCGGGTGCTGAGCGTCGGTACGAACGCCATCCCATGGGCGTCGGTGTTCGCGTCGTCCCGGGAGAGAACGAGCGACGGTGCGGGCTGATTCGGCGCCGCGAATCCCGTCTTCGGGAAGGCGGCGAGCGAGAACGAGTAGATGTCGAACTCGGTCGGGTTCGCCGGCGTCCCGCCACCGGAGTTGATGTACATGCGATCGCCCGACTGCGCGCCACCGCAGCCGTTCGCGTGGATGGTCGCGCGGTCGTACTCGGCGACGATGGCCATCGGTGACGTGTTCGCGTCGACGACCAGAAGCCCGCCGCCGCGCAATGTGACGAACACCAACCGGCCGCTCGCGTCGACGATCGGGCAGATCGGCGCGTTGTCGGGCCGGAGGTCAGGCGCCTCACACGGCTGCCCGTTCGGTGTGGTGCAGGTCGCGAGGTTCAACGTCGCCGCGGTGTCGTGAGCGATGTCGGCGGCGCTCTCGTAGGACACCCCGTCGCCGTCAGCGTCGGTGTCGATGCGTTCGAGCAACTTGCCGTTCTGGTTGGCCACCAGCACCGAGAGGTCACCGGGGACGGGGAAGGCGGCATGGGCCTGGCGCGCTCCGCCGGCACCCGCGCTTGCCCTGATGCACTTCACAGGCGTGCGGCTCGCAGCATCCATGAACAGGACGTGGCCGCTCGCGACGTAGGAGATGATCGCGTGCGTCCCTGTCTCGTTGAACAGGAGCATGTGAGCCCGCACGGGCGCAGCGCCCGTCTCGGCCACGCACATTGCAGCGGCCGCGCCGCCCAGGTCGATCACCTCGGCCGTGGCGGCGCCTGTGCGATGTGCGAGCGTCGAGCCGTCGTAGATGTGCGCCTTGCCGGCTGCCGGGGCCTGATCGAGCAGCCACACTTCGTAGGGGCGCATGTCACGGTGTGCGCCGCCCGCCACAACGGGCCGGTTCAGGCGCGTGCCACCCATCGACCCGAGGAACTGCGCGTCGCCGAAGGTGAACGTGCCCCCGTCCGCTGCGATCAGCCAGTAGCCGTGCCCCGTGGGCGTCGCGGCCATGTCGACGATCGGTGCGTTGAGCCTGAGGTTCCCGGTCGAGCCGTGGAACCGCGCGTCGCCGAACGAGAACACACCGCCGTCGGCGGCGACCAGCCAATACCCGCCGCCGGTGGGTGTCGCTGTCGCGCCGACGACCGGGGAGTTCAGGCGGAGACTCCCGGTCGAGCCGTGGAAGCGTGCGTCGCCGAACGAGAACACGCCGCCGTCGGCGGCGACGAGCCAGTACCCCCCGCCGGTGGGCGTCTGGGCGATGGCGACGATGGGTGAGTTCAACCGTGTGCCGCCCATCGACCCGTGGAAGCGGGCATCGCCGAACGAGAAGACGCCGCCGTCCGACGCGGCGAGCCAGTATCCGTTGCCGCTTGTGCTCGAGGTCACGGCGACGACGGGCGAGTTCAAACGCCGGCCGCCCATCGATCCATGGAAGCGGGCGTCACCGAACGAGAAGATGCCGCCGTCGCCGCCCGCCAACCAGTAGCCACGGCCGGTCGGTGTGACGGCCATGCCGATGATGGGGGAGTTGAGGCGCATCGAGCCGGTCGAGCCGGCGAAGGGCGCATCGCCGAACGTGAACACGCCGCCGTCGGAGCCCACCATCCAGTAGGCGTGACCTGCAGGTCGCTCACTCGACGGTGCCAGGTGCGACGCCGCGGCGGTGCCAGCAGCGCGTGCACCGGCGGCGGCCGGAGCCACCGCCAACGTCACGGCCGAGGCGACCAGCGACGCCGCTGCCAGGAACGCTCCGAACACTCGTGCTCGATCCGCGAGATTCCGCCGTGTCATGGCCGGGACCATAGCTTCGGCAGCCGCCGGTCTGCTGAGGCGGCGCCGCCGCAGTTGAATGGCCCTGAACACAACGCAGGGGGCGACTCGTGGACGACGGACAAAGCGGCACCGGCTCGGCCGACGCCGTCAGGAAGTTCTGGGAAGACGCGTGGACGGAGGGGCGCGTCGATGTCTTGGACGACATCCTCCACGCGGGATTCAGGGAGAACGGCGAACCTGTCGACGTCGCAGAGTTCCAGCGGGGGCTCGCGTCGTGGCGAGAGATCTTTCCGGACTTCTCGGTGACGATCGACGAGCTGTTGACGGTCGCGCCCGATCGCGTCGTGACGCGTGTGACCTACCGCGGCACTCATCGGGGGACTCTCTGGGGACTCCAGGCGACGGACCGACCGACCGAGGCCATCGGCATCGACCTGTTCCGAGTCGAGGACGGACGGATCATCGAGCTGTGGCACGCGGTTGATCACCTGCAGCTCGTTCTTCAGATCGGTGGCACGGTGGCACCCAGGAGCAGCGTGTAGACGTCCGCCATGTCGGCACCGTTCATCTCGTGGCCCCTGTTGGGCCAGATGTGCAACGTCGACCGTGGAAGGACTCGCGCGAGTTGCTCGGCGAGGGGCAGTGGCACGTCGTCGTCTTCGGCACCGTGCCACACGTCGACGTGGGCCTCTACGGAGCGCAGGTCGACATCCCACGGAGTCGCCACCAGCCATGCGTCGTATGCGAGCTCCTGCGGACCCTGCCTGGCGGCCTCTGTTATGTCGGCACGCCGCTCCGGATGGAGATCGTCGTCTTCGACCGCGTTCGCGACCACCGACGTCAGGTGTGGTGTGAGCGCAGCAGGGCCTCGCCGTGCTGTCGTCCAGAACTTCCGGTTCTCCGGCGACATGCCTGTCGGCCATCCGGGCCCCGCGAACGGCGCGACACCCGCGACGACGCCAACTCGCTCGACGGCGGCAGCGTGACGAGCAGCCATCGCGAGGGCGTATGGGGCGCCGCTCGAGTTGCCGAGGACCCGGTACCGGCGGATGCCGAGGCGACCGAGCATCTCGTGCACGTCGGTGGCGGTGCTCGCGACCGACCGGTCGGTACACGCGTCGGATCTGCCATAGCCCGGACGGTCCGGAATCACGAGACGCACGCCCGACGAAGCTGCCTCGGCTCGTGCCCATCCCCACCCGAAGCGGGACCCGAGTCCCCCAGGCCACGCCAGCACCGGCGCACCGTCGGGATCGCCCCATTCGGCGAAGGCGATCCACCGGCCACGCACGCGACGCCGCCCCTCGCGAATCAGCTCGTCCACGGCACCCAATGATGCCGCTCACCCTTCTTCGGGACAGCCCCGGCAGAAGGCAGCCTCGCCGTGCGACAATCCGCGCGAATCGAAGGAGGGGCTATGAAGAAGAAGGCAGCAGAGCTCGTCGCGGAGGCGAAGGCGCGGATCGAGAACCTCGACGCCGACGCTGTCGAGCGGGAGTTGCAGGCGGGGGACGCCGTTCTCGTCGACATCAGGGACACGCCGGAGCTTCAAGAGCACGGCCGGATCCCAGGGTCGGTTCACATCCCGCGTGGGATGCTGGAGTTCCGCGCTGACACGACCAGTCCATACCACCTGGAGCCCCTCGATCCGTCGAAGCGGGTCATCCTCCACTGCGCGAGCGGCGGACGTTCGGCGCTCGCGGCGCAGACCTTGCAGGAGATGGGTTACGAGCGGATCGCGCACCTCGACGGCGGGATCAACGCGTGGAAGGAGGCCGGCAAGCCGACGGAGTGATCACTTCGAGGCGCCAGCGTGATGCATCCCCGCCCCGCAGCCAGTCGAACAGGCCGGGGCGGGGGAGTGCTCAGTCGAGCGACCCGGCGCTGAAAGGCGTGGAGTGCCGCCGCCAAAGGCGCCACTGGCCGCCGACCACGCGCCACACCTCGCTGATCACGAACGTGCCGCTTCGATCCTGTCCCATCACCGTCGCTCGCATCCGTACGCGCTGCAGGGCCGTCGCGAGGCTGCTGTCGACGCGGGCGCCGCAGCGCGCGATCCTTGAGAGGTGGGTCAGGCGGCGCACGTGGATGATCTCCGAGAGGCATACGAGGCGTTCGCGCAGGGGAACTTCGACCCGTTCGTCAATCTGCTGAGTCCGAACGTTCAGTGGCACTTGCCGGGCCGAAGCAGGTACGCGGGGACGACGACGTCGCGCGACGCCCTGTTCGCGCGGATGCTTCGGCAGTACGAGGAATCCGACGGAACAACGTCGCTCGAATGGGTGAACGGCATCGAGAGCGGGCCACTCGTTGCTGTTGCGGAGCGGCTTCGTGCGACGCGAGGCGAACGCCGGATGGAGCTCGACGTTGTCGTCGTGTACAGGTTCGAAGGACAGCAGGTCGTCGAGGCGTGGGACATCTTCGGAGACCAGGACCTCTACGACGACTTCTGGGGTGCGTGACCGTCGCTCGCTCTGGAGGCGTTCGCTCGCGCTGGTTCCGTTCAGGCCCCGACCGGTACGCCCTACAGACGTGACGGGCCGAGCACCTCGAACTCACCGGTCGCGAAGTCGTAGCGAGTCGTCATCGGGGGCGCATCCTCAGTACCTGGAGCAGGGTTCCGCTCGAGCATCTCCATCAAAACCTTCCGAGCCGGGAAGATCGCATGGACATGCAGCACGTTCGGACCGGTGTTGAGGGTTGCGTGATCCTTTCCGGCGGGGATGAAGACGACATCGCCCTTCTCGACCGAAGTCACTGTGCCGTCCAACGTGTAGTCGGCGAAGCCGTCGAGGATGATGACGACTTCGTCTACGTCGTGGCGGTGCAGCGGAATCCGATCTCCGGCGGCACACCGTTCTTCGAGGAAGGACAACTCGGCGACCCGGTCTCCGGTGCCAGGGTCGACCGCGACTCGCCAGGTCGTGTTCGGTCGATGGTCGTCGACATCACCGATCATCGGCTCGAGCGGGCCATGCCGGACGATCCCCATGAGCCGAGTCTGGCACCCGCGCGGTCGTGCCGCAGCGAGCGTCTCAGCTCAACCCGTGCGATCACCATCAGCGACGTGCAGCGCGCCGTCAGCTTGCGCGATGAACGGCGCGGCCACAACGCGGTGCGACCGCCATCCACACGAACACGTCGCCCGCCACATGGCTGGTCGACCGCGTTGCGACTCCCTTCGGATCTGGATGACGTGGCTTCCTGCAGTGCCCATCTCGCCTCCATCGGCGCCGCACGAACCGCCTACCGCACACAACCGTACCCATGTCGGCGAGGGCTCCGGCTCGTCCGTGGCTTGCGTTGGATGACCAGGACGCAGCGACGCAACGGGGCTTCGGCGTCAGTGGATCACGGGATGTTGCCCGCCATCGACATGCAGCGTCTCGCCGGTCACTCCCTTGGCCAGGTCGGAGCAGAAGAAGACGATGACGTTGGCGACGTCGGCATCGGTCGGGATCCGACGCAGCGCGAGAGACTCACGAATCGGCTCGACGACATCCTCGAGCTCCACGCCCTGAGCGGCGGCGAGTTGCCGTAGCCGGTTTCCAGCACCGGTCCCCACTTGTATCCGGGAGCAACGGTGTTGACGCGAATCCCGAGAGGCCCAAGCTCGCGAGACAGATGGAACGCGGCGCTGCGCAGGGCTCCCTTCGAGACTGCGTATGCGAACATCTCGAATTGAGCGTCGCGGGCCACTGCGGCGATCGAGCTCACGACCACCACTGAACCTCCGCCACCAGCACTCATCAGCGGCACGGCCGCCTTCGTCAACGCGAGCGTGCCTCGCACATTGACCGCTGCGGCGCGATCCCAATCGTCGAGTGAGCCCGTCATCAGGCCACCGAAGATCCTGTCCATGGCGGCGACATGCACGATGCCGTCGAGCCTCGCGAAGCGACGGTCGACCTCTTCGATGAAGTGCCCGCACCGTTCCTCATCGGTGATGTCACACACCATCGAGATGCTCCGGTCACCCGATGGATCTATCTCGGTCCGGATCGTTTCAACCTGAACCAGCCGGTCGCCCAGCGCCAACAGCCCGCCTTCGCGGACGACGGCCTTCGCGACTTCATACCCGAGGCCGCGACCCACCCCTGATACGAGAATGACGCGTCCGTCAAGCAGCCCATCCGAACTCCCTGGTCGTGGGACGACGCTGTAGCGGGGCGAGTGTGGCACTGGCGAGTCGGACGCGTCGGGTTTGCCAGTGGTGTGGGTCTTACGCCGGAGCGTCATGAGTGCTGCTCCACATATCGGCGAACCGCCTCATCGTCGGGCTGTCCCCACCCGATGCAGAACGGATGGCCCGCGGGGTCAGCGAACACGGCGAAGCCCTCGCCGACTCCCACGACGCCACTGACGTAGAGCTCCACCGCGCCGAGCTGCAACGCGCGACTGCACGCCTCCTTGGGGTCCTCGACGTGCAGGTCGAGATGGACCTGTTGGGGATTGCCTTCGGGCCACACAGGCGGCACGTGGTTCGGTGCCCGTTGGACCCCCATGATCCAGCGGCTGTCGGCATCGACGACGTTGTGCCAATCACCATCTGGTAGCACCCGGCCACCGAACATGCCCGCCCAGAAGGCGCTCTCGGATTCGAGGTCCGCAGCGTCGAACACCACCACTTGTCGGATCAGCTTCACCAGCAGATCATCGCGTGCGAGTATCGGCCGGCTGCGGGCATAAGGTCGGGTCTCATGGGCTTCGAGGTGTCGGCCGATGCCTACGACCGCTTCATGGGTCGGTACTCGGCGCCGCTCGCGCCGGTGTTCGCGACGTTCTGCGGCGTCGAGTCCGGACAGAGGGTCGTCGATGTGGGATGTGGCCCAGGCTCGCTCACGTGTGAGCTGGTCAAGCGACTGGGAGCTTCGTCGGTCGTCGCCGTCGATCCGTCAGAGCGTTTCGTCGAAGCCGTCCGTGAGCGCTATCCCGGCGTCGAGGTGTATCGCGCGTCAGCGGAGCGCCTTCCACTGCCCGACCGCGCGTTCGACGCGGCGCTCGCTGAGCTCGTTGTGCACTTCATGGCCGATGCGGTCGCAGGGCTTCGGGAGATGAGCCGCGTCGTTACGCCCGGCGGCGTTGTCGCTGCGTGTGTCTGGGACTTCGAGGAGGGCGGCAGCCCGCTGAGTCTGTTCTGGGAAGCGGCGAGGAGTCTCGACCGAGAGGCCCCAGGTGAGAGCTCTCTGCCGGGAACCCGCCGCGGCCACCTCGTCCAGCTGCTCGAGGAGGTCGGGCTCGAGTCGATCCACCACGCGAAGATCAGCGTCGAGGTGGAACACCCGAGCTTCGAGGAATGGTGGCAACCGTTCGAACTAGGGGTCGGCCCGGTCGGGTCGTACGTGGCGGGATTGAGCTCGACCGACCGACGACGGTTGGCGCAACGCTGCCGTGAGCTCCTTCCGGAGCCCCCCTTCGTGGTGACCGCCTCGGCGTGGGCCGCGCACGGCCGGGTCGCCGCTACCTGAGGTTTGCCGTCTTGCCCGACGTATGCGCCCCCCCGCACGTATGCGCGAGGTGCGAACGTCAACTCGACCCGGTTCCGGCTCGACGTCATCCGCCTGCGATGCCGGCGACATAGGCGCCGATCAGCGTCCCGCCGAAGCCTCCTGCGGTTATGACCGCGATCAGCAACATCAGCCGCCGCTTCGATTCGGGTAGTTCCGCGTCGGTGAAGGAGTTGTAGGGCTTGACCAGGATGGCGCTTCCGGTCGCGGCTCCCATCGACAGCAGCATGATGAACACACCGAGCGCTGAACGCACCGACTCGAGACCACCGGTGACAGCGAACCCCAGGAAGGCGACGAGACCGATGGCGGCACCGAGCCACGCGCCCCGTCGGGCGCTCCGGCGGCTCTGCTCGAAGGGCAGCATGTGGATCCTCGGCTGCAGGCGCACGCCGAACTCGTACCCCAGGGGGAGGCGGCCGACAACCAGAGCGTGGTCGACGAAGGCCTGCGCGTCGCCTCCTAACCGCCCGGGCGTGCCCGTCTTCCACGCTCCCCAGTCGCAGCAACCGTGAGCAGAATGTGCCGTGGCCGCCAACGAAGTCATCTCCCACTACGGATCGCGCGATCTGACGCGCGAGCTGCTCACGGCCTTGGAGGCCGCATTCGGGAAGTCGTTCCATGCCGCGGCGCTACGAGGCGTTGACCAGTTCCACCTGGGCGGTTACGTCGCGACGGAGGCGTTGTTGGACCGCTTGGACTTGGCGCCGGACGCCGAGGTCCTGGATGTCGGGTGCGGGATCGGCGGCGTGGCCCGCGCCATCGCGGATCGATTCGCCTGCTCCGTCACGGCGATCGACCTCACGCCGTCGTTCGTCGATGCAGCGAAGGCGTTGAGCGATCGCGTAGGTGCCGGAGCCGCGATCACCTTCGAGACCGGAGATGCCCTTGCGATGCCGTACGACGACGGCCGGTTCGATGCGGTCGTCCTCGTCCACGTCGGCATGAACATCCGCGACAAGGTGTCGCTCGTCGCCGAACTGAACCGGGTCGCGAAGCGTGGAGCAACGATCGTCATCTACGACATCGTCAGGCTGACCGCGGACCCGGTCACCTATCCGCTGCCGTGGGCGTCGAGCGAGTCGATCGACTTCGTGGAGCCTCAGGATTCGTACGTGGCGGCACTGGCCGAGGCCGGTCTGGTGCTCGCCCGGTCGGTCGACCGTTCGCAGTTGGTATTCGACGCGATCGGCCGCGCAGCGGCCGCCCCGGCTCCTGTCAACCTTGCCAACCTGATGGGCAGCGACTGGCCGACGATGTTCGCGAACCTCGTTGCCGCCCTTCGAGCAGGCACAGTCGCACCGGTGGAGATGACCGTCGTCACGTGAGCGAGTTCCGGTGGCGGAGGAGCCGGCGGCTGATCCGCGGGAAGCGCTTCGACGTCGCAAGTGCGGTACCGTGCTTCCAAGACGTTCGGAGGTGCACCGCCGAACGACACCAGCCGGTATCGCTTGGTCCCTGCAGGTTGAACGAGTGCAGGACTAGGAGAACAATCAGATGGCTGCAGGAACCGTGAAGTGGTTCAACGGCACGAAGGGGTTCGGCTTCATCAGCCCCGACGACGGCTCGGAGGATGTGTTCGTTCACTTCTCCGCGATCCAGGGCGGCGGCTACCGCGAGCTGGTCGAAGGCCAGAAGGTCGACTTCGAGACGACGCGTGGGCCGAAGGGCCTCCAAGCGTCGGCCGTCACCGCCCGCTAGTACCGACTGCACAATGCGATCGAGGAGGGCGCCGCAAGGCGCCCTCTCGCATCCAACGGCAGCACCTGTCGCATAATGAAGTTCGAAGACCTCCTGCGCCAGCTTCGGGATCAACGCACACGCATCGGCGAGCTGCGAGAGGTGGCCGCCAAGAGCGACGACGACATCGGCACGTTGATGGCCGAGCAGGCGTTGTACGACTCACGTCTCGTCGACCTCGCTCGAATGCTCGATGTTCCCGTACCTCACGCGATGCCTCGCGAGGGCGGCCTCTACGCCGATCACCGCGTGTTGATCGAGGACCGGCTGGCCGAGGCCGGGGCAGACGTCCGCACCGGTTGAGCTACGCGAGAGTCGGCCCGTGAGCGACCGTCGCGACGAGGCTCGCAAGCCGTTCGCGGAGCGGGGCCGGTTCGTGGTGCAGCTCCACGATGCAACGAGACTTCACTACGACCTGCGCATCCAGCGAGGCGCCGTCATGAAGTCGTGGGCCGTGCCCAAGGGCCCTTCGGTGGATCCTTCCGATCGCCGCCTCGCGGTGGAGGTGGAAGACCACGCGTTGTTCAGTGACTTCGAAGGCGTCTACGTGCCGAGCCGCGGCTCGGGTGCAGTGATCGTGTGGGACGAGGGCACGGTCGACGTGCTCACGGACGATCCGGATCACATGTCGTTCTTCCTCGACGGCCACAAACTCATCGGTCGGTTCGGGCTGACGCGCATCGATCGGCGCAACTGGTTGCTCGTGAAGGCCGCCGACGAGTACCAGCGGCGCGGCCTCGACATCGTCACGGCCGCGCCCGCGAGCGTCCGCACAGGGCGGACCTGGCAAGAAGTCGCCGACGAAGGCCACTGACGTGTGGGTCCGAACAACGGGCGCATTGTCATTCGTCGTGGGCTCCGCGTGATGCCGCCGGTGGTCGACACGGCTTTACTGTCGCCATGGGGGCTCATGAACTGGCTGCGACTCTTGCCGCCATCACGGAACACCAGGAGCGCCTCCGGGCGTTCCTGGGCGCGTACGAGCCACGAGCCCTGACGCAACGGCCACCGAGTGGGGAGTGGTCGGCCATCGAGAACGTGCGGCACCTGATACTCGCTGCGCAACTTCACCTCGGGCCGTTCGTGGCTGGCGGCCTCGGCTTCAGCTCGCTCGGTTTGCCGCAAGGGATCCACCCGGACACCAACGCTTCGACCGACGTGCCAGCCGTGTTCGCGGAGTGGGACCGCGTGCACGCCTCGATACACGACCGCCTCGACGTCTCGAACCCCCGTGTGGCAGTGGAGGTGCCTCGCCGTGGTGTGCGGGTGCTCGCAGATCAGCTGCCGAGGTTCTTCCGTCACCAACAGGCTCACGGACGGCTCGCGCTCCGCGCCCTGAGCCAGGTGACGGGCCAGCCGGCCCGATTGCCGAGGGCGTCATCGCGCTGATGAGGATCACTTCGTGAAGCGGGAGACGGAACACGACCGTTCGAAGCGCATGCACCAGCGAGTGCTGTTCGACGACGTCGCGGAACTCTACGACGCAACTCGCGCCGGGTATCCGAGCGAGGTCGTCGACGAGGTGTTCCGGGTCGCCGAGCTCGGCGACGGGTCGAGGATCCTCGAGATCGGCTGCGGCACGGGACAGTTGACGGTCGACCTCGCTCGGCGAGGCGTCGAACTGACCGCGATCGACATCGGCGCTTCGATGGTCGCAGCGACGCGCAAGAAGGTGAGCGCGACCAACGTCGTTGTCGAGCAGTGCGCGTTCGAAGATCTGGAGGCACGATCGGGGACGTTCGCCTGTGTGGTGTCGGCGACCGCGTTCCACTGGATCGACCCGGACCTCGCCTGGTCGAAGTCGGCAGAGCTCCTCCAGGCCGAGGGGTGGATCGCGATCCTCGCAACGGCGGAGCGCTACGACGATCCCTTCGGCGCGTCGTTTCGCGAGCAGTGGATCCGATACAGCAGTGACGGCGGCGCCTGGTCAACGGCCCCCGAACCGTCGCTGGTGGAGACGATCGCGTCGACGGGACTGTTCCACGATGCGATCACGTCGACCCATCGGAGCCGGCGCTCGATCACGCCCGATGAGCTCGTAAGACTCGAAGCCACCCGCGCGACGACGCTGAGCTACGACCCCAACACCCGCGCGAGGTTCTTCGACGACATGCGCGCGCTGCTCGAAGGAGTCCGGATGGTGCCGCTCACGCAGGAGACCACGGTCACGATGGCTCGCGTCCGATGAACGCGCCTGGTCGCGGGACATCACACGAAGCAAGGCTCGCCCTCGGATGGAGGGTCCACTCGTCGTCGGCCGTCGTGGTGGCTGTCTCAGGACCAGCCGAGTCGCCGATCGTGGCCCACCGGGAGACGGTCGCGCTGGTCGACGACGCGTCGCTGCGCGAGCCGTACCACGCAGCGACGGCAGTTCCCTTCGATGACGCCCCAGCGCTGATCGCGGCGGTCGCCGAGACCGCCGCCGCCGCGGCCGTCGCGATGATCGGCCACCTCGCGGCCTCCGTCGGAGCTGTCGCAGCGGTCGGCGTCGTCGGCGGCAACCGACAGATCGCGGCCGACCTGCGTCGCATCCTCGGCAAGCACGCGCTGCTGCACGCAGCCGAGCGCGACCTCTACGAGCGAGCGATCGTCGAGGGAGCACGTCGTGCCGGAATCCCCGTCACGACGATCCCTGCGACCGGCTCCCTCGTCGAGGACGCTTCGCGGGTGCTCGCTGTCACGCTCGGCCCGTCACTCGTCGCGCTGGGGAAGTCGGTCGGGCCGCCGTGGCAGAAGGACCATAGGGAGGCGACGGCTGCAGCGCTCGTCGCGCTCCATGCGGGCGGCGTGCTCTAGCGGTTGCGGCGATCGGTTGCCGCGCAGGTCGCCTAGGAGGCGGACTTGCGAGGATCGCGCACCATCGGCGCGGCGTAGGTCCACACCGCTCCCGTCGCGGCCACGTCAGCGCCGAGCGAGCGCGGTGACCCCAAGAGCTTCTCGACCTTCTTCCGCGCGCTGTCTTCGTCGAATGCTTCGACGTCGAACTTCGCTTCGAGCTCGACACGGTATGTCTTCTTCGTCTTTGCCATTCCTCGTCCAGGTGGTGCGATTGGCCGCCGCGGTGTGACATCAGCTTGGCGCGCCCGCACCCGAAATGGTGAATCCGAACGCCATTGTCGATGTCGCCGTGAGGCGCGGATCGTGTCGGAACCAGTAGCGTCGTCGGCGGGTCGCGTCCGGCTCGTGATCACAGATCGCCTGGGGGATACCGATGTCACGTCTGAGGGGTCGCATCGTCGCGGCCGTCGTCGTGCTGCTGGCAGGGGTGGGGATGTTGCCGTCGTCGACGCCCGCCAGCGCCAGCAAGCAAGTCGTCTTCAGCCCCTATCAGCGAGGCCCTGCGCCGGACCGCTTGGACCTGGGCGCGCCGTTGGGTCCATTCACGTATGAGTCGATCAGCCGGTCGGCCCTCGACACGCCGATCGGGATGTCCGGAGGCACGATCTACTACCCGAGTGAAGAGGCCGGTACGTTCGGAACGATCGCCATAGCGCCCGGTTGGACGAACACCCAGTCGGCGGTCGCCTGGTACGGGCCGCTGCTCGCGTCACACGGATTCGTCGTGATGACGATCGACACGAATTCGCGCGTGACCGACCTGCCGCGTGATCGCGCCACCCAGCTGCTGCTGGCGTTGGACTACCTCGTCAGCGACGCCAATCCGGTGCGTTCGAAGGTCGACCCCGACCGGCTGGCTGTCGCGGGCTACTCGATGGGTGGGGGAGGCGCGATCGAGGCCACGTCTCGCCGCCCGTCGATCAAGGCGTCGGTGCCGCTCACGCCATGGCATACGACCAAGACCTTCGAAGGCATCCGCACCCCGACGCTCGTGGTCGGCGCGCAGAACGACAGCACCGCATCCGTGGCCAGCCATGCGATTCCGCTGTACGAGGGTTTACCCGCAGAGCTGCCGAAGGCGTATGCCGAGCTTCGCGAGAAGGGACACTCGCTGCCGACGAGCCACAACCCGGTCGTAGCGAAGCTGACGGTGTCGTGGATGAAGCGTTTCGTCGACACCGACTACCGATTCGATGCCGTGCTGTGCCCGCCGCCGAACGACACGACGACCTTCTCGGACTACCGCTCGACGTGTCCGTACACGCCGGACGCCGACGGCGACACCGTCTCCGACGCATTCGACTCCTGCCCTGACACGGGGCCGCTGCCAGAGCCAGTCGCCGTCGTGCCCGGGCAGGGGCCTGAGCGGTTCTCGGCCGCGGCTGACGGTCGGTTCGTCGCTGCGACCGGCGTCGACTCCGGGGTGACGATGCTCGACACCGGCGGCTGCAGCGCGGCGCAGATCAAGGCGCAGCTCGGCCTGCGAGAGCCGCCCAACCGGTTCGGCGTCACCCGCGAGGTCCTCGACCAGTGGATCACCACGCTCCACGCCGCTTGACTCGCCTGACTCGCCCGCCCCGTGAACTTGCGGCGCCGGCCGAGGACCAGCATCGGCGGGTCGCGCAGCTGCAGCCAGGAGGTGAGCGTGGCAACGCGGCGTGGCGACGGTGCTAGGCAACCCCACATGGCGCAGCCCTACATAGACGCCTCGAACGGGAGGCGCTTCGCCGCGTTCGCCGCTGCCGTCATCGTGCTCATCGTCGATCCGACCACGCGCCGGTTCCTCATGCTGAGCTCGCCGCGGAAGCGCGGCAGGCCGGGATGGGAGGCCGTGAACGGCGCGGTGGAGGCCGGCGAAGCACTGATCGAAGCAGTCGAGCGTGAAGTTGCCGAGGAGGCTGGAGCGGAGGTCGCGATCGAGCATCTCGGCGCAGTTGACGCCTGGACGTACCGGTACGACGATCGCGTCCCGCACATGATCTCGATCGCGTTCGCCGCGACGTACGTGTCCGGCGAGATCGTGCCCGGCGACGACATGGCGGGCTGCGAGGCGCGCTGGATGACGGTCGACGAGCTCCGCGATTTGGAAGCGACGGGAGTCGCATTGGTCCCGGAGGACATCTCCACGTACGAGCGTGCGCTCGTCGCGCTCGATGCGATGCGTTCCTAGATCGGCCCGCCGCGGCTACTTCGTCCCCCAGCCGACGAGCAACTCGCACGGCCCGACGAATCCGCCGTCTCCTTCGAACCGCGACAGGGCGCGCTCGATGTCGTCCCACACCGCGGGTCGTTCGTCTTCAGGCACGCCGGACAGCATCTGGTGGAGCGCGCCGAACGATTGCCGTTCGAACTGCACGCACTCGGCGGCTGAGGACAGTCGCAGCGGCGAGGGCGCGGTCTCGACGCCGACGTCGGAGAACCCTGCCCGCTGCAGCGTCTCCTCGAGCACGCCGGGTGCGCCCAGGCTGAAGGGACCCGGCTGGCCGGGGAGGGGCGGGGGCAGCTGCGCCCGTTCGCGGATGATCGACACCGGCAGCGAGAAGAACTCGTTGCGGTCGGGAGTGGAGTAGACGATCGCGGCGATGCGACCGCCGGGTCGCAGCGCAGCCTGTTGATCGGGAAGTAGATCAGTGCGACTTGGACCTTCGGCTCGCGACAGCCCTAGGGAGCGGAGGACGTCGTGGTCGAAGGTGTCGTCGTGCTGGTGGTCGATGTCGTCGTCGACGAGCTGGTCGACGCACCGGCGTCCTGAGTGCGCGTGGTGGTCGACGTCGTCGAGGTGCTCTGCACGGAACCAGCGGGCGACGTGGTGGATGTCGACGTCGACGACTTCAACGTCGTCGACGTGGCGGTCGTGGAGTCCGCCGAGGTCGTCGTGTCGAGCCCCTCGACGAGGCCTGCGTCGACGAGCAGCGTGAGGATCTCGCGCTCGACCGTCTTGACCTGCGTGTACACGTCCTGGGTCAGGTCGAGGCCCTCGAGCCGGCGGAGCGCCGCCTCGATCTGAGCTTGCAGCTTCTCGCTCGGCATCTCCCGCAGCGTCACGACGAGCTGCACGGCGAGCGCAGCCGTCTGGCAGCTCAGGCAGCTGTCGTTCGCGGCCACGGCGATGTTGATGGGTGCGACGACGTCTTGGTGACCGATGACCGCTACGACCTGGAACGCGACGGCAACCGTGGTGCAGTTGCGACACGACGCCAGGGCGTACGCCTCGTTGGTGTTCGTCACCCGCCCGTCCTCGGTCACCCACACCAGCGCGACGGCGACGTCGTAGACGACCGTCCCGTCCTTGTCGTTGACCGCCAGCGCCTGGTTGTCCCCGATGCCGGGCGCATCCGGAAGCTCGAACGGGAACGCGTAGCCACGGTGGGGCCCGTCCGTGATGACGCTCATGAGCTCGCCTTCTGCGTTCTCCACGAGGAGGAGCGCAGGCAGCGAGTCGTCGCGAGGCACCAGGGCGTACCCCGTCGCGGGAACGACGCCGTCGATCGGTTGATCGCTCCACCGTCCGCGGGCAGCGAGCGTCTCGGGCGTTGCCGAAGAGCGGTCTGGCGTGGCGGCACGCGTGAACGACGTCCGCTGCATCAGCTGGGGCAGCGTTCCCCGCTCGTCGGCGGCCACCGGCTGGTACTGCCCGCTCGGCCACCACAGCCACATCAAGAGGACGAGGATCCCGCCGAGAAGCGCGACCACACCCGCACGACCTGCCGGCCGACCGGACGTGGCGCGCCACATCTTCGTGACGGTCCGGCGTACGAGTCGAACGAGCATGTAGCTGACGGCTGCCACCGGCAACACGAGCGCGACCGTCTGGAGCAGCCCGGCGAGCACGCCGACCACGTCGCCACGACTGAACGACTGGCTCATCGAACTCGCCTGCTGGGCCAGCCCGTTCGCTGCGGTCGCGAGGAGTCGGGGAAACACGAGCACCGCGCCGAGGAAGAGCCAGGCCAGTAACGGAAGAACGATCAGGACCCACGCACGCACGATCCATCGAGCCCGACGGCGCAGCGGCTGCGGCTTGCCCCAGTTGGTGGGGAGCAGGCCCAGCAGGGTCGGCTTGACGTGTTGGAACAGGTCGGGCACGCCGACGAGATCGGAGAGGATGTGGTAGCCGTCGGCTCGGATGACCGGCGCGAGCTGGCGGAGCATCAGGAGGAGCTGCGCCGCCACGACGAGCAACAGGGTGTCGACGCGGCTGACGAACCACACGCCCGCCAGCACGACCGCCGCGAGGGCGTTGAAGTAGAGCCCGCCGAGGTCGACCTTGAGCCGGCCCCAACGCGACAGCCGGCGGCAATCGTCGACGTCTGTGTAGAACGCAGGCCACACGATGTAGAGCCCGGCGCCCATGGCGCCCGGCCGTGCTCCGGATGCGAAGCACGCTGCCGCGTGCCCGAACTCGTGCCATCCGGCCGACAGGACCATCAGTAGGAACGCACCGAGGAGCAACGACGGGGAGTCGAACGCCTGGCGTGTGCCCGATGCGAGGCCGTGGCGGAACAGCACCCACCACGTGACGGCGACGAACGCGATCAGGGTCGGGACGACGATCGCCGACTTGAAGAGCACGGCGAACGGGGAGGTGATGCGGCGAGTCGCCTCGGGATCGGAGACGACGACCTTCCAACGCAGCGCGAGGAGGGGGATCGGCTTCGGGTGCTGCGGTGCGGATCCGTCGCCGGTGGCGAGCACCCCCAGCGGCTCGAGCTTCTCCAACAGTGAGATGACGTTGTCGACGGAGACGTTCCTGCCGGTGCGGTCGCTGAGGGCGTCTGCGATGTCGTCGACCGTGCGCGAGCCGTCGACCAGCTCGACGAGCTGGTAGAGCAGCGGCGTCAGCTGGACGATCTGGCCGTCGGCTCGCCGGACGATGCTCCGGGACTCGGCGTACCCCGAGTCCTGGAGCTCGCCCAGCAGCTCGACTCCCGGCGCGCGCATCGGCGCGCCGGCGTCGACGAACGTCATCTGCGGTTACTGCGTGATCTGCGAGTTCTGGTCGGCCGTGGCCTCGGCGGTCACGCCGTCGAGGTCCTGGTTGATGATCGCGGTCTGCTGCGCGACGGCCGTGGCGGACGAGTCGATCGATGCGATGTTCGCCGCGACGCCGGCGTTGATCGGTGCTGCGATGTTCGCGTTCGCGGCGACGGCACCAGCGATCGGTGCAGCAGCATCCAGATCGGCGTCGACGTCGACGTTGACGTTGAGCAGGTCACCCGTTCCGCCGAGGAGGCCAGTGGCGGTGTCGGTGACGCCGCCCGTCGTGGGCGTCGTGGTCGTGGTGGCGGTGTCGCCGGTGGCCGGGGCAGTCGTCGTGCCGTCGTCGATGGTGTCGTTGCCCTGGTCGATCACCGAGTCCTGCGGTGCGGTGGCGATAGCGTCGCCCGACTGCGTCTGGTTGATCATGACCGCCTGGTCGGCGAGCGCCCCGGACTCGGAGCCGAACGACAGGATGTTCGCCGACGCCGCTGCATTGATCGGCGCGGCGACGTTCAGGTTCGCGGCGACCGCGAGATCGATCGGCGCAGCGAGATCCAACGCCAGGTCGACGTCCGCGTTCAGATCGAGCAGCGACATTACCTCCTTGGACGGAAGGGCGACGGCGGACTCTGCATCGAGTTCCTCGGGGGACAGACCCTCTTCAGTCATGTTCTCTCCTCGTCAGTGCGAAGTACGCGCTACGTACCGCACAGGACGAATCCCGAAACTCGCCCACAAGCGTCGGCGACGTCGAAGGAGTACACGACGTCCCGTAGCCGGAAGATGCCGCCCGGTCGCGGCATCGATCGTGAACTGCCGCGTCCCGCACCCGAGGTCGACCACGACGGACGATCCGCCGATGCCGAACCCACGAATGACGTCGACCTCCTCGTCGGCCCGCGAGTCCATCTTGCGGTCGTAGCGCGCCACGTGCTCGGCGTCGAGGTTCTCGCGTCCGACGTTCGCCAGCTCGTCGAGCAACCACCCCGGACGTTGCGTTCCCCCGCTCACGGCGGTGATGCTGCCACGACCGTTCAGTCGCAGACGCAGAACGGATGCCCGGAGGGGTCAGCGAGCACCTGTCCGCCGCCCAGGTAGGGGAGCGCAACAGCGCCGGCACGGAGCGCCCGTTCGCGGGCGAGCGCGGCCTCGTATGGGTCGTCCGATGCCAGGTCGATGTGCACCTGTTGGGGGTGCGCCGGGTCGGGCCACCGAGGCGGCTGGTGGAGCGTGTGCTGGAACGCGAGCTTCGGTGCGCCCGGCCGCGGCGCGTCGAGCACCACCAGCTCCGGCGTGTCGACTTCGACCGCGTCCGACTCGAACAGCACGGAGTAGAACGCGGCGAGAGCTCGCGGGCTGAAGCAGTCGAACACGATGCGATCCACACGAGGGGCCTCGCCCGCTGCGCCCGCGTAGAGGCAGAGCGGATGCCCGACCGGATCGGCGAGCACGCAGTGGCCATCGGCTTCCCGGAGCAGCGTGCCCCCAAGCTCGATGATGCCCTGCCGTGCTGCGGCGAGGTCGGGCACCACGATGTCGAGGTGAAGTTGCTGCGGGTGATCAGGATCCGGCCATCGCGGAGGTCGGTACGTGCCCGACTCCTGTTCGAAGGCGAAGTCCGGCTGACCGGGAGTCGTCGACCGAACGAGAGGGTCGACGTCGTCGCCCTCGTTCGCCGGGTAGCCGAGCGACCGGTAGTGGTCACCGCGCGAGAGGAGATCCATGTCGAGGAGGCCCGCGTAGAGGCGAGCGATGCTCCCGGCAGAGCGTCCGTATTCCTCGATCGTGGGTCCTGGCGCATCGAATACGACGTTCCCGATGCGTATCCCCATGACTCGATCTTGCCGATGTGGTCAGGAGTCGGCCAGCACCAAGCCGGCCGCCAGCACGACGTTGACGACCGCGGCCCGGAGCGCGTCGGCGTCGGCCTCCGGAAGGAGGTCGGCCGCGATCGACGCATCGAACACCGCTTCGAGGACGCCGGGCTCACCGCGCGAGATCGTCGCCCGAACCTTGGAAAGCACCGCACGCACCGGGTGGTTCTCGGAGAGGAACGACGCGGTCATCGTCGTGACGCCGGCGGCGACGGCGGCGACGCCGCACCCGCCGAGCAATGTGGTGCCGAGGCCCAGGCCGTGCCACGAGTCGTGAACGGAGAAGGCGAACTCGGCCGCGTTCGGACGCGCGGCGTGGCGTATGTAGCGGCCGATGCCTACGCCGTCGCCGGCTTCCGTGACGGCCACCCAGGCGAAGTGATGGATGTAGTCGATGTCGACGAGGTAGCTGATGATCCGGCTGTTCGGCTTGAAGGCCTGGAAGAAGCGCAGGCGTAGCGTCTCGGCGGAGGCGTCTCTCATCGCCGCGTACAGCGCGTCGCGATCGGTCGGCAGGATGGGGCGTAGGAAGACGCGGCGACCATCCCGAACGTGGATCGGCACGGGCGTCACGCGCTCCGCGAGACGAGCGCTCACGATCGCCTCGACGTGATCGTGCACGCCCGGGGCGGAAAGCATCCGGTCGAACGACACCAAGTCGCCGACGAGCGCACTCAGGTCGGTGAGCGCCCGTACGGAACCGACTCGTTCCCGCCGGAGGAGCAGGCCGAGCTCACCGACGATGTCGCCGCGGCCGACGATCGCGAGCTGGCGTTCCCCGTGGGCCGTGTTGCGGACGACCTCGGCTGTACCGCCGGTCACGAGTGCGAAGAAGGTCGACTCCTCGTCCTGCCGCATCAGGAAGTCGCCTGCGTGCACCACGGTGGGGGTGAGTGCGTGCTCGATGGCATCGAGCTCCGCGGATGAGACGTCGGCGAACAGCGGAAGGTCGCCCAGCTCCACCCGTCGATCATCGCGGACGAGCGCGCTCGATCGCGACGCGCGAACGTCTGCTGGTGGATCTCAACCACCTCAACCTCCGCGTACGCGATGCCGCCGCGTGTCGCGACTTCTACGTCAGCCACTTCGGGTTCGCGCTCGCGTTCGAGGCCGAGGGCGGCTACTTCATGCGCAACGACGAGGGCTTCCTGCTGGCGGTGGCGCCGGCGGATCCGCACCAGTCGCTTCCGCCCGGGTTCCACGTCGGCTTCAGTCTCGGTTCGCCCGACGAGGTGGCACGAATGCGCGACGCGCTGGCGCGCGATGCCGTCGACGTGCGCGAACTCGAGGACTACCGCCCTGGTGAGGACTACGTCACCTTCCGATGCTTCGACCCCGACGGCACGGAGATCGAGGTGTTCTGGGAGGGCTGAGCCTCAACCCCCGAGCAGGCGCTGCTTCTGCAGCGCGAACTCCTCATCGGTGAGGATGCCCTCGTCGCGAAGCTCCGCCAACTTCCGAAGCTGGTCGGCGATGTCGACAGAACCCGGACCAGCAGGGGCGGCACCTGCCGCCTGCCCGCCGAACATCGAGCCGCTGTGCTGGACGTACTGCGTCTGGGTGAGCATCTGCTTCTTCGCCCGCGCCTCGCTGACGAGCGGATTGACGAGGTCGCGCACGCCGTAGGGGTCTTCGATGTTGTCGAGGACGAGCTCGGCCAGGCCGCTGTACGTCGCCTGGTCGAGGTGCAGCACGACGTCGCCGATGTTCTTGCCTGACTGCATCATGTTCTGGCGGACGTCGACATCGTTCACCGCCCAGAGCGGCACCTGCTCGGACGTGGTGCCCAGAACTCCGGAGTCGACGTACACCTTGTCGTGGGTGATCCGGTAGCGCACCGATGCGATGCCGACGGCGGAGGTGCCGATCGACTTCTTCTCGCCGGTCCACACGACGTTCGGGTCGTTCGCGGCTGCCGCGGCGCGTGCGGCTTGCTGCTCGGCCGCGAAGGTCTTGCCCTTCTCGGCGAGCTCCTTCCCCTGCACGGCGGCTTGCTGGGCTGCAGCTTTCAGGCGGTCCTTCCACGATCCTCCGGCACCGCCGGCCGCAGCAGCGCCGGGTGCGGGCGGAGGGGGCGGGGGAGCAGCGGGATCGTTTGGGACCGGCTCGTCGGTGCTGGTGACGCCGGCGTCGGACACGTGCTGCGTCCACGCCGAGCCGTCCCAATACCGAAGCTCGTGACGCCCGAAGGGGTCCTGCTTCCAACCTGCCTGCTCCGCCTGAGTCATGAGCCCAAGTTTGGACGACCGCCGTGCGGTTCCGTGCGAACCGGGTCGGGTACGACCGCGGCATGGCCATCACGCTGTTCGTGCTGCTGGTGATCGCAGGCATCGGGTTCTTCCTGTGGCGGATGCAGGCGAACCGGCCGGCTTCGGGAGACACCCCCGTCGTCGGCGGGAAGCGCCCGCCCCGCCCGGGCGAGCGCTGACCGGGGCTTCTAGATGTCCCTGATCCGGTAGCGGTACCAGAGCTCGGCCGACACGCGCCCGAGGGCGATCATCGCCAAGATGCTCGCCGCCACCACCGGCGATGCGTGATCGGGCACTGGCACGGAGGCCGGGACCTCTCCCTCCCGGGTGCGCAGCTCGAACGGCGTCACGCGTGCTTGCGGCCTCTGCGTCGCGCCCGGCGCAGGCCGGGCGGCGCGAGTCGCCCGCGACCGTGCCGCCGACGGCTGCGCGGGCGGCGATGCCGCCGCGGCCTGACCGGACGCGGCCGGGCTGCGGCTCGCTGCGTTGGCGGCGCCCACCGTCGGGGCGGAGGGGGATCGAGTGGAGGCGGCGCGGACGGTGTCGTCGTCGAACACGGTGATGTACGCCTCGTCGATGACATGACTGGGCCCGGTGTCGCCGGTGAGCCGCAACACGAACATCTCCGTCGGCTCCTCGACCGAGTCGTCGACGATGAACACCACGATCGTCGCCACGGTCTCGCCGACGTCGAGCCGCACCCTCGTCGAGAGCGGCGAGTAGTCGTCACCAGCGGTCGCCGAGCGGTCGATGCTCACCACGGCGGCCTCGGCGCTCTGGAGCGACGACACCGCAGGGCGCACGATCCTGACGACGACGCGGCCTGCGTGCTCGTGCACGTCGATGCGCCGGGACTCGAACTGCAGCTCGTCACCCGGAGCGGCTGCAGCAGGCGCGCCGCCGTGCCATCCGACGAACGTGGCGACGACCAGCACGACCGCGGCCGCGGTGCGCGCGAGGCAGCGGCTGCCGTTCGTCCGCCTGCTCCGTCGTCTCACGTGCGTGCGCTACCCCCAGCGGCCCGGGCGACCACCCCCGGCCACCTCTCAGTTCGACGGCACAGTGGTCGACTCCTTGCGCGGCCGAGCCCGTAGCGTGCCGGACGTGGACTTCACGGCGACTGCCCACCTCCGCGTCGGCGTCGTCCCGGCGTTCGGTTACGTGCAGGACCTCACGACCTACCCGCAGTGGTTCACGATCGTCGACCGGGTCGTGCCTGAGCCCACCGGCGAGGGGTGGGCCGTCGATCTCGCGGCCCGGCTGGGGCCTCTCAAGCGGACGAAGCGGGTGCGGATGGTGCGCTGCGTGCTCGAACCGACGGCGCGGCGGGTGGTCTTCGAGCGCCACGAGCTCGACGGGGGCTCTCATAGCCCGTGGGTCCTGTCAGCTTCCGTCGCGGAGAGCGTGCCCGGGTGCGATCTGACGATGCACCTCCACTACGGCGGGCTCGGGTGGGTGCCGGGGCTCGACCTCATCCTGCGGGAGGAAGCGAGGCGCGCCGGGGCGCGATTGGAACGGCGGCTCCTGCAGCACGGCCACCTCCCCCACCGGGAGTAGGCGGAACTAGACGGGCTCGTTCATGTGGTGGCTCCACGTCGCGTACATCTGCGCGTAGACGCCACCGGGGATCTGCACGAGCTCCTCGTGCGGGCCGAGCTCGACGATCCGACCGTCGTTGACGACCGCGATGCGGTCGGCGCGCATCGCGGTGGAGAGGCGATGGGCGATGATGATCGCGGTCCGGCCCTCGAGAACGCGGTCGAGCGCGCGCTCGATGATTGCCTCCGACTTCAGGTCGAGCGACGACGTGGCCTCGTCGAGGATCAGCACCCGTGGCTGAGCCAGGAACGCGCGAGCCAGGGCCAGGAGCTGACGCTCGCCCGACGACAGCGACGAGCCGCGCTCGTACACCGGCGTGTCGAGGCCCATGGGTAGGGGTTCGATCAGCTCGTCGAGGCCGACCGCCTGGCACGCCTCGAGCACCTCTTCGTCGGAGGCGTCGGGGCGGGCGAAGGCGACGTTGTCCCGGATCGATCCCGCGAAGAGGAACGGTTCCTGCGGCACCACGCCGAGTTGGCGGCGCAGCGATGCGAGCGTGACGGTGCGGAGGTCGACACCGTCGACGAGCACCCGCCCGTGGGCGGGGTCGTAGAAGCGGGTGACGAGCTTCGCGATGGTCGACTTCCCTGCGCCGGTGGTGCCGACGAGCGAGAACGTCTCGCCGGCGCGGATCGTGAGATCGAGGTCGCGCAGCACCGGCTGTCCCGGCACGTACTCGAAGGTCACGTCGTCGAAGGTGATCTCGCCGCTGATCGCGGGAAGTTCCACCGCGTCGGCCGCCTCTTCCACTGATGGCTCGGTGTCGAGGAGGTCGGCGATCTTGCCGACCGCGGCCTGACCCGACTGGTACATGTTGTAGAGCTGCACAAGCTGCTGGATCGGGGCGAAGAAGCTGTTCAGGTAGAGGACGAAGGCGAACAGTTCACCGAGCTGCAGCGTGCCGTCGAACACCATCCGGCCGCCGAGGAACAGCACTACGGCGGTGCCGAGCGTGCCGACCGCGTCGGTCCCGGGGCCGTAGATCGCGGCGACCTTGGCCGCGCCCTCGTTCGCGGTGCGGTGGTCGCCGACGACGTTGCGGTGCTTGACCTCGTTGTACCGATGCCGGTTGTACATCGCCACGATCCGGATGCCCGAGAGGCTCTCCTGGAGGTCGGCCATGACGTCGGCGATGCGCTCGCGCACCTTCTCGTACGCCGACTCAGAGCGGTTCCGGAACCAGAACGTCATCAGCGTCATCACGGGAACGATGGCGAAGACGACGATCAGCGCGAGGTCGACGTCCATCGAGAAGAGGACGCCGATCACGATCATCAGCGTGAACAGCTGGACGATGAGGTTGATGATCCCGTCCTGGAGCAGCTCGCTGAGCGCCTCGATGTCGCTCGTCATGCGGGTCATGATCCGGCCCGCCTTCTCGTCGGTGAAGAAGTCGAGCGAGAGCCGCTGGATGTGGGAGAACACCCGGATCCGCAGCTCGTACATGAGGCGCTGACCGAGGCGGCCCGTCCAGCTCACCCGAGCGGCCGTCGCCACGCTGTTGACGACGATGGCCACCAGGTACATCGCTGCCATGAGCGCCACGACGCCGAAGTCGCCACGGATGATGCCGCGGTCGATGGCGCGCTGGCTGAGGAGCGGGCCGGCCTGGAGCGAGATCGTCTCGACCGCGACGAGCAGTATCCCGACGAGCAGCGCGCCGGTGTTCGGGCGGAGCAGCCGGCTGAGGGTGAAGCCCTTCTGGTCGTTCGGCGTGCGGTGACTGAAGGCGATGTCGGGCTCCGGGTGCTCCGGCTCCTTGCCCAGCAACTTCTCGACGAGCGGCACCATCTCCGGCGGCACGCCGGCGAACGGAAGCCCCGGCGCGGCCTGTCCCGGCCGCCCGTGCGGACCCCCTCCGAAGCCTCCGCCGCCGGGGCCTCCCCAGCCGCCACCTCCCCAGGCCACTACGAACCACCTCCGCCGATCGGCATCCCGCCTGGCATGCCCCCCGGAACACCACCGCGGTCGGCCTGCGCCTGCATGACCCGCTTCATGGCGCGCGCCCGAGGGGGCAGCGACTCCTCCGGATCGGGCTTCGGCGCGTGCGCCTCCTGCCACTCCTCCTCGGCCCGGGCGAGAACCTCGGCGTACTCCGGCACCGTCTGCATCAGCTGCGCATGCGTGCCGTCGGCGAGGATCCTGCCGTCGCGCAGCAGCACCACGCGGTCGGCGAGGGAGATCGTCGACAGCCGGTGGGCGATGATCAACGTCGTCCGCCCCTCCATCAGCGTCTGCAGCGCGCCGTGGATCTCGTGTTCGACCTGGACGTCGATCGCAGAGGTGGCGTCGTCGAGGATGAGGATCCGCGGGTTGACGAGCAGGGTGCGGGCGATGGCGATGCGCTGCCGCTGACCGCCCGACAGCGTGTAGCCGCGCTCGCCGACGACGGTGTCGAAGCCGTCGGGAAGCTTCTCGACGAACTCGAGCACACCGGCGGCGGCGGCCGCGCGCTCGATCTCTTCGTCGGTGGCGTCGGGGCGCCCGTAGGCGATGTTGTTCTTGATCGTCTCCGAGAACAGGAACGGCTCGTCGAGGACGAGCCCGATCGCGGCGCGGAGCGAGTCGATCGTGAGGTCACGCACATCGGTGCCGTCGACCATCACCGCGCCGTCGCGCACGTCGTAGAAGCGGGGGAGCAGGCGGGCGAGGGTCGACTTGCCCGATCCGGTCCGTCCGACCAGAGCGACCGTCTCGCCGGGCGCCAGGTGGAGGGTGAGCTCGTCGAGCACGAGCGGCCCGTCTTCGCCGTAACCGAAGCTCACGTGGTCGAAGAGGATCTCGCCGCGGGGCGCCGCGAGGTCGACGGCGCCCGGGTTGTCGACGATGCGCTCCGGCTCGTCGATGATCTCGAAGATGCGCCCGGCGGATGCAGCGGCGCGCTGGCCCATCATCATCAGGAAGCCGAGCATCATGAACGGCGCCTGGAGCATGACGACGTAGGCGTTGAACTCGATGATCGTTCCGATCGTCACGGCGCCGTCGAGAACGAGCTTGCCGCCATAGAGCAGCATCGCCGCCAGGCCGAGGCGGGGCAGGTTCTGCATGAACGGCGACCACTTGGCCCGGATGTCGACTTGGAGGATGCCGGCCCACTTCAGCCGCTGCGCGGCGCGAGCGAGCGAATTCACCTGCGCCGGCTCCTGCGCGAACGACTTCACGACGCGGGTGCCGGTGATGTTCTCCTCGACGATCGTCGCCACGTCGGCCTGACGCGACGAGATGATCCACGAGACCGGGAACATGCCGTTCCGCATCTGCTTGCCGGTGACGTAGACGAACGGCAGCGGGATCACCGCGACGATGGCGAGCAGCAGGTGCGTCGTCGCCATCAGCCCGAAGGCGACGACGAACGTGATCATCGAGATCACCACCGTCGGCGCGAAGGCCAGGAACATCTGCACCGAGCGGATGTCGGAGTTTGCCCGGCTGATCAGCTGGCCGCTCTGCATGCGGTCGAAGTACGAGAACGAGAGCCTCTGGAACTTCTCGTAGAGGATGTTCCGCAGGTCGAACTCGATCGCGAAGCTCGTGCGCTGCAGGTTGTAGCGGTAGACGAAGCCGATCACGAAGCGGATGAGGGCCACGCCGCCGAGCAGCAGCAGGAAAAACGACAGCGACGTCGGCGACCCGGCACGAGCAAGCTCGGCCGGGAGCTCGATGCCTCGGGCCGTGGCGCGGCGAGCGAGCTCCGGGATGATCGCTTCGTCGAAGGTGAGGCGGATGAGGCGGGGGATCGCAAGCTGCAGGAGCAAGGTCGCGAGGGCGCACGCCAGTCCGGAGAACACGATCGCCTTGTGCGCCAGGACGACGGGCATCATCCGGCGCCACCAGCTCAGCGAGGCGTCGGGGTGGATCGATCCCTTCGGCCGCTGGTAGCGGGCGGTCGGCGGTCGGGGAACGTACGTCGGTGGTTCGGCACCCGGCCCGGCGCCCGCGGCGTCGGGTTCGAGCACCGCTGTCACGAGGCGGCCCCAGCTGCGGTCTTGGGCTGCGCATCGCGACGGGCCCGTGCCTCGTCGAGGGCGCGCCCGAGCAGTTCGAGGCCCTCGATGACCTTGCGGGCCTGCGCGGGCGACAGCTCCGAGGTCACCTCCGCCAGCCGCCCTGCCGCGACGACGTCGGCCTGCTTGAGGAGGGTGTGCCCCTGGTCGGTGATCTCGTGGAGCACCCGACGGCGGTCTTCGGCCGAGGTCACCCGCTCGACGAGGCCGCGAGCGACGCAACCGTCGACCAACGCCGTCAGCGACGGGGGACTCACGTCGAGCCATCCGGCGAGCGCCGTCGCCCGCTCAGGACCGCCGGAGAGGAACGCCAGCAGGCGGTACTGCGGGAGCGACAGGTTGACGTCGCTCAGCGCCACTTCCAACGACTTCGAGAACCGTGCGGCCGCGCGCATGGCTGCGACGGGGGGCTCAGTGGGGACGTCGCCGTGGGCGGTGTGTTCGACAGTCACATGGTTAGACTACCGAAGTACCTACGCTCTAGCTAGTAACGGGTTTTACGCGTAGATTTCGTCGTCACACCGCACAGGAGGCCGCATGATCGAGCGAGACAAGCTGTACATCGACGGCGCATGGGTCCCGTCGACCGGGACGGGCACCATCGACGTCATCAACTCCACGACCGAAGAGGTCATGGGTCGCATCCCGGAAGGCACCGCCGAAGACGTAGACCGCGCGGCGAAGGCAGCGAAGGCGGCGTTCGAGACCTGGTCGCAGACCTCGCTCGAGGAGCGCAGCAAGTACCTGCAGAAGATCACCGAGGGTCTCCAGGCTCGCATGCAGGACATCGCCACGGTCGTCGCCCAGGAAGTCGGCATGCCGATGAACCTGTCGACGATGATCCAGGCCGGCCTGCCGATCATGACGTTCGCCTCGACCGGTCAGCTCATCGACTCCTTCTCATGGGAGGAGACGATCGGCAACTCGCTGATCGTTCGTGAGCCCGTGGGCGTCGTCGGTGCGATCACTCCGTGGAACTACCCGCTCCACCAGATCGCGGCGAAGGTCGCTCCCGCGCTCGCCGCCGGCTGCACCGTCGTGCTGAAGCCGTCGGAGGTCGCTCCCCTCAACGCGTTCATCCTCGCCGAGGTCATCGACGACGCCGGCCTGCCGGCGGGCGTGTTCAACCTCGTCACCGGCGTCGGTCCCGTCGTCGGTGAGGCGATCACCGCGCATCCCGACATCGACATGATCTCGTTCACGGGGTCGACTCGCGCCGGCAAGCGCGTGTCCGAGGTCGCGGCGCAGACGATCAAGCGCGTGGCCCTCGAGCTCGGCGGCAAGTCGCCCAACGTCATCCTCGAAGATGCCGATATCGAGAAGGCCGTCACGGCCGGCGTCGGTGGCTGCTACCTCAACTCGGGCCAGACCTGCTCGGCCCTGACCCGGATGATCGTCCCCCGGTCGAAGCTCGCCCAGGTCGAGGAGATCGCGGTCAAGGCGGCCGAGACGTTCAAGGTCGGCGATCCGTTCGCTGCCGACACCCGCCTCGGCCCCCTCGTGTCGAAGGCCCAGCAGGACCGTGTCCGGGGCTACATCCAGAAGGGCGTCGAAGAGGGCGCGAAGCTCCTCACCGGCGGACCCGAGCAGCCGGAGGGCCTCGACAAGGGCTTCTTCGTGAAGCCGACGATCTTCTCCGAGGTCACGCCTGACATGACCATCGCGCAGGAGGAGATCTTCGGCCCGGTGCTCTCGATCCTCCCCTACGACACCGAGGAGGAGGCCGTCCGGATCGCGAACGACACGATCTACGGCCTCGCCGGCGCGGTCTGGGCCGGCGACAAGGAGAAGGCGAAGTCGATCGCTCGCAAGATCCGCACGGGTCAGGTCGACGTGAACGGCGGCGGCTTCAACCCGAACGCGCCGTTCGGCGGCTTCAAGCAGTCCGGTCACGGCCGCGAGCTCGGCAAGTTCGGCCTCGAGGAGTTCACCGAGATCAAGTCGCTGCAGCTCTAGCAGCCGCAGCAACAGGTTCGACAGAGGGCGCCCCGCTGGGGGCGCCCTCTTCGCGTCCGGCAGGGGAGCGCGTCGGTGCCGTCGAAGTCCCTCTGATGGGGGCAGTGACGTACATCCCTCCGGTGCCGGTCGTGATGCCGGCGCCGTCGAGGGTGCAGCAGGCTCGGCGGGCATCGGAGACCGCGGCGGTATTCGCGAAGCACCTCGGACCGGTGATGGCGCGGCGCGCCGCGGGACGGCAGGTTCCTCCAGCTGAGGTCGGACGTCGCCTGCGCCACGCGTTCGAGGCGCTCGGTTCGACGTACGTGAAGTTCGGCCAGCTCATCGGCTCCTCGCCCGGCGCGTTCGGCCAAGAGGTCTCCGACGAATTCCGCACCTGCCTCGACACCGGCCCTGCGGTCCCGTTCGAGCACGTGAAGGCGGAGGTCGAGCGGGCGATCGGCGCGCCGCTGTCGTCAGTGTTCGAGTTCTTCGACGGTGAGGCTCTCGCCAGCGCGTCGATCGCCGTCGTCCACCGGGCACGGCTGCGCGACGGTCGCGACGTCGCCGTCAAGGTCCTCCGTCCGGGGATCGTCGAGCGGGTCGCTGGCGACCTCGACGTGATGGAGCCGCTGTTCAAGCGCCTCGCACTGGCGGGCGTTCCGATCGCGGGGCCGCTGTTCCGCTTCCTGCGTGGCTTTCGGACCCAGGTCTGCGAGGAGCTCGACCTCCGCAACGAGGCTCGCACGATGGCGTACTTCCGCCACCTCCTGCTCGACTCCGGCCTCGACCGGCTCGTCATCCCCGAACCGCACGCGGAGCTCTCGGGGGACAACGTGTTGGTGATGGAGTACCTCGACGGCGTCGCGATCGACGACGTCGACGCCATCGCCGAGCTCGGCGGCGATCCGGCCGGGCTCATGCAGGACATGCTGCGCGCCTGGTTCCTCACCGGGCTCCGAGACGCGATGTTCCACGGCGACATCCACGCTGGGAACCTCATGCTCCTCCGAGACGGCCGGGCAGGGATCATCGACTGGGGGATCGTCGGCCGGCTCGACGGACCCACCCACCACCTGTTCCGTCGCTTCGTCGAGGCCATCCTGGGCGACGCCGCAGCCTGGCCCGAGATCGTCGCGTTCCTCCAGGAGATGATGCCCGGACCGATGTTCGGCCCCGGCGACGGCACGAGCGACGGCAGCGACGGAGCGGGTCTGGCCGACAGCGAGCGCGAGGAGATCGAGGCGATCCTCACCCGGCCGTTCGGAGAGGTCGACCTCACGGGAGCCTTCAAGGGACCCGGTGGCGGCAAACCGGCCAAGACCAAGGCCGAGCGGCGCCAGCGGCGGGCGCGACTGAAGGAGTTCCGGAAGGAGATCCTCGGCAGCGACTTCGTCGACACCGGCTTCGCCCAGGCGAACTTCCTCCTCTTCAAGCAGCTCCTCTACTTCGAGCGCTACGGGAAGTTGTACCTGGCCGACCAGGCGCTGATGGGAGACCGGCCGTGGCTCGAGAAGGTTCTCGCCGAGAGCGCGCCGCCGCTGATCGGCGACTCGGAGGAAGCGTCAGTCTCTGACAATCGAACACCGGTAGAGGAATTGGCGTAGTTCGCGGCGAAATGCGGTGACGCCTGTCACGAATGGTTCTTGACCAGATGACGGGTCAGAGTCAATCTTCGACGACAGCATCCTGAACATTCCTCAGCTTCGCAGCAAGGGGTCCGCTGCTCATGAACCGCGCCACGCTCGCACGTCGCTACGCACCGCTCGCGGCGGTCGTCGCCGTGCAGCTCCTCATCATCGCCACGGTGCCCTCGAGGGCTCCGAGCCAGGACATCGCAGCCGGCGGTCCCGGCTTCGTCGAGACCACCGACGGCGTCGCCGCCGGTGATCCAGGCGAGGTCGTCGACGAGTCGGTGCCCATCGACCCGGCCACCGGCGAGCCGGCACCCGTCGACGGCGGCGGTGGCGGCGGTGGCGGTGGCGGCGGTGGCAGCGCGCAGACCACCGGCGGCGGAGGACAGGCCCCGGCGCAGGGTGGCGGCGGTGGCGGCGCGGTCGCGCAACAGGGCGACGGCGGGCCGACCGGCGACACCAGCCACTGCAAGGACGGGCGCCAGTTCGATCCCGCGATCTTCTACCACGCACCCAAGTGCGTCGGGAAGTGGTCAGGCGGCAACAACGGCGGCGCCACCTACCAGGGCGTCACCGACAAGGAAGTCAAGGTCATCGTCTATCGGGGCAAGCCGAACCCGCAGGTCGACGCGATCCTCGACGCCGTCGGCTCGAACCCACCCGACGACTGGGTGACCGACTTCATGAACAAGAGCTTCGAGTTCGTGAACAAGAACTTCGAGTTCTACGGCCGCAAGATCGTCTGGGAGGAGTTCTTCGGCAAGTGCGACACCGTGCCGCCGAACTACACCTGCCTCCGCGGCGAGATGCGCGACCTCGTCCGCGACAAGAAGCCGTACATGGTCATCTGGGGGACGCCCCTCGCGTCGCCCGCGTTCGACGAGCTCTCCGCCCTCAAGGTCGTGAACCTCGGCGGACAGCACTTCCGGAACAACCCGTTCTCGATCCAGCGCCGCCCGTACCACTGGGACGTCGCGATCCCCGGTGACGTCGCGGCGAAGCACGTGGCCGAGTGGTACTGCAAGCGCCTCCACGGCAAGAAGGCGCGGTGGGCGGGCGAGACGGGCACCGACCCTCGCCACCAGAACCCGCCGAACAACGACATCCGCAACAAGACCCGCGTCCTCGGCGTGATCTCGACGGACGACCCGGAGAACCTCAACACGATCAAGCAGGTCTTGAAGCCGGAGCTCGCGAAGTGCGGCGCCCAGGTGGCGCACGAGTTCTATTACGCGCAGGACATCGCCCGGGCCGAGGAGCAGCGCCGTCTCGGGATGCAGAAGATGCGTGAGAACCCCGAGTCGACGTCGATCATGTGCTTCTGCGACGGCGTGGCGCCGGTCTTCATGTACCGCACCGCGCAGGAGCAGGCGTACTTCCCCGAGCACATCATCGTGGGCGTCGGCGCCAACGACACCGACGCCATCGCCCAGGCGTACGACACCGGCTCGACGCTCTGCAACGAGTGCCGCCAGTACGAGAACGCCTTCGGCCTGCGCTCGTCGCCCGCCCTCGAGCGCTTCACGAACAACGCCGCGGTTCGCCTGTACAAGTCGATGGGCGGAACGAAGATCACCAACTTCGACACCTACAAGGGCGCCCTCGGCGAGCTGAACTACTTCATGCTCGCCGGCACGCTGATCCAGGCCGCGGGGCCGCAGCTGAACCCGGCGAACATGGAGAAGGGAGCCTTCTCCTACGGCTACCGAGGTGGCTTCGCCGACATCAATGACCCCAAGGTGAACCGCCGTGGCTTCAAGCCGGGCAACTACGGCTGGTTCTCCGACATGGACCAGGTGATGTGGGCCCAGAACGTCCCGTCGGAGGCGATGGGCAACAACAAGGGCACCTACGTGCAGCTCGACGGTCGTCGCTTCGAGTTGGGCGAGTGGCCCACCGGCGAGCTGCCGATCCCCGAGAACAAGTCGCAGCGGGGTCGCTGACGTGGCCGCGATCGCGGCCGTCAGGAACGGTCTGATCGGCGCGGGGGCGTTCCTCGCGACGCTGCTCGTCTGCAAGCTCTACTTCGGTACGCCGTGGTCGATCGTCCTCGACGGCATCGCCCTCGGGTCGCTGTACGGCCTGATCGGCGTCGGCGTCATCCTCATCTACCGCACCAACCGCATCTTCAACTTCGCGGCAGGTGGGCTCGGAGCGATCCCTGCGGTCGCCGGCGTCCTCCTGATCGTCTACAAGGGCTGGAGCTGGTGGATCGCGTTCCCGCTGGCGATCATCGCCGGCGCGGTCCTCGGCGGGCTCATCGACGTGCTCGTCATCCGGCGCTTCGCGACCGCGCCCCGGCTGATCCTCACTGTCGTCACCATCGGCGTCAGCCAGTTCCTCGCGTTCCTGGCGCTCCTGCTGCCGAAGTGGATCAAGCCCCCGACGGGGCAGGGGCAGTTCATCTCCTTCGTCCCGACGCCGTGGATCAAGTACCAGTTGGTCAAGGTCGGCAACCAGCGCTACAGCGGCGACTACCTGTTCGCCGTCGTGCTGGTGCTCGCGCTCGTGATCGGGCTGATGGCGTTCTTCCGCTACACCCGCATCGGCATTGCGCTGCGCGCGTCGGCCGAGAACGCCGACCGGGCATCGCTGCTCGGGATCCCCGTGCGTCGCGTCGGGACCGTCGCCTGGGTCATCGCCGGCGTCTTCGCAACGGCGACCATCTTCGTGCGGTCGTCGCTCGTCGGCGTGCCGATCGACGGCACGCTCGGCTACGTCGTGCTGCTGTACGCGCTCGCGGCGGCCGTGATCGGCCGGATGGAGAGCATCCCGACCTGCATGCTCGCCGGCGTCATGATCGGGATGCTCGACCAGGCGTCCGTGCTCAAGACCGGCCGCAACTCCCTCGCGGGGGCGATCATGTTCGTGGTCATCCTCGCGGCGCTGCTCATCCAGCGCGGCAAGCTGTCGCGAGCGCAGGACTCGGGCGTGTCGAGCTTCTCGTTCGTCAAGGAGTTCCGCCCGATCCCGTCGGAGCTGCGCAACGTCCGCGAGGTCGTGATCGCCCGTTCCGTCCTCGGCGCGGCTGCGCTCTTCGTCCTCCTCGGGGCGCCGTTCTTCCTCGGGGGCTCCCGGCTCAGCCGAGCGACGCCGCTGCTGCTCTACTGCATCGTCGCGATCTCGCTCGTGATCCTCACCGGGTGGGCGGGCCAGATGTCGCTCGGCCAGTTCGGCCTCGTCGGCATCGGCGCCGGGGTCGGCGGTGGCATCGCCGCGAACCACAACCTCGACTTCTTCGTGGTGCTGACGATCGGGATCCTCGCCGGCGCGCTGATCGCCGTGCTCGTCGGGCTCCCCGCCCTCCGGATCCAGGGCATGTTCCTGGCCGTCGCCACGCTCGCCTTCGCCGGCACCGTCTCAGGGTTCGTGCTGAACAACTCCTACTGGCTCGGCCAGCAGATCCTGCCAAAGGGTGGCAACAGGCCCGAGCGGTTCATGCTCTGGCAGCGGATCGACATGTCGAGCGCGACGGAGTTCAAGTGGTTCGGCCCCGACTTCACGCTCGAGGCCGACGCGAAGTTCTACTACTTCTGCTTGATCTTCCTGGGTCTCGCGCTGCTGGTCGCGAAGTCGTACCGGCGCAACCGCGCGGGACGCATCCTCATCGCCATCCGGGACAACCAGCGGGCGGCGCCCGCGTACGCGATCAACCTCGCCCGCAACCGCCTCGCCGCCTTCGCCATCTCCGGAGGCATGGCCGCGGGCGCTGGTGTGCTGATGGTGTACTTCCTCAACGCCGTCGACCGCGAGACGTACGGCTACGGCAACTCCATCTTCATCTTCACGGCGACGGTGATCGGTGGCCTGACCTCGCTTCCCGGAGCGATCTTCGGCACACTCGTCATCGGCGGCGTCCAGACCTACGGCGAGACCTACATCGAAGGCATCTCGCTGCTCGTGACGGGCCCTGGTCTGGTCCTCGTGCTGATGTTCCTTCCCGGGGGTTTCGCCGAAGGCCTCTACCGCCTCCGCGACTCGTTCCTCCTGTGGGTCGCGAAGCGCCACGACATCCTCGTGCCGTCGCTCGTGGCCGACCGCAGGGTAGAGACCGGTGAAGACCAGCAGCACGTCATCGAAGACGCCGAGCACCACGTCGAGGAGACCGAGTCGTTCGACGTACTCGGCGGCCCGACGATCGGCTGCCCCGTGTGCGGCGTCGTGCTCAGCCTCGACGACGCTCCTGACCACGAGCATCTGCGAGCGGAGGTGGCGGCCCGATGACGGCCATCGAGGATCGCATCGAGCACTCCCACAGCCTCGAGGAGGCGGAGGAGGAGCTGCGCTCCGCTCCGCCGCGGGGCCTGAAGGGGATCGGCGGCGGCGCGCCGATGCTGCCCCTCGTCGTGCTGTTCGGGCTCAACTTCGTCGACGAGTTCGACCGGGTCGCGTTCGGGGCGGTCATCTCGGAAATCCGCGACGCGTTCGGGCTCTCCGACGCAGGGATCCAGCAGGTGGCCGGTCTCGCCGGCCTCGCGACGCTGCTGCTCTCGCTCCCGATGGGCATCATCGGTGACCGCATCAGCCGGGTGAAGCTGTCGATCGGTGCCGCGGTCCTCTGGGGCGTGTGCGCGGTGCTGACGGGCATCGTCCCCGCTACGTTCCTGCTGTTCCTCGTCCGGTTCGGTGCCGGCCTCGGCCGCATCATCAACGAGGTCGTCCACCCGAGCCTGCTGAGCGACTACTACCCGCGCGAGGCGCATCCTCGGGTGTTCGGCCTGCATCGCACCGCGAACTCGCTCGGGGCCATCGCGGGCCCGATCGCCGGCGGCATCGCGGTGTGGATCGCGTGGCAGGCCTCGTTCGTGATCCTCGCGATCCCGACGGCCATCTTCCTCATCCTCGCCCTGCGCCTGCGGGAACCCAACCGCGGCGAGTCGATCGACAAGGACCTCGCCGCCGCCGTTGCCCAGGACGAGGCGATCTCGTTCGGTGAAGCGCGGCGCCAGCTCTCGTCGTCGAGGACGTTGAAGCGGTTCTGGCTCGGGGCGTTCCTCCTCGGTGTCGGCGCGTTCCAGATCGGCAACGTGGTCGCCCTGTTCTTCGAGGACGTCTTCGGCTTCGGCCCGGTCGGTCGCGGCTTCGTGCAGCTGGTGCTCGGCGCCGGCACCGTCACCGGGCTCGCCGTCGGCGGCACGCTGGCCAATCGCGCCACGTCGAGCGGAAATCTCTCCCGGCTAGCGACGATCACCGGCCTGTCGTTCGTGCAGTTCGCGGCCGGGTGCATCCTGCTGGCGGTGTCGCCGTGGGCGCCGATGGCGGTCGCGGCGGCGTTCGTGCTCCAGCTCGGGATCGGCGCCTACCAGCCCGCGTACTACTCGATCGTCGGCATGGTGGCTCCACCGCGCGTCCGGTCGCAGTCGTACGCCTGGGCGATCCTGTACTACGGCGGCGGAGGCCTCTTCTACACCGTCTTTCTCTCGGGGATCGGCGAGAACACCAGCTACCGACTGCTGACCACGATCCTGGCAGTGGTCGTGATGATCGCGGGGTTGGTCGGCGCCAGCGCGAGCCGCTTCGTGAGGCGCGACGTCGAACAGGCGGAGTCGACGCTCGCGACCGCGGTCCGGATCCGCGAGGAGATGAGCAGCGGCGCGGAGCGCCCGATCCTCCTCTGCAAGGGCGTCGACGTCGCGTACGACACCGTCCAGATCCTCTTCGGCGTCGACATGGAGATCAAGGAGGGCGAGATCGTCGCCCTGCTCGGCACCAACGGCGCGGGCAAGTCGACGCTGCTCAAGGCGGTCGCCGGCCTCGTCGACCCGATCGGCGGCGCGATCTTCTTCGACGGGCGCGACGTCACCCATGCCGATGCGGTCGCCGCCGCCAAGGCGGGCATCGTCGTTGTGCCAGGTGGCAAGGCGGTGTTCCCGACGCTGACCGTCGCGGAGCACTTCAAGGCAGGGACCTGGCTGTACGCCGACGACGATCCGGCCGACGTGCAGCGTCGCATCGACGAGGTCCTCGAGATGTTCCCCCGCCTCAAGGAGCGCTGGGACCAGCTCGCGGGGAACATGTCGGGCGGCGAGCAGCAGCAGCTCGCGCTCGGGATGGCGTTCGTCGCGAAGCCGAAGCTCCTGATCATCGACGAGCTCTCGCTCGGCCTCGCGCCGACGATCGTCGAGCAGTTGCTCAACATCGTCCGCAAGATCCACCAGCAGGGCTGCACGATCATCCTCGTCGAGCAGTCGGTGAACGTCGCCCTGACGATCGCCACCCGCGCCTATTTCATGGAGAAGGGCGAGGTGCGCTTCTCGGGCCCGACGGAGGAGCTGCTCGAGCGGGGTGACATCCTCCGCTCCGTCTTCCTCCAGGGCGCGGCCGCGGCCGCCGACGAACCGACGTCGTCGAAGAAGGCGGCCGCGATCGTCAAGACGGAGGTCGACCGCACGGTCGAGCCGATCCTCCGCGTCGAAGGGCTGACCAAGCGCTTCGGTGGCATCACCGCCGTCGACGACGTCACCTTCACGCTCCACCCGGGCGAGATCCTCGGGCTGATCGGGCCGAACGGAGCGGGCAAGACCACGATCTTCGACTTGATCTCGGGGATCCTCCCGCTCGACAGCGGCAGGATCTTCCTGCAGGGCAAGGACGTGACCGGTTGGGGCGCCGACCGGCGCGCCGCGGCCGGCCTCGGTCGGTCGTTCCAGGACGCGCGCATCTTCCCGTCGCTCACCGTCGCCGAGAACATCGCGATCGGCCTCGAGCGCCACATCGAGGTGCGCGACCACCTCGCCGCTGCGCTCAACCTGCCGTCGGTGCAGCAGTCGGAGGAGGACGTCGCCTGGACGGTCGAAGACCTGATCGAGCTGATGAACCTCGGCGCGTTCCGCGACAAGTTCGTGAGCGAGCTCTCGACCGGCTCCCGTCGGATCGTCGACCTGGCGATGTCGATCGCCCACGATCCCTCGGTGCTGCTCCTCGACGAGCCCTCGTCCGGCATCGCGCAGAAGGAGACCGAGGCGCTCGGGCCGCTGCTCAAGCGCATCCAGAAGGAGACGGGCTGCTCGATGCTCGTGATCGAGCACGACATGCCTCTGATCACGACCGTGTCCGACGAGATCCTCGCCCTCGAGCTCGGCGCCGTCGTCACCCGTGGGCCGGCCGACGACGTGCTGTCGAACCCGCGGGTGGTGTCGTCGTACCTCGGAGGCGACATCGACGTGATCAACCGTTCCGGCGCGAGCGCCGAGCTGGCGAAGCGGAAGGGGAGCGACACCGCTGTCGCGACCGAAGTCGCAGCCGAGCCGGTACCCGAAGCCGGAGTCGCAGCCGAGGCGGAGGCGGAACGGCCCCGCCGCCGCACCCGCAGGCGGACCGAGGCAACCCCGGAGGAGGGCGAGTGAGACGTTTCGTGCGAGCGGCCGCTGCCCTGTGCGTCGCAGCCGCGGCCGGGCTCGGGGTGACGGTGCCGGCCGCAGGCCAGGAGACCGGCGAGGAAGACGTCGAGCTCGCAGCGGTGTTCCTCGACGCCTACGGCTGGTGGAGCAAGGCCCAGCAGAACCCGATCGGGGGCCAGAACCCGAACACCCCGGTCCCGACCACCTGCCGGTCGACCGATGTGAACGCCTGCCCTGCCGGTCCGCCGGCGGACGGCATCTACATCGTCTACGACTACGAAGCCGCGGCGCCGACCGTCGTGACGGGCCCGATCTCGAACCTGCCCCAGCCCGGGCTTCCGCAACAGCCGCCGTCGTCGCCGGCACCGAACGTGGCGACGCCGCAGGCGCTCGGCCCGACCGCCTACGGCGCGGTGCGGTTCATCGTGCCCGACGGTGCCGAGACCGAGTTGCGCATCCCGATCCTGAGCCGGAACACGTCGCAGCCCGGCGGCACCGACCCCACTGTCGGCAAGCTGTTCGCCTGCATCAGCACCACGCCGGGATGGGCAGCGATCCAGAACGGCCGGTACGACCAGGGTCCCAAGTACGACTGCACCACGGCTGACGAGGCCGACGTCACCGGCGACACCGCCGTGTTCGAGCTGGGCACGATGTTCGTCCAGAGCAGCACCCTCGACGTCGTCATCGTCGGCGCAGGGGAGCGGCCGTTCCAGATGGCGCTCGGACCGCCCGACGAGTCGTCGTTGACGGTGACCAACGAGAGCGAGTTGGCCCCTTCGAGCGAGGCGTTCGCCGACGACTTCGCGTTCGAAGATCCGCTCACGACCTTCGAGCAGTCGTTCGGCGACCTCGGGGTCGATCCCGGTTTCTCCGGCGACCTCGGCTTCTCGTCGGGCGACGCGGGCGCGTTCAGTCCGAGCGTCCCGGTCGCGCGTCCGCAGACGGCGCGCCGTGCCGTCCCCGCGGGCATCGTCTCCAACCCGTTCGCGCCCGACGCGTCGCGCGGGGAGCGGCTGCTGGCGGTGGCGCTGCTCGCGGCGCTGGGCGCCGGCCTGTGGTGGGTGGGCGGTCAGCCGGTCCGCGCGCCGAGACTGCTCGGATCGCTCGGTGCCGGTGTGCCGGTGGACGACACGCCCGTCACCCGCGGCGGCATCGGCCGCTTCGCCCGTGCGCGGGACGGAAGGGCCCCCCGCCTCTTCTGACGTCTGCCGTTCTGGAGGGACTTCGCCACCGCGAGCGGGGTGACGACCCTCCGACAATCGCGTGCTACCTCGGGCCGCCTGCCTTGAGGAGGTCGCGGATCTCGGCCAGCAGGAGCGCCTCGTCGGTGGGCGGTGGCGTCTCGTCCGCAGGAGCATCCGGCGTCGAGCGAAGCTTCTGCGCGCGAGCAGCGGCCTTGAGGACCATGAACATCACCGCGGCGACGATCACGAAGCTGATCAGCGCGTTGAGGAAGTTCCCGTAGGTGAGCTTGCCGTCGCCGATGTCGAGCACCAGCGACGAGAAGTCGGGCTGGCCGCCGATCGCGGCGATGATCGGCGTCAGCACGTCCTCGACGAGCGACGCGACGACGGCTCCGAACGCCGTGCCGAGGATGACCGCAGTCGCCAGGTCGAGCAGGTTTCCTCGGAAGAGGAAGTTCTTGAACTCCTTGAACATGGACCCTCCATTGGTCGACGGATGCCATCCCCAGCGTGGCACCCGTCGACCGCCGACCCGCGGACGTCTACCCCGGTTGCGTGGTGGTCGTCGACGTCGCCGTTCCGGTTCCGCTGCTCGTCCCGCCGCTTCCGCTCGAGGCGACCGTGGTCGTCGTCTGAGGCGGTGCCGTGGTGGTGGTGGTCGTCGTCTGCTGGCGCCGCTGTGTCGTGGTGGTCTCCGGCGGCGCGGTGGTCGTCGTCGTGGCCTGTCGGGCCGTCGTGGTCGTCGACTGCTGCGGAGCCTCCGTCGTGGTGGTGCTGGTCGCGTTCGGGTCGAGGGTGGTCGTCGTCTCGGTGGACGCCGGGGGAGCGGTCGTGTCGGGCGTCGCCTTCTTCAGGTCGAGCTGGTCCGGCGACGCGGTGAAGATCCGCTCGACGGGCATGCCCTCGTGGGCCTTCTTCATGACGTCGCTGAAGATCTGGGCCGGGAACGAACCGCCGGTGACCGCCCTGCCGTGGACCCGGCTCATGGGCTTGCTGGCATCGGGGTACCCGACCCAGACACCGGTCGACAGCTGGGGGGTGTACCCGATGAACCAGGCGTCGCGGTTCTCTTGGGCGGTGCCCGTCTTGCCCGCGACAGGGCGGCCGATCTTCGCGGCGGTGCCCGTGCCACGATCGACGACGGCCTGCAGCGGGTTGTTCAGCACGCCGACCTCTTCGGCCTTGAAGACCTCCTTGGTCTCCTTCTCGGCCTCGTAGATCGTGCGACCGCGCGAGTCCTTGATCCGGGCGATCGAGTACGGCTTCGCGTAGACGCCCTTCGCCGCGAACGTCGCGTAGGAGCCCGCCATCTCCAGGGCGTTCACGCCGTTGGCGTCGAAGCCGCCGAGGAAGTAGCCGCCCTTCGACTTCGTCGCATCCTCCGGAACTCCCGCGTCGTTGGCTGCCTTCGCGACCTCGTTGGGACCGACCTTGCACCCGAGCTCGACGAAGACGACGTTGACCGACTTCACCATGGCTTCGTCGACGTTGATGCGACCGCCCGCGTCTTCGCCCGCGTAGTTCTTGACCGGATCCTTGCGGTAGCAGGGGATGACGCGCCCGCTCGTGCCGTCGAAGGTCGACCGGGGATCGACACCCTCGCGGAGCGCCGCGAGGTACACGAAGGGCTTCACCGAGGAGCCCGCTTGGCGACCGCCGAGGCTCGACATGTCGAACTGGGTCTTGGTGAAGTCGAGACCGCCGAAGAGGTTCCGGATGGCGCCGTCGCCGGGAACGACCGTCGCGACCGCGGCGACCGGGTCGCTCTCGTCCTCTGGCGTGTCAGGGTTGTCGGCAACGCCGAGCTTGGCCTGCACGGAGGCGACGGTGGCGTCGAAGGTCTTGGTGTCGAGGGTCGTCTCGATCGTGTAGCCGCCGGTGAACAGCCGGTTGGAGCGAGACTCGGGCGACCCGCCCAGCGCGTCGAGCGTGGCCGCCTCCCGCTTCACGTACTCCACGAAGTGGGGCGCCTTCACCTGGTCGACCTCGGTGCGGAACGGCGCGAGCTCCGTCGCCTCCGAACTGGCCGCCTCGTGCTCCTCGGCCGTGAGCCACCCTTCCTCGAGCATGTTGTCGAGGACCTGGTTCCGGCGGGTCTCGACCTCCTCCAGTCGCTTGCGGGGGTCGAGCACCGATGGCGACCGGATCTTCCCGGCGAGCAGCGCCGCCTGGGCAACGGTCAGCTCCTTTGCCGGCTTGCCGAAGTAGGTCTGGGCCGCCGCCTCGATGCCGTAGGCCTGCTCGCCGAAGTACACCTGGTTGAGGTAGCGCTGGAGCAGCCGGTCCTTCGAGTACTTCTTCTCCAGCTTGGAGGCGTACAAGACCTCCTTGAGCTTCCGGAAGACGGTCCGCTCACCCGCGGTGTAGTTGATCTTCGCCAGCTGCTGGGTGATGGTGCTGCCGCCCTGCGTCTTGCCGGTCGCCGTGCGGACGAAGGCGCGGGTGACCGCCTCGGGGTTGATGCCGGAGTGCTCGTAGAAGTTCTCGTCTTCGGCTGCGAGCACCGCGTTCTTCACGTGGTCCGGGAGCTGGTCGAGCTCGACCGGCACCCGTCGCTGCGCCTCGTCGAGCTCGGCGAGAACGGCGCCGTCCGACGCGACGACCTTCGTCGTCTGCGGGAGCGCCTCGAAGTCGTCGATGTTCGGCGCGAGAGGTGATGCGACGAACAGGATCGCCTTGCTCCCTCCGAGCGCGGCGGCCTTCCGCAGCGGTGGCACCACCGCGACGACGATGAGGGCGACGAGGAGCCCGGCGAAGATCTTCCCGAGCAGGACGAGCCGTTGACGGCTGAGGCGCGGCAAACGGCCGCGCGACGAGGAGTCGGTGCGCTGAGACATTCGCCTCCTATGTCGCCGGAGAGGGGCGTCTCTAAACGCGGTTCTGGGCGGGTTCTCGCCTCGGTTGCTCGACCACCTCGACCACCGGGTCGAGCCGAGATGCGAATCGGCGCAGCGCAGGAAGCACCGCGCGCCCGGTGGCCACGACCAGAACCGCGTTCGCAAGAGCACCGGCGGCGTCCCACCCGAACGAGGTGAGCACGTAGAACGACCAGTAGCGGTGCAGGGTCTCCGCGAGGCCGATCCCGGGGCTCCACGAGATGTCGCCCTCGCCGATGGCGAACGGCCAGAACCAGAGGTTCATGATCGCCCCGTAGACGAAGCCCCAGACCCACGCGTACGCCGCCAGCACGGTGAGCTCCGGGAGCGGGCGGAGTCGCCGGGTGAGGCGCCCGGTCGCGCCCGCGCCCGCGCCCATCCACGAGAGCGCGAGCATCTGGAACGGGAGCCACGGGCCGATGCCTCCCGTGACGACGGCGGACGTCGCCATCGCGACGAGACCGAGGAGAAGCCCGAACCGGGCGCCGAACGCCGCACCGGCCAGGACCACCAGGAAGAACATGCCGCTGCCCCCGCCAGGCAGATCGAGGAGCCGGAGCAATCCGGCACTGGCGCCGAGCACACCGAGGAGCGCGACCGTCGCGCCGTTCATCGTTCCCCGCCGCACCTCGAGGGCGACGGCCGCGACCGCCAGGGCCCCGACGAGCGCGGCCACCAGCGGCGCGTCGCCCGCGTGGGCTTCGGCCGGAAGTGCCTCGCGCGGCAACCAGAACGGATAGAGGAACGCGCCCGCGCCGACCGCGACGACGAGCGCGTAGACCGCCGTGGGCCGGGCCAGCGACAGGTTCACCGCCGGCTCCGGTCGAGCGCGGCCGCGACCTCTTCCACGGTCAGGAACGGCGGCAGAACCCGCAGCACCTGCGGAGCGAAGAGGCTGCCGGTGAGCACGTGGCGCGCCTCGCCCTCGGCGACGACGTCACCATCGCCGAGCACCACGGCCCGCGTGGCGCAGCGCGCCGCCAGTTCGATGTCGTGCGTCGCGAGGACGACCGCTCCGCCGTTCGCCGCGTGCCGTTCAACTGCGTGTTGGAGGGCGGTGCGGCTCGGTGCGTCCATCCCCCTGGTCGGCTCGTCGAGTAGCAGCACCTCCGCGCCGCCGACCGCCACGGCAGCGATGGCGACCCGCTGGCGCTCGCCGCCGCTCAAGGAGCGCGGGTGACGGTCGGCGACCGCCTCGAGGTGGAGGGCCGTCAGCCAGGCATCGACGGCCGGCGGGTCGGAGCGGCCGAGCAGGCGGAGGGTGTGCTCGATCTCGCGTCGAACGGTCGGCGCGAACAGGAGGCTGTTCGGGTCCTGAGGGACATACGCGGCGCGGCCCGCGACGGTGATCGACCCGCGATCCGCGCGCTGCAGGCCTGCCAGCGAACGGAGGAGGGTGGTCTTGCCGGCGCCGTTGCGGCCGAGCAGAGCAACGACCTCGCCGGCTCGCACGTCGACGTCGACGTCGTGCAGCACCGGCCGTGCGTCGAGCTCGACGCGCAACCCTCGAGCCGTCACGAGCGGATCACCGGGCGCCGAGGCTCGGGCCGCGGTCAGCATGGTGGCGGAGGGCGGGTCGACCTGCGATGCGGCGTGGCGGCGGGCTTCTTTGACGGTGAGCGGCGGTGGCATCCATCCGAGCAGCCGGCCGAGTCGAGTCACCGCGGGAGCGCCGTCGTAGGTGGCGAGCACGTGCCCCGCGTGGCCGCTGTCGACGATGCGGCCCTCGACGATGCGAATCGCTCGATCGGCCGGGGGAGCTGCGCGATCGAGGCGGTGTTCGGCCAGAACGATCGTCGTACCGAGATCGGCGTTGAGGCGGGCGATCGCCCCCAGCACGTCCTCGGCGCCCTGAGGGTCGAGTTGCGAGGTCGGCTCGTCGAGCACGAGCGCAGAGGGCGCGGCGGCGAGAGCCCCGGCGATCGCGCATCGCTGGCGCTCGCCGCCCGACAGCGTGGCGGGGGAGCGATGGCGGAGGTGGGCGATGTCGAGCGCGTCGAGGACCTCTTCGACCCGTCGGCGCATGGCGTCGCGGCCGTGGCCGAGGTTCTCGAGGACGAACGCCAGGTCGCCCTCGACGTGATCGACGACGAACTGGGCTTCGGGGTCTTGGTGGACGAAGCCGACGACGTCGGCGAGCGACCGCGGTGGATGGTCGCGGGTCGTGCGGCCGAAGGTGGTGACGGTGCCGGAGAAGCGGCCTCCTGTCGCGTGCGGGACGAGCCCGTTCACCGCGCGAAGCAGGGTGCTCTTGCCCGAACCGCTGGCGCCCGCTACGAGGAGGAACTCGCCCGCCGGCACCTCGACCTCGACGTCACGCAGCACGGCGCTTCCGCTCTCGGCACCACTGGCGGTCGGGTAGGCGAACGACACCGCCTCGAAGGTGATCATGCCGACCTCGCCGTGAGCGGCGTCACCGCGAGGGCGGCGAGAGCGATCACCGGGCTCAGCGCGACCGCAGGCACCGCGAGCACGTCGCCCGGCCACCGCAACGTGTCGGCAGCGGCACCGCCGATCACGGCGAGCATCGTGGGCGTGATCCACGGGACCGCGGCGAGCACCCACTCCCGTGCCGACAGCCTCCGGGGCCGGTACCTCGTGCGGGTCGACGCGCGGGACGACACCACCACGGCCGCCACCAGCGCAGCGCCGCCGACCAACGCCATCACGAGAGCGGTCGACCTGGCCCGCGCCACGAGCGCGACGAAGCACCCGCCGAGAAGGAGGAGGGCACCGAGCCCGAGCCACCCGCTCGCCGCTTCGCCCGCGGTCGATCGGCGTCCGAAGCCGCGGCTGTCCATCGACTCGGCGAGCGACACCGCACGCTCCATCCCGCTCTCGAGCACGGGAACGACCTGGCGCATGAGCCGGCCGCGGCGAACGACGTGGCCGCCGGTCCGGGCGCGGTCCGCCTCGCGAACGGCCGCGATGGCGGCGATCGTCGACGGTACGAAGGCCAGTGCGACGGTCACCGCGAGCCCGAGCTCGTAGAAGGCCCGAGGCGCTGCTTGCACGAGCTCGTGGTGGGACACGACGGCGTTGAAGGCGGCGAACGCCGCGATGATGCCGACGATCGCCCAACCCTCTGCGGCGGCTCGCGCGACGACGGGCGCCTCGACCGTGCCGCCGACGGTGAACCCGCCGAGGATGCGCGGCAGCGTCGCCTCGGGTGCCGTGAACAGCACGTCACCCGTACCGTGAGTCGTGGCGGCGGTGAGGACGAGCCGGATCCCGGCGAACGCGATGCCAGCGACGATCAAGACGGGGAACGCGGAGCCGAGCGGCCCCCGGTTCGCGTGCGACTGGACGACGAGCGCGGCGATGGCGACGACGAGGGTGACGTAGAGCGGGTTCGTCGCGAGCTGAACCGCGGCGGCTGCAGCAAGCGCCCACGACAACCACACGAGCGCCGGCGTGGCCGTCCGCGCCCGCGCCCGATCGCCGGTCGCCGTCGGAGCGGTGAGCGTCGCGGTCGAAGTGGGTCGCATCGAGAAGGCTCGTCTAAGGTGCGCAGCAGTAGAGGTCGGCCGTGACCCGGACGTCACGGCCGGTTCCCTTCGGGGAACGGGGGAAGCCGGTTGAAGTCCGGCGCTGACCCGCAACTGTGACCGATCGAGACGCCCGCGTCGAAGTCGGAAGCCAGGATGCCCGCCCCTGCTCGCCGGTTCCCACACCGGCGTCCGTGTTCCTTGTGGCCCTCGTGGGGATGGGGCCGAAACGGAGGGGAAATGCATCCTCGTCGTGTCCTCGTCGGCTGCCTCGCTGCGCTCGCGCTCGTGTCGACACCGTTCACCTCGGCTTCCGCCGCCGTCGATCCTTCGACGCCCGACGCGCTCACCGTCCACCGCGCGGTGCAGTGGGTCGCGACGCAACAACAAGCGGACGGCAGCTTCGAGGTAGCCAAGTTCCCAGGCTTCGAGACGCCCGAGGCGCTGCTCTCCTTCGCCACCGAGGCGCAGTCGTCGCCTGCTTGGAGCGGGAAGCAGGCGCTCCTCGCCGCGCAGCGCGTCGCGAACGCGAAGGGACTCACCGGCCTCGACTACCTCGACGACTACGCCGAGGCGACCGGCGACGACGCGATCACGGGTGGGGTCGCGGCGAAGCTCATCACCCTCGTGACCGGGCCGCTGTGCCTCGACGCTCGAGCGTTCGATCCGCAGCGCGACGGCGCCGTCGATCTCGTCGCCCGCCTCGACGCTGCCGCGCGACCGAACGGCGCGTACGGACCGGACGGCGTGTTCTCCGACACCCTCTACGCGGTTCTCGCGCTCGCGACGCTGCAGCGTCCCGTGCCCGCGGCGACGATCACGTACATCACGAACGCTCAGGAAGCCGACGGCGGATGGAACTACGCCGGCTCGGCCGACGATCAGGGCTACGACGACGTCGACACGACCGCGCTCGCGATCCAGGCGCTCGTCGCGGCGGGCGTCCCGACCAATGATCCCGATCTTGCACAGGGCGTCGCCTACCTCCGCGCGCTCCAGGACAGCGACGGGTCGTGGGGCTTCGGCGACCCCAACTCGACTGCCGTCGCTGACCTTGCGTTGCAGGCGGCAGCAACGGCTCCCGCCCATGACGCCGATGCGTTCCTGCGCTCGAAGCAGCTTCCGAGCGGGCGCATCGAGAGCCCGAACGACAGCTTCGGCGTGAACACCTACGCGACGACCCAGCCGGTGCGGGCGCTGCTCGACCGGCCTCTGCCGATCGTCCCGGCCGCGGGATCCTGCGGTGACGAGGGCTACTACCTCTTCGCCGCGGACGGTGGAGTCTTCAGCTTCGGCGCCAGCCGCTTCTACGGCTCGGCCGGCGCGATCCGTCTGAACTCGCCGATCGTCGACGGCTCGGTCACGCCGACCGGTCGTGGCTACTTCCTCTTCGCAGCGGATGGCGGCGTCTTCACCTACGGCGACGCGACGTTCCTCGGATCGATGGGCGGCCGCCGCCTCAACAGCCCGATCGTCGCCGGCGCCGCGACGCCGACCGGGCGCGGGTACCTCCTGTTCGCCGCCGACGGTGGGGTGTTCACGTTCGGCGACGCGCGGTTCCGGGGGTCGATGGGCGGACGCCCGTTGAACAGTCCGGTCGTCGCCGCGGCGTCGTCTCCGGCGGGTGACGGCTACGTGTTGATCGCGGCCGACGGCGGCGTGTTCACCTTCGGCGATGCCGGGTTCTTCGGCTCGCGCGGCGGCCAGCCGCTGAACAGCCCCATCGTGTCCGGGGCCACGACCCCGACCGGTCGCGGCTACGTGATGATGGCGGCCGACGGCGGCGTCTTCACCTTCGGTGACGCCGAGTTCAAGGGCTCCCTCGGCGCTCGTCCGCTGAACCAGCCGATCGTCGGTGCTTCGGTGAGCGGTCTCGGCGAGGGATACGCGCTCTTCGCTGCTGACGGCGGGGTGTTCACGTTCGGCGACGTCCGTTTCGGCGGTTCGATGGGCGGGCGTGCCCTCAACAGCCCGATCGTCGGCGGCTCGATCGACTGACGTGACCCGCCGGCGTCTCCTGCCCCGCGCCATCGCGGTCGGGGTGGCGGCGGTCGCTGTGGCGGCGGCGCGGCCTGCGCCGCCGCCCGCCGCGGCTGCCGGCCCGGCACACGCCGCGAGCGCGAACGAGAACCGAGCCGTCGTCGTCGTCAACACCGGCGAGGGTGAGCCGAAGACAGCGTGCGTCGTCTTCAGTGAACCGTCGATCACCGGCCTCGATGCTCTGCGGTCGGCCCAGATGGATCCTGTCGTGCAGACGTACTCCGGACAGGGCGGCGCCGTGTGCAAGCTCTGCGGCGTCGGCTGCAACGCGGGCAGCTCGTGCCTGACGTGCCAGTCGCCGAAGTACTGGCAGTACTGGCGGTCGGTCGGCGGCACCGGATCGTGGTCGTACTCGAACGCCGGGGCGGGATCGGTGGAGGTGCGCGACGGCGACGTCGAGGGATGGAACTGGAGCGGCACCCGGAGCGCGCCGCCGTATTACTCGATCGACGCCGTCTGCAACGACCCGTCCCGGACGTACGTTCACAAGGCATCGGCACCACCGCCGCCTCCGCCGTCCACGACGACCCCCCAAGCACCATCGACCACGACCGCCGCGCCGGCTCAGTCGTCACCGACGCCTGCCCCGGGTGCCCCTCGACCCTCGCCTGCAGGGACGGTTCCTGCGGGACCGGCGGCCACTGTCGGCCGGGTGGGGCCGGACGATCCGGCCGGCGCGCCCGTGACGACGCTGCCCGACGACTCAGCGAAGCCCATGCCATCCGACGGGTCCGTGGCGGCCGATGCCGGCGTGGGGGACGACCTGGCAGCGACGTCGGGCGGCAGTGACGGCGACGCCGAGACAGCGGCCGCCGTCGACCGCAGCGGTGGCCCGACGGCGCAAGGGTCATCGCCCGCGGCGTACGCGCTCTTCCTCGCTGTACTGCTCGGGATCATCGGGTGGACCATCCGGGTCCGGGTCGTCCGCGGGCGGTCGTCGACCAGCTGAGCGTGCGTGGTGGAGGGGTGTTCGCTACCCTTGAACGCCGTGCGCAGAGCCCTGGTCGCATGTGCGGCCGTCCTCGCGCTGGTGCTGGCGTCCGCCGCTCCGGCGGGTGCCGGTGATCCTGTGAAGGACCGCAAGGCGGCCCAGGAACGAGCCAATGCAGCGGCGGCCCGTTTCGCGAAGGCCTCCTCGCAACTCGCGCGCGCCGAGGCGGAGGTCGCCGCGCTCGAAGCGAAGGCGAAGGAGAACCAGGCGACTGTCGCCGGACTGCAGGACAAGGTGAAGACGGTCGCCGTCAACGCGTACGTGCACGGGAACACGTCGCAGTTCACCTTCGATCAAGACCTCAGCCGCACCGCTCGGACCCAGGCGCTCGCGCGATACGTGACCCTCGGCGACACCGATGCGCTCGACGCCTACCGAGCGGCTCGCGAAGACCTCGACGTCAGCCAGCAGGAGCTCCGCCGCCAGCTCGATCAGCGGAAGGCCGCGGCGTCGAAGCTCCGGAAGGACAAGCAGGCCGCGTACAGCGAGCTCGATCGCTTGGCCCAGATCGAGAAGCAGTACCTCGCCAAGCTCGAGGCGGAGCGCAAGGCGGCCGAGGCGCGAGCAGCGGCGAAGCGGGCCGCGGAGCAGCGTGCCGCCAGCGCCGCGCGACAGGCGACTCGCCCGGCGCGGACGACCGCGACGGCGGCGCCCACCTCGTCAGCGGCGCGTCCGAGCGGCGTCATCGCGAGCGGCGAATGGATCTGCCCCGTGCAGGGACCGCGTTCGTTCTCCAACGACTGGGGTCAGCCCCGCTCCGGGGGCCGGCGCCATCAGGGCAACGACATCCTCTCGCCGCGCGGCACGCCGGTCGTCGCCAGCGTCAGCGGCACGGTGAAGCACCACAACTCGAGCCTCGGCGGCCTCTCGTACTACCTGAGCGGCGACGACGGGAACACCTACTTCGGCACCCACCTGTCGGCGTACGCGGCGAGCGGACGGGTCTCGGCCGGCACCGTCGTCGGCTACGTCGGCGACTCCGGCAACGCCCGCGGCACCCCCCACCTCCACTTCGAGATCCATCCCGGCGGTGGCGGCCCGGTGAACCCGTACCCGACGCTCTCCCGCTATTGCTGAACGAGGAGCTCGGGGCTCGCCTCGGCGGGCGGGTGGAGTCTCTGCGGCGACTCTCCGGCGGTGCCTCACGCGAGACGTGGTCGTTCGATCTTCATCGCGACGACGGCGTCGTCGAGGCGTTGATCCTTCGTCGGGATCCACCCGGTGCACCCAAGGCCGGCATGGCTCGCGAAGCGGCCTTGCTCACGGCGGCAGCGGCTGCGGGAGTGCCGGTGCCGGAGGTGATCGACAGCGACGAGTCGTCGATCGTCATGCGACGCATCGACGGCGAGACGATCCCGCGGCGCATCCTCCGAGACGACGAGTACTCGTCGGCCCGTCCGTTGCTCGCGGCACAGTGCGGGGAGATCCTCGCCCGGCTGCACACGCTCCCCGCCGACGTCGTTCCCGGGCTGGAGCAGAACGACCAGGTCGCGCAATGGCGGTCGATGCTCGACTCGTTGGGCCAGCCCCATCCCGCGTTCGAACTGGCGCTCCGCTGGCTCGACGCGAACCGGCCGCCGCTGCACGAGCCAACGCTCGTCCACGGAGACTTCCGCAACGGCAACCTGATCGTCGGGCCGGAGGGTGTCCGTGCGGTGCTCGACTGGGAGCTCGCCCACGCCGGCGATCCGACGGAAGACCTGGGTTGGCTGTGCGTGAAGGCGTGGCGCTTCGGGGTGGCGCCGCCGGTCGGCGGCTTCGGGACCTACGACGAGCTGTGCGACTCGTACGAGGCGGCTGGTGGCCGGCCCGTCGACCGCGACGCGCTGCGGTGGTGGGAGGTCCTCGGAACGCTCAAGTGGGGGATCATGTGCATCGTGCAGGCGACCACGCACGCGAGCGGCATGGTGCGCTCGGTCGAGCTCGCCGCGATCGGCCGCCGGGTCTGCGAGAACGAGTGGGACCTGCTCGAGGCCCTGCCGTGACCGCGACCTCGATGGTGATCGCGACGGTGACGAGGTCGAGCGCGTGAGCCTGCACGACATCCCCGACGCGGCGGGTCTGGTCGAGGCGGTGCGGGAGTTCCTCGAGAAGGACGTGCTCACTTCCACCGAAGGCCGCGTGCAGTTCCACACGCGCGTAGCGATCAACGTCCTCGGGATGGTCGAGCGGGAGCTTCGCCTGGGGGACGAGCAGTCGGCCGCCCACGCGGCACGCCTGCACGAGCTCGGTGTCGGATCGGAGCGTGAGATGGCCGACGCCATCCGCCGGGGTGACCTCGACGATCGTCTCGGCGACGTCCGTGCTGCTGTCATCGAGACGGTACGGGCGAAGCTCGAGGTCGCGAACCCGCGCTACCTCGAAGGCCCACGTCCTCCGGCATCCTGAGGTCATGCGTCACCGGCCCCCGATCGTGGTCGCCCTCCTGTTGCTCGTCGCGACGAGCTCGCACGAAGACGCGGCGGCCTCGTCGCAGGCGGACGACCTGGCGTCGGAGCTCGACGACCTCGCGTCGGGTCACGCGGACCCGAAGGTCGTCGCCGCGCTCGTGCGGACGGTCTCCGGTTCGGCGCGTCAGGCGGGTACGCGCGCGGTGGCGAGCGGACGATGGCTGGCATCGACCTTCGTCGACGTCGCGCCTCGCATCCGCGTCCGCGATCTCGAGATGCTCAAGGAGCACCACGGCGGGCTCGAGGGCGCCGACCTCGCGGAGGCGCTCGTTCGCAACGCGGCAAGGGCGTCTGCTGCCGTCGGGGCCACGAGCGGCGCCATCGTGAGCGCGCAGTACGCGGCGCCGCCGACGTGGCTCGCGCTGCCGGTGGAGCTCGCGGCCGAGACGCTGGCCATCGCCGTGATCGAGCTCAAGCTCGTCGCAGAGCTACACGAGGCCTACGGACGGCCGGTGCGCGGAACTGCGGGGGAGCGCACCGTCGCTCTGGTGAAGGCGTGGGCGGAGCGGCGCGGCGTCACCGCGCGCACGCTGGCCAAGCCTGGTGGTCTGGGCGAGGCGCTCGGCCGCGGAACGCGCAACGAACTGGTCCGTATGGTGCAGCGGCGGTTGCTCGCACGGCTCGGGCGGAACGTGTCGACGCTTGCCCCGATGTTTGCCGGCGCAGTCATCGCCGGGGAGGTGAACCGGCGGGGCACACGAGCGCTCGGCGACGCCGTCGTTCGCGACCTCGCGGCCGCAGCCGCCACTTCGCTCCCTCCGGGGTAGCTATGACAGGCTGCCCGCCGTGCACGTAGGGATCCTCGGTGGAACCGGACCGGCAGGTAGCGGGCTCGCGCTCCGCCTAGCCGCAGCAGGGTTGGAGATCGTCATCGGCTCACGCTCGAAGGAGCGGGCGGACGAGGCATGCGAGAAGCTCCTCAAGAAGCATCCGGAGCAGTCGCTCCACCTCGAGGGCGGTGACAACCTGCGCGCCGCGTCGTCCGACGTCGTCGTCGTCGCGACGCCGTGGGACGCCGCTGCCGCCACCGTCGCCAGCGTCGCCCATCGCCTCACCGGCAAGGTGGTGATCTCGATGGCCAACGCGCTCGCCAAGGTCGGCGACGAGTTCGAGCCGCTCGTGCCACCTCGCGGGTCGGTCGCCGCGCACGTCCAGGCCGCCGCGCCTGGCGCGCTCGTGGCTGCGGCGTTCCACCACCTCCCGGCCAAGGCGCTGCTCAGCCTGGGCAAGCCCATCGACGCCGACGTGCTCGTCTGCTCCGACCACAAGGCGGCGTACATCGCAACGGCCGAGCTGGTCGACCTCATCCCCGACCTGCGCCCACTCGACGCAGGGTCGCTGTCGAACGCGGCGCCGATCGAGGCGATCACCGCCGTGCTCCTGCAGCTCAACGTGCGGTACAAGACGCACGCCGCCGTCCGCCTCACCGGCATCGGGCAAGGCATTACGCAGCAGCCGTCGTAGCCTGGCTGGGCCATGACGATGCGGCTCTACGACACCGCCAAGCGGGAGGTGGTCCCGTTCGAGCCGGGGCCGACGGTCACCATGTACACGTGCGGCATCACGCCGTACGACGCGGCGCACCTCGGGCACGCAGCCACGTACGTCATCTACGACGTGCTGCAGCGCCGGCTCCGTGACATCGGGCACCGCACGCAGTGCGTGCGCAACATCACCGACATCGACGACCCGCTCTTCGCCAAAGCGCGCGAGCTGGGCGTCTTCTACCTCGACCTCGCGGCCGAGGAGATGGCCCGCTTCGACGCGTCCATGGAGGCGCTTGGCCTGCTTCCGGCCTTCAGCGAGCCGCGAGCTACGTCGGCGATTCCGGACATCCTCGGCTTCATCGGGATGGTGCTCGACACCGGTCACGCCTACCAGAGCGGCGACTCGGTCTACTTCGACGTCTCGTCGTTCGAGAAGTTCGGCCAGATCAGCCACCTCGACCGGGAGACGATGCTGCAGCTCGCGGCCGAGAACGGCGGCAACCCCGACGACCCGAACAAGGACGACCCGCTCGACTTCGTGCTGTGGCAGCCGTCGGCTCCCGACGAGCCGTCGTGGGAGTCGCTCTGGGGGCCCGGACGCCCGGGATGGCACATCGAGTGCTCCGCCCTGGCGTTGCGCGAGTTGGGGACCACGATCGACCTGCACGGCGGCGCGACCGACCTGATCTACCCGCACCACGAATGCGAGGCGGCGCAGTCGGAAGCGGCGACCGGCGAGCTGTTCGTCCGTCACTGGCTCCACGCGCCCCTGGTCTCCTACGACGGGACGAAGATGTCGAAGTCGCTCGGCAACCTCGTGTTCGTGAGCGACCTCCTCAAGGAGTGGGAGCCGGGCGCGATCCGCCTGGCGATCCTCGAGCACCACTACCGCGAGCCGTGGCACTGGACCGACGACCTGATGCCCGCCGCGGCCGAACGCCTCGACCGTTGGCGGGCTGCGGGCGCTGCGGGGGGCACTGCGGCGCTCGACGAGACGAGGGCTGCGCTCGACGACGATCTCTCGACTCACGAGGCGATCGCGGCGATCGACGCCGCGGCCGCAGCCGGGAAGTCGGTGCGCGGTGCCGCCGCGCTGCTCGGTGTCACCTTCTGAGAGATGGATCCCGAGGATCTCGATCCGGATCCGATTGCGCAGTTCCACGCGTGGTACGACCCGAGTGACGCTTCGGTGTGCCTCGCGACGGCATCGCCATCCGGCCCCGATGCGCGGATGGTGCTGCTGAAGGGCGCCGATGCCGGCGGCTTCGTCTTCTTCACGAACGCGACGTCGACCAAGGGCCAGCAGCTCGCCGTGGAGCCGTCGGCGGCTCTGGTCTTCCACTGGCCGCCTCGACAGGTTCGGGTGCGCGGGCGCGTCGAGCTCGTGAGCGATGCGGAGTCGGACGCCTACTGGGTGACGCGCCCGCGCGGGTCGCAGCTCGGCGCGTGGGCCTCGCAGCAGTCGACGGTGCTGTCGTCGCGAGGCGTTCTCGAGGAGCGCCTCGCGGCGGTCACCGCGGAGTTCGAAGGTCGCGAGGTCCCTCGTCCGGCCTACTGGCGGGGCTACCGGATCGTCCCCCGCACGATCGAGTTCTGGCACCACCGGGACGACCGCCTGCACGACCGCGTCCGCTACCGGCGCGAGGAGGAGGGCGCGTGGACGCGCGAACGCCTCGCTCCCTGACAGCTGCGGTCGCAGGTGTCCTCGCCGTCCTGTTGGTTCTGGGCGCGGCAGACGCAACATCTGGCGCTCAACGCGCCCAGAACCAACAGGACGACCCGGGGGCGGCGCTCACGGCCGTCAACACCCTGCTCGACGAGCGGGAGCGGGCGTTCGCGGCGGGTGATGCGAACGCGTGGATGGCGACGGTCGATCCGCACGCGCCGCAAGAGTTCAAGGATGCGCAGGCCCGCCACTTCAACGGTCTCCGGTCGCTGCCGGTCGAGCGGTTCTCGCTCGTCGCACGTCTCGACGACACGGGCGACCTGGCACCAGAACCCGACCGCTTCCTCCCCGAGACTCGCATGTCGTACCGCTTCACCGGGTTCGACGATCGAGACGCCGTCGACACGCTGTGGCTGACGTTCGTCCTTCGCGACGGGCGGTGGTTCGTCGGCGCCGACGCCGACGTCGGCGACCTCGGGCTCGACACCGCGCGTGGCCTGTGGGACGTGGGCGACGTCCGCGCGCTGCGCACGCCGCACTTCCTGATCCTCCACCACCCCAGCCGCGCCGCCCGCGCCGAGGCGCTCGCCGCGATCGCGGAGGAGGCGCTCGAGACCCTGCGCAAGGGCTGGGATCAGCGGTGGTCGGAGCGCATCCCGATCGTCCTGCCCCGCAACGTCGAGGAGCTCGAGACGCTGCTCCAGTCGACGATCGACCTCGACAAGTTCGTCGCGTTCGTCAGCTACGGCGCGGTGCGCGACGAAGGCTGGACGTCGACGGCGCCTCGCATGTTCATCCAGGACGACAACCTCGGCAGCTACGGCCGCGGGTTCCAGGTCGAGACGCTCGTTCACGAACTGGTCCACGCTGCGGGCGCGCCTCTCGCCGGGCCGTTCCTCGCCGCGTGGGTGCACGAGGGCGTCGCTGACTGGGTCGCGACGGGCCGCAGCACCGGCGAACGCAAGCCTTCGGGAAGCGACGGCGTGCTGCCGCGCGACTACGAGTTCTCGACCGGATCACAGGCCGACATCATCCGCGCGTACCGGGAGAGCCGGTCCGCGGTGTCGTTCCTCGCGTCTCGCCACGGCATGGGCGCGCCAACTTCCTTCTTCGTCGCGGGCGGGGAGCCGAAGGTCGCTCCGGGCAGCGTCGACCACCGCCTCGATGCCGCCTTGCGCGCTGCCGCCAAGGTGAGCGTGACCGATCTGCAAAAGGGTTGGGCCGCTCGGTGACGCCAGTAGCCTGAACGGCCATGTCCGCCGTCGAAGCCGAGATCACCGTCCGCCTGCCCGATGGGTCGGAGAAGACCCTTCCGGCCGGCGCGACTGCCGCGGATCTCGCTGCGTCGATCGGTTCACGTCTCGCCAAGGCGGCGATCGCGGCGGTGGTCGACGACAAGCAGATCGACCTGAACGCGCCGCTCCCGGACGGTGCGACGGTGGCGATCGTCACCGCATCGTCAGACGAGGGACGCCACATCCTCCGCCACTCGACGGCGCACGTGATGGCCCAGGCGGTGCTGCAGCTGTGGCCCGGGGCGAAGTTCGCCATCGGCCCGCCGATCCAGGACGGCTTCTACTACGACTTCGACCTGCCCGGCGGTGCCACGTTCAGCGACGAAGATCTCGAACGGATCGAAGCGCGGATGCGCGAGATCGTCGCGGAAGACCAGCCGTTCATCCGCGAGGAGCACTCGGTCGAGGAGGGCGTCGAGCTCTTCGCCGACCAGCCGTACAAGGTCGAGATCATCACCGGCGTCGACGCATCCGAAGGCGCCGAGGGCAACGTGGTGAGCGCCTATCGGAACACCGAGCAGTTCGTCGACCTGTGTCGCGGGCCGCACGTGCCGTCGACGTCGCGGCTCGGCGCGTTCAAGCTCATGAAGGTCGCCGCTGCCTATTGGCGCGGCGACGAGAAGAACCAGCAGCTGCAGCGGATCTACGGCACGGCGTGGGAGGACGAGAAGGCGCTCAAGGCCCACCTCACGATGCTCGAGGAGGCGGAGAAGCGCGACCATCGCAAGCTCGGCGTCGAGCTCGACCTGTTCTCCTTCCCCAGCGAGATCGGCAGTGGCCTCGCGGTGTTCCACCCCAAGGGCGGGACCGTCCGCCGGGTGATGGAGGACTACTCGCGGCGCCGTCACGAGGCTGCCGACTACTCCTTCGTCAACTCGCCCCACATCACGAAGTCGAACCTCTTCGAGACATCGGGCCACCTCGGCTTCTACCGAGACGCGATGTACCCGCCGATGCAGCTCGAGAACAACGAGTACTGGCTCAAGCCGATGAACTGCCCGTTTCACTGCCTGATCTTCCAGGCCCGTGGACGCAGCTATCGCGAGCTTCCGATACGGATGTTCGAGTTCGGCTCGGTGTACCGGTACGAGAAGTCCGGCGTGGTACATGGCCTGACCCGCGTGCGCGGGATGACGCAGGACGACGCGCACATCTTCTGCACCAAGGAACAGATGGTCGAGGAGCTCGACTCGCTGCTGACGTTCGTGCTCGACCTGCTCTCCGACTACGGCCTCGAAGACTTCTACCTCGAGCTGTCGACGAAGCCGGAGGAGAAGTCGATCGGCTCCGACGAGGAGTGGGACGAGGCGACTCGCGCGCTGCGGGAAGTCGCCGAGCGTCGTGATCTCGAGCTCGTGCTCGACGAGGGTGGCGGTGCCTTCTACGGCCCGAAGATCTCGGTCCAGGCGAAGGATGCCATCGGCCGGACGTGGCAGATGTCGACGATCCAGCTCGACTTCCAGGGTCCGCAGCGGTTCGAGCTCGAGTACCAGGCCGCAGATGGCACCCGGCAGCGGCCGATCATGATCCACCGCGCGCTGTTCGGGTCGGTCGAGCGGTTCTTCGGCGTCCTGACCGAGCACTACGCGGGTGCCTTCCCCGCGTGGCTGTCGCCGCTGCAGGTGAGGGTCCTCGGCGTGCGCAACGACCATGACGACTACGCCGCTTCGATCGCGGCGCGGCTGCGGGCCGAGAGCTTCCGCGCCGATTGGGAGCGGGCGGACGAACCTCTCGGCGCGCGCATCCGCAAGGCGAAGCTCGAGAAGATCCCGTTCGTCCTCGTCGTCGGAGATGACGACGTGGCGGCGAACACCGTGGGCGTGAACGAGCGCGGGAGCGAGCGCCCCGAGCGCGGCGTCTCCGTCGATGCCTTTCTCGAGCGCCTTCGAGCCGAGGCGCGCCCGCCGGATCAGCGCGAGAGCGCATGACCATCGAGCGGTTGTGGGCGGGGTGGCGCACGGAGTACGTCAGCGCGGCCGGGCCTTCGGACGACGGTTGCGTCTTCTGCCGGATCCTCGACAGCGGCGAGCCCGACGCCGTCACGAAGGTCGTGTGGCGCGGCGATGGCGTCGTCGCGATCCTCAACGCGTACCCCTACACGAGCGGGCACCTGATGGTCATGCCCACCCGGCACGTGGGCGACATCGAGGCCCTCAGCTCAGCTGAAGGCGCGGAGGTTTGGAAGGGGGTCACCGCGGCCACGGCTGCGCTGAAGCGCGCCTACTCACCCGACGGCATCAACGTCGGCGCGAACCTCGGCCGAGCCGCGGGCGCCGGCGTGCCGGGCCACTTCCACGTCCACCTGCTGCCGCGCTGGGTCGGCGACACGAACTTCATGACGTCGGTCGCCGAGGTGCGGGTCATGCCCGAGACCCTCGACGCCACGTGGCACAAGCTCACCCAGGCGTGGGGCGATCCCGCCGCTGCTTCAGCCGAGTGACCTCGGGGTTGTAGCAGACGCCCTTCATGCCGAGCATCTGGGCCGGCACGCACCGGTTGGAGTTCAGGCAGAGCGCCGGACCGGGATCTCCGCCGAGCAATCGCGCGGGCAGGTCGGGCTCGACGTAGAACGGCCGGCCGATGCCGACCATGTCGGCGTCGCCCGAGCTGAGGATGTCGTCGACCTCGGCCCGGGTGCGGATGCCGCCGACGCCGAAGACCGGGATCGTCACCCGCCGCTTGGCTGCGGCGAAGAGCGGCCGGTTCCACACGGGCTCGAACGGCGCCCGCTTGCCGCCGATCCACGACCCAGCCTTGAGCACGCCACGCCGCACACGCGAGGGCGCGGCCTTCTCGAAGCGCGTGCGCATCCCCTTGTGCGTCCAGAGCGAGTCGGGAACGCCACCGCGCGACAGCGTGGTGTCCGGGAAGACGCTCACCTCGACGGGGGTGACGGCATCGAACCCCCACTCCTCGACGAGCTCGCACAACCGCAGCGCTTCGTCGACGGTGGTCTTCACGCCGAGGCCGGGCAGCCCACCGACCTCCGACGGGACCTTGACCGAGCACGGGTAGTCGGAGCCGGCGCGCTCGCTGACGGCCTCGCGGATCAGGCGGAGGACAGACGCCCGTGCCTCGAGGCTGCCGCCGAACTCGTCGGTGCGACGGTTGTAGAACGGCGACAGGAACTGGTCGAGCAGCTTCGCGTTCGCGGACCCGAGCTGGATCCCGTCGTAGCCGGCCTCGCGGGCCCACGACGCGATGTCGCCGTAGGTGGCCGCCATCCGGCGGACCTCCTCGGTCGTCATGACGTGAACGGGCACACCCCGGAACGCCGGCTTCAGGAACCATGGCAGAGGAGATGCAGCGAGCAGGGGACCGCGCCGCTGTGAGGCGTACGGCTCGTGCCACGCCTCCATCGCGTAGATGCCGCCGTGGCCGAGCTGCAGGAAGATGCCCGCACCAGCGGCGTGCACCGCTTCGACCATGGGCGCGAGCCGCATCACCTTCTCGCGCGTGTCGACCACCGTCATTCCGGGCGACGTGCGTCCTTCCTGTGCGATGCATGACGAACCCTGGATGATCAGCCCGACGCCCGCTTGTGCGTTCGGTACGAACGCCTCGGCGTAACGCTCTGCCGCCTCCGGTCCGTCGCCTGCGCCCTCGAGCACGGGAGCGCGATAGAGGCGGTTGCGCACGGTCGCGCCGCCGATGGTCAGCGGCGTCGACACGAGCGACGTCATGCGACGGCGACCACCACGGCGTCCTCCCACGCCCAGTCGCGGCGGAAGTGGTCGTTTCCCTCGCGCATGAGGTCGGCGAGCCACCAGTAGGAGTAGAACCCGCACGTCAGCAGCGTCGCCACGATCCGCATCGCGTACTGGTGCGGCGGCTTCGGCCCAGGCGACGGGGGAGCGACAACCGTGCCCATGCCCAGGATCGAGAAGAGCTCGCTCAGCTGCTGCTCCGCATCGGCCTCGGCCGCCCCATGCTTGATCAGGTCGGCGTCGAGCAACCAGTAGATGATGAACATCACGATCGTCGACCCGATCAGGAGCAGCACCGTCCAGATCGCCGGATCACGGAACTCCCCGCTGAGCGAACGCATCACCTGGAGATCGGCACCCACCCGCTCGAAGCGGGGCCGAAGCTCTTCGGCCCGCCCTTGTTCGTTGGCCCGGTTCCACGCGGCCTCGTTCGCCGCCTCCAGGAACGCGAGGCGCCGGCGGTTGTGTTCTCGCATCCGCTCCACCAGCCGGTACCACACGTAGAAGCCGTAGATGCCGCAGCTGAGGATGGTCCAGCCGAGCGCGGTCCAGAAGTCGAAGATGTAGTCGCTCTGTTGCCGAGCGTCTCGCGCTGCGATCAACCGAGCGGCCGCCGGGGTGCTCATCGGATGCACGCGGGTGAGTTGTACCAGACCACGTCGCCGCCTCCATGATGGAGGCGTGGCGAACGAGGGCACCGCGCCCGACAGCGAGTACCGCGACGAGCTCCCGGAAGACCTCGACGTCACCGGCTTCGTCGGGCCGTACCAGTTCCCCGACAACAAGCGCCGGCGGATCCCCGCCCTGATCTACGTCCTGTGCGGCGCCGTGCTCGTCGCTGCCTACGTGATCGCTGGCACCGACGCCGTGTTGGTGAACAGAGGGACGCTCGCGGTCGGCGTCGGCCTCGTGCTCGTCGGCATCTACGGGATCGCTGCGGCGTACCCGCTGGCGTTCGACGAGTCGCAAGCGCTCGCTGCAGCCGGAAGCAAGGTGGGCTTCGCCGTCGGCCACGCGTCGGCGCAGCTCGGATGGCGCGGGCTGCGCAGCCGCCCGACGTGGCGCATCCTGCTCTACTCGGCCGACGAGCCTCCGACCCAGCGAGGCCTCGTGCTCGTCGACGCGGTCGACGGCGAGGTCATCGACTCCTTCGTCGAGGACAACCCGGAAGACTGGTCGCAGTACACCGATGCGCCGACGACGTCGACCACCTGAACCCGCGCGCGGTCAGTGGGCGTTGTCGGCCTTGGGGAGCTTGTCGTAGAGGTGCTGCGGGAGGATGTCGTAGTGGTCGTGCTGGACCGTGAAGGTGCCGCGGCCGCCCGTCAGCGATCGGAGATCGATCGCGTAGCGGAGGATCTCCGACGTCGGGACATGCGCGGTGACGATCGACGTCCCACCCTCGCCCTGATCGGTGCCGACGACGCGTCCGCGGCGGGCGTTCAGGTCGCCCATGACGTCGCCCTGCAGCGAGGAGGGCACCGTCACCTCGAGCAGCGACACCGGTTCGAGCACGACGGGTGACGCCTTGGCCATCGCCTCCTGGAGAGCGAGGGAGCCCGCCATCTTGAAGCTCATCTCCGACGAGTCGACCGAGTGGTACTTCCCGTCGAAGAGCGTGACCTTGAGGTCGACGACGGGGAAGCCGTGGAGGCCGCCCATCTCCATCCGCTCGAGGATCCCCTTCTCGACGGCGGGGATGAACTGCCGGGGAATCGCCCCGCCGACGATCTCGTCGACGAACTCGAAACCCTGGCCCCGCTCGAGTGGCTCGACCCGGATGTTGCAGACACCGAACTGGCCGTGGCCGCCCGCCTGCTTCTTGTACTTGCCCTCCGCCTCGGAGTTGGCGGTGATCGTCTCGCGGTAGGGGACCTTCACGTCGGCGGTCTCGACCTCGACGCCGAACTTCCGCTGGAGGCGCTCGACGACGATCTGCAGGTGGGTTTCGCCGAGGCCCGACAGCAGCGTCTGGTGCGTCTCGTCGTCGCGCCGGACGGAGATCGACGTGTCCTCCTCCTGCAGGCGGTGGAGGCCCGTCATGAGCTTGTCCTCGTCGCCCTTCGACTTCGGCGCGATGGCGATCGTCAGCGCGGGCGGCATCGGCTCAGGCGTCGGCACGACGACCGGTGTGCCCTTCGGCGCGAGCGTGTCGCCGGTCGCGGTGTCCGACAGCTTCGCCACCGCTGCGATGTCACCGGCGGCGACCTCGCTCAGCTGATCTTGCTCCTTGCCGCGAAGGGTGAAGAGCGCGTGGAGCTTCTCGTCGGCCTTCGACCGCGGGTTCGTCAGGACGGTGTCGGGCTTGATCGTCCCCGACAGCACCTTGAACAGGGAGACCTTGCCGATGTGGCGGTCGACGATCGTCTTGAACACGAACGCCAGCGGCTGCCCGGACGGGTCGCACGTGATCTCCTGCTCGCTGCCTCCGGCCCGGACCATCACCGGCGGGCGGTCGAGCGGCGACGGGCCGATCTCGCAGATGAACTTGGCGAGCAGGTCGACACCGACGTCCTTCGTCGCGGACCCCAGGATCACCGGGAAGACCTGCGCCGCGGCGACGCCCTTCGCGAGGGTCGACTCGAGCTCCTCTGTCGACGGCACGTCGCCCTCGAGATACCGCTCCATCAGCTCGTCGTCCGCGACCACGATCCCCTCGACCAGGGCGTCGTGCACCTCGTGCTCGTGCTCGGCGAGATCGGCCGGGATCGGCTCGTCGTGGTGGTGGCCCTGGTCGTCGTCGTAGACGATGGCGGTGTCGGTGAGCAGGTCGGCGACGCCGTGGAACGACGCCTCCTCGCCGATCGGCAGCTCGAGCGGAGCGATCCCCGCGCCGAACCGCTCCTGCAGATCTGCGAGCACCCGCTCGAAGTTGGCTCGCTCCCGGTCTTCCTTGTTCACGAAGATCATGCGAGGGACGCCCAGCTTGTCCGCGAGGTTCCAGATGACCTCGGTCTGGACCTCGACGCCCTCGACCGCGCTCACCACGAACACCGCGAGATCGGCCACGCGCAGCGCGGCCTCGACCTCGGGCAGGAAGTCGGCGTAGCCCGGGGTGTCGAGAAGGTTGATCTTGTGACCGTTGCACTCGAACGGCAGCAGCGACGTCGACAGCGAGATCGTCCGCTTGACCTCTTCGGGGTCGAAGTCGGAGGTGGTCGTTCCGTCCTCCACCCGGCCTTGCCGGTTGATCGTGCCGGAGGTGAAGAGGAGCGCTTCGGCCAGAGACGTCTTTCCGGCACCGCCGTGCCCCACCAGGGCGACGTTGCGGATCTTGGCGGACGGGAAGCTCTTCACAGGTACCCCCTGTTGTGGCCGTCGATGCCGCAGGTTACCCACAGGCTGCGGTACCTTGGAGGGCGATCGACCCGAATCGGACACGCCGATGTCCCCTTCGAGAGATCGCCGACCGAGTCCCCCACAACGGAGCCCGATCTTGTTCGATGGACGTTGGCGGACGAGCGTGGAACGGGGCGTCAACCCCGTTGGAGCCGCTCTCCGTCGCACCGGGATCACCGCTGATCATCTGACCGCGACGGGCCTCGTCATGGCCGGAGCGACTGCGATCGCCATCGGCTCGGGCCGCCTGTTCCTCGGGTTCGTGCTCCTCGTGCTCGCGGCCGTTCCGGACCTCCTCGACGGGGCTGTCGCGAAGGCGTCCGGCACCGCTTCGTCTCGCGGCGCGTTCTTCGATTCGGTCGCCGACCGCGTCACCGACTCGTTGCTGCTCGGCGGCATCGCCTGGCACTTCGCCGTCACCGACGGCGGGCTCGCGCCGATGCTTCCGCTCGCGGTGATGGGGACGTCGACGCTCATCTCCTACGAGCGGGCCAAGGCCGAGTCGCTCGGCTACGCGGCCAAGGGCGGTCTGATGGAGCGGGCCGAGCGGATCATCGCTCTCGGTGCCGGTCTCGCCATCCCTGTGCTGTTGGTTCCCGTGCTGTGGCTCATGCTCGTGCTCACCGCGTTCACCGCGGTCCAGCGGTTCGTCAAGGTGTGGAAGCAGGCGAGCGCCGACCGCCCGTCGCAGGTCGCGCCGAAGCCGCTCGACACCATGCCGGTCGCCGAGCGGTTCCGCGCGTGGCGCAACTCCCAGCTCGTCGAGCGCGACTGGCGCGCCGGCGCCCGCTGGCGGGTCGTGCGTGAGCAGCGCCGCACCCGTGGCCGCCGGGCCACCGGCACCCGCAGACCCTGACCTCTCGCACCGACCGCCTCACCTACCTCGGCTACCGCGCCGGGTCGGCCGTGGCCAACGCGCTCCCGACGCCGGTCGCGAAGGTCTTGGCGCGCGGGCTCGGCACGGGCTTCTCCCGCACGATGGCTGGCCGGCGGGCGATGCTGACCCGCCACCTGCGCCGGGTGTACGGGCCTTCGCTCACCGATGAGGAGCTCGATCGCAAGGTGACGGAGGCGTTCGACTCCTACGCCCAGTACTGGCTCGAGTCGTTCCGCCTCGCGTCGACGTCCCGCGACGAGCTGGAGGCCGGAATGTCGTGGGAGGGCGTGGCGCGCGTCGACGAGGCCCTCGGCGCCGGCAAGGGCGTGATCATGGCGTTGCCCCACCTGGGCGCGTGGGACTTCGGCGGCGCCTGGCTCGCCTCGGTCGGCTATCCCGCCACGGTCGTCGTCGAGGCCCTCGAGCCGCCCGAGCTGTTCGAGTGGTTCGCCGACCTTCGTCGCGCTGTCGGGCTCACGGTCGTCCCGCACGGTCCCGATGCTGGCGCGGCGATCCTGCGCGCGCTGCGCAACAACGAGGTCGTCGGGCTCGTCTCCGACCGCGACCTGGCCCGCACCGGCGTCGAGGTCGAGTTCTTCGGCGAGAGGACGACGCTGCCTGCGGGGCCCGCCACGCTGGCGATCCGCACCGGAGCTGCCCTGTTGCCGTGCGCGATCTACTTCGAGCGGGGCGGGCACCACCACGGGATCGTCCGTCCGGCGATCGACTGCAGCCGGCAGGGCTCGTTGCGGGAAGACGTGGCCCGCATCACGCAGGCCCTCGCCGACGAGCTCGAGCTGCTGATCCGCCGCGCGCCCGAGCAGTGGCACTTGATGCAGCCGAACTGGCCAAGCGACTTCGAGCTGATCGAATAACCGCAGGTCAGGCCGAAAAACGGGAACGGCTCACTCGACCGCAGTCCTCAGCGAGTCCTCAGCAGCCGGAGCGCCATCCGCCACGCGCAGTTGGCATGAGTGGCACACTGACGACCGTGCGGCCGATGCCCGGGCGGGGATTGCCCCTCAAGCCCTGCCGCCGCGCGTGTCGATCAGGGCTATGGAGACCTCATTGGAATGTTCCGATGAGTCACAGCGCTGTAACTCACGTACTGTCATTTACGAGGAGCCGCCCGCAAGCGCTTCCTCCGCTGACTTCACGAGGAGACCGTTGACCGATACGCAGGCAGAAATCGTCGAGGTGGGGCCGTTCGTGCTCTACACGGCCGGCGACCCGCGCGTACAGCGCGGCGACGACAGCGCGCTCTACCTGCAGGTGAACCACGACGATGACGGCTGGTTCGTCCTCCTCCCGCAATTCGACATGGAGATCGAGGCTGACGAGCCGGCGACGATGTGGGACATCCTCCTCCGCCGCCTACTCGGCTTCTACGCAACCCTGTCGGACCTCGATGCCGAGTTCGTGACTGATGTCCAGCGCTGGCAGATGAAGGTGATCGAGTCTCGCCTCCTGCCCTGGCTCGGTCGTGAGTACGGCGCTCACCCGGAGTACATCACCCCTCCGCCAGTACCGGAAGGGCTCGATGAACGGCCGGCTGTAGCCGTCTAGAGCAACGGTGGCGCTGCCGCGCCCGGGAGAGGTGCTCACCGCCTTACGGCGCCTCGGCTTCAAAGACCGACCCGGGGTCGGCGACCACATCGACCTCTTCAAGTCGCTCGACACCCATCCCCAGGCACCGATCACTCTCCACACCGGGATCGACGGCGGCCACGTCTCGAAGCGCGACGTGGCGCGGATCAAGCGTCAGACGAAGCTCTCCGATGACATGTGGGAGCGTGCTCTCAATCGGCAACTGACCCAGGCCGATTACGAGGCGCACCTCAACGCGATGGAGAAGCGAGACCTCGTCCCCGAATGGTGGCGCGACGTCGTTTGACGCCCGGTGAGATCATCACCGCGCCGCAGCCTCGCTCTCGACCGTCCGGGTAAACGCCGCCTGAACCACCGAGCGCGCCCGGTCGTGATCGGCCGGCATCAGGTGCGCGTACGTCTTGAGCAGCACGCTCGGCGTGTGCCCGAGGTACTCCGCCGCGGCCGGCACCCCGACGCCACCCGACAGGAGCGTCGACGCGTATGTGTGCCGCGTCGCGTGGAACTTCGCCTCCAGCGGAAGGCCAGCAGCGACCCTCAGCTTGCGCCAGAGGTGCCCGAACTGCTGGCGGCGCACCCACTCGCCGTTCTCGTGGAACACGACCCCCTCGCGGCCCGTGCCGAACTGCTCGAGGTTCCCCGCGATGTTCTCGACCGCGACGTCGGCGAGCGGCACCGTCCGATAGTTCGCTGACGTCTTCGGAGGCCCGAACGACGGCGTCCCCGCGGTAGGCGTGACGAGCTGGCGGTCGACCTTGAGCGTGCGACGAGGGAGGTCGAGCCGATCGACGGTCAGCCCCGCGACCTCGCCGAGACGCAGGCCGGCCATGGTTCCGAGCACCAGGGCGATGCGGAACCAGTCGTGCGCGTGCTCCCACAGCCGGTCGAGTTCGTCGGCGGTGTAGGGCACCACCGGCTCGGAGTCCACGCGAGGACGCTTCGCCCCACGGCAGGGGTTCTTGGCGATCAGCCCGTCGTCGACGGCCGACTCGAGCATGGCGCCGAGGTACTGCACGGCGAGCCGAGCGGTCGTGCCGGCCAGGGGGAGCTGGGCGGCCCATGCTTCGACGTCTCCCCGGCGGATCGACCCGAGCGGTCGCTTGCCGAACGTCGGCAGGACGTGATTCGTGAAGTTCGACTCGATCGACGCGCGCGACGAGTCGCGCCACGGCTGACGTTGCGCCCACTGGCGGTAGTAGTGCTCCAACGCTGACGCGGCCGTGTGTCGGGTCGACGTATGCGCCGACCATGAGGTCGTGCTGCACCTTCGTCAGGAACCGCTCGGCGTCGATCTTCCTGTCGAAGTGCTTCGCCTTCTGGGGTCCTCCCGGGTACTCGCGGTACCGGGCGCGCCACTTGCCGTTGTCGCGCTTCTCAATCCTGGCCATCGGGCAGCCTCCTCGCCTTGTCGGTGAGAGCACCGCCCGCTCTGCAGCGGACGGTGGGGTCAACAGGTCGCGGCGGCGACACTCGTACACGAGGTTCCGCGCGGTGGGGGTACCGACCCCGAGACGAGCGGCGAGTACCGCCACCCGGTTGCGGTGGCCCTCGTCGAGGACTTGAGCGTAGATCGGTGTGGTCTGTGCACACTCGAGATCCGACCTTCCGGGGCGTCCCGGTCGGCGGTGGTCACTTATGGACAGAGCGGCGGCCTCGGGGAGGCGCTCTTGGCAACAACGAGATCGGCAAGCAGCTCGGCGACGACACCGACCCCTTGTTCGACCGCCAGAGGCGGCGGGATTCAATCGACGGGCACCATCACCGGCGCCGCCTTGGGCAACTGTGCTCCCCGAGTGCTCACGTGCACTTTGCACCACGTCTCGCGCCCCCGCGGCGCGGAGGGGCGCAGACATGGACGCGTAGCGGTGGCATGCAGAACCGCTGGCTGAGCGAAGCGATGACAGCGTCAATGAGGCTCAGCGCTTGCGGCCGATGACCGTCGAATCAGACGCGGGGGCCGATGACCCAGCGGCCGCCGCCCGACATTCCTGTCCCACCCACTCGTCACATTCACCGGCATGGCAGCGATCATCGGCGGTCTCTTGATCCTCTACGGCATCAGCTGGTTCGTGCTGCCTCGATGGCGCCGGCGTCTCGGGCTTGCGCTGCTGGTAGCGGCGCTCCTAGCGCCGACAGCCCTGGTGGACGTCGTGGTGGACCGGGCGCAACGCCGAGCTGCGGCTGCAGCCCGTCGAGCCGCAGAGCTACCTACCGCTGTGCTCCAGTCGGTCGTGGACGACGTGATGAAGTCGATCGAAGATCGAGCCACGACGACGACGTCGACGCAGCCTTAGCTGGACGAGTTCGTGGAGAACCGACAACTGCGTGACGCGATACGACGATTTCCGTTTGCCGAGCTGTCGGTCGGGCTCGTGCGGGCGTTGCCG
>Ga0247719_1000033_pt1 | contig 92910 bp, 74 predicted proteins | sample 41E_DmetaG_FD_189046 | JGI IMG/M metagenome (GOLD analysis project Ga0247719, IMG submission 189046) | Soil microbial communities from hillslope of Landscape Evolution Observatory, University of Arizona, Oracle, AZ, United States - 4-1-E_D | ecosystem: Engineered > Artificial ecosystem >...
GAGGGCGGCCGCGGCGCCGCGGCCGCCCTCGAGGCCGACGTGGCGCCCATCGACGACGTCCGCTCGACCGCCGCCTACCGGCGGCTCGTCGCCCGCAATCTTCTCGAGGAGTTCCTTGCATGATCCGAGTCGTGGTCCTGGCGGCGACGCTTGCTGCCACGCCGACGCTGCCGGTCCTCGCCCAATCTCCTGCGGCCGCCGGCACTGAACAGGCGGCCGCCATCGACGCGGCGCTCCAGAACGTACTTCCCAGCCTCGTCCGGATCCACGTGGTGACGGTCAGCCACAGCGAGGGACGGGAGATCAAGCGCGAGGCGTCGGGGAGCGGCACCATCATCACTCCCGAGGGGCACGTGATCACGAACCATCACGTCGCCGGCCGCACGCGCTCGATCGTCTGCACGCTGCCGACCCGCGAGGAGATTCCGGCGGAGCTCGTCGGTACCGATCCGCTGTCGGACATCGCGGTGCTGAAGCTGCGCCCGAAGACGCCGCGGACCTTTCCTGCCGCGCGCTTCGGCGACTCCTCGAAGCTGAAGGCAGGAGATCGTGTGCTGGCGCTCGGCAGCCCGCTGGCGCTCTCGCAGTCGGTCACGATGGGCATCGTGAGCAACACCGAGATGATCATGCCGGGCATGTTCTGGCCGTTCAATCGCATGACGCTCGACGGCGAAGACGTCGGCTCGATCGTGAAGTGGATCGGGCACGACGCGGCGATCTTCGGCGGCAACTCCGGCGGCCCCCTGGTGAACATGAAGGGGGAGATCGTCGGCGTCAACGAGATCAGCATGGGACTGGCCGGCGCGATCCCGGCGGATCTGGCGCAGGAGGTGGCCACCGCCCTCATCGCGCACGGCCGCGTGCGTCGCGGCTGGATCGGCCTCGAAGTCCAGCCGCTCCTGAAGTCGTCGCCCGCCGACACGGGAGCGCTCGTCGGCGGCACGATCGATGGGTCCCCGGCGGCCCGCGCCGGTTTCGTGTCGGGCGACGTCCTCCTCACGCTCGGCGGACAGAACGTCACCATCCGGTTCGCCGAGGAGATCCCCCCGTTCAATCAGATGGTGATGCGCCTCCCGCCGGGCAAGCCGGTCGAGGCCGTGGTGCTGCGTCAGGGGCAGCGGCGCACGCTCACCGTCACGCCCGACGACCGCGAGAGCGTCGAGGCGCCGGTGCACGAGCTCACGCCGCTCGGGATCACGGCGTCGAATCTCACCTCGTGGTCGGCGAAGGACCTGCGCCGCGCGTCGACCTCCGGTGTACACGTACGCGGCGTCCGTCCGGGGGCGGCTGCCGACGATGCGAAGCCGTCGCTGCAGCGCGGCGACGTGATCCTGGCGGTCGACGGGCACGAGGTGAAGGACCTCGCGTCGCTGGAGCGCCGCGTCGAAGCGCTGGTGCGCGGGCGCACCGAGCCGCTCCCGGTGCTGGTGGCGTTCGAGCGCCGCGCCGAGCGCATGCTCACCGTCGTGGAGCTCGCGAGGCCGGGGCTCGAGGATCCTGGCATGGAGGCGCGCAAGGCGTGGGTGCCGGTGCTCGTCCAGGCGATCACGCCGGAGCTCGCCGAGAAGCTGGGCGTCGCCGGGCGCACCGGTGTTCGTGTCACCCGCGTGCTCGGCGGCACGGCCGCGGCCGCGGGTCTGCAGGTGGGTGACCTGATCCTCGCGGTGGACGGGGATCCGGTGCACGCCTCCCAGCCGTCCGAGGCGGACGTGTTCCACACCATGGTCCGGCAGTACAAGATCGGCGCCACCGTGACCCTGACGACGATGAGGGGCAACGAAGAGCGGCCGGTGCGCGTCCAGCTCGAGAGCTCCCCACGGCTGCCACGCGAGATGAAGAAGTACGAGGATCCGAACTTCGAATTCCGGGTCCGCGACGTCGCCGAGTTCGACCGCACCAGTCTCGCGGTGCCGGGCGACGAGAAGGGTGTGCTCGTCGAGGCGGTGCGTGAAGGCGGCTGGGCCGCACTCGCGCACCTCGGTGACGGCGACATCATCCTCGGGGTGGACGGCGAGCCCGTCGAGGATGTCGCACAGCTGCAGAAGAAAATGGAGTCGATCGCGGCGGCGAAACCCGGCGCCGTCGTGATGCGCGTGCGCCGCGGGTTCCGGACGTTCTTCATCGAGATGCAGACAGGCTGGGCGCAGGGGCGTTGAGCGCCGGCACCCGATCGATCAAGGAGATCACGTGAAACAGAGAGCCGTAGCCGGAACGATCGCCCTCATCTTGTGGAGCGCCGCCGTTCAGGCGCAGGACCAGCGCGCGGCCTTTCGCGAGATCGCGACCAGGTGGCAGGACGCCGTCGTCAGCGTCCGCGTGTCGCTGAAGGTCCGCATGTCGATGGGCGGGCGCGAGGTGCAGTCGATGGACGACACGGTGGAGACGGTCGCGACGGTGATCGACCCCTCGGGGCTGACCGTGATGTCGCTCAGCTCGCTGGACCCCGGGGCGATGATGAACCGGATCATGGGGGCGGCCGGCGGAGCGGGCGACCAGAAGATGTCCATCGTGTCGGAGCCGTCGGACGTCCGCATCCGGCTCGCCGATGGCAAGGAGCTGCCTGGCACCATCGTGCTGCGGGACCAGGATCTCGATCTCGCGTTCATCCGGCCCACCACGAAGCCGGCCACGCCGTTGACCGCCATCGACCTCTCGGCCTCGGCACGGCCAGCCGTGCTCGAGGATCTCCTGGTGCTGAACCGGCTGGGCCGCGTCGGCGGGTGGACGCCCGCCGCGGCGCTCTACAGCGTCAGCGCCATCATGGAGAAGCCGCGCACGTTCTTCGTCCTCAATGGGCCGGTCGGCACCGGCACGCCGGCCTTCATGGCGAACGGCAGGGTCGTGGGGCTGCTGACGGTACGCCAGATCGACCCCGGGCGGATGAGCATGTTCGGCATGATGGGAGGCGCGGAGGGGGCGGGCGTGCTTCCGGTCGTGCTGCCTGCGGCCGACGTGCTGGAGATCGCGCGGCAGGTGGGAGAACGCAAGTAGCGATGGCTCTGCCGGGGGGCCTCGATCGGCTCCACCGGGTGGTGAGCGCAGTCGCCAATCGACTCGCCGCGCCGGAGAGTGTGTTCCGCCGGCTCCTGTCGCCCGTCTACGGCGCGGCGTTGCGGCTGCTCGCGCGGGATACCGGCATCGAAGTCGTCGTGAACGGCGAGAGGTTCAGGATCGACCCGGGCGTCCGCGCCGCGGTGCCGTCCACGTACGAACCCGAGGTGCTGCGCATCCTGCGCGCACGCCTTCGGCCGGGGGCGTGCGTGGTCGACGTGGGCGCGAACATCGGGCTGTGGGTGCTGCATGCCGCGAGGCTGACGGCGCCCGCCGGCCGGGTCATCGCGTTCGAACCGAATCCCGCGACCGCAGGCGTGCTGCGGCGCCATCTGCGGATGAACGGTTTCGACGCGCGGGTCGTCGTCGAAACGGCGGCGCTCGCGGCGAAGCCCGGCACGGCGCGCCTCTACGGCGTCGCCGAGGCCGCGGGCACGAGCCGGCTCCACGAGGGGAATCCCGAAGGCGCACGGCCGGCGTCGGGTGTGGCGGTCCCCGTCACGACACTGGACGAGTACTGCGCCGCACGCGCCCTCAGGCCGTCGCTCGTGCTGATCGACGTCGAAGGCCTCGAAGGGGACGTTCTCGAAGGAGCGACGCGGACGATCGGATCCAACCCGGAGCTGACCGTGATCGTCGAGATGCACCCGACACTCTGGGGCGCGGGTGAGGAGGATCGGCTTCGAGATCTGCTCGGCCGTCTCGGGCGCACCGCCCGGGGCATCTCCGGGCAGGACGATCCGCTGCGATCGTACGGACAGGTCGTCCTCGAGCCGGCAGACGGCGCGAGCGGTGACGAGGAGCAGGTGATGGCTGAGACTGAGAAGAGCCAGGGGTCGGGCGCCTTCCCCGTGAGCAAGACAGAGGGGGAATGGCGCGCGCAGCTCACGCCCGAGCAGTTCGCGGTGCTGCGGCAGCATGCGACCGAGCGCCCCGGATCCTGTGCGCTGCTCCACGAAAAGCGCCCGGGCACGTTCAAGTGCGCCGGCTGCGGCCAGCCGCTGTTCGTCGCGCACCGGAAGTTCGAGAGCGGCACCGGCTGGCCCAGCTTCTTCGCGCCGGTCGAGGGATCGATCGGCACGACCGAAGACCGGAGCCACTTCATGGTGCGGACGGAAGTCCACTGCAGCCGCTGCGGCGGGCATCTCGGCCACGTCTTTCCCGACGGACCTCCCCCGACGGGACTGCGCTACTGCATCAACGGCGTGGCGCTCGAGTTCGAGCCCGCGGGCGACGCGATCAGCCGTTGAACAGGTCGAGGACGGAATCGAGCGTCGTGGCACGCGACGAGCGTGTCCACGAGAAGGGCGACCGCAGGCGTCCGGATGAGGAAGAGTAGCCGGCACCGCTCACACGCGCCTGCTGCTCCCGGAGCCGCCGTTCCTGGTCTTTGAGGTCCTCGAGCTGCCGCTGGCGCGCCAGCTCGAGCCCTCCCGCCTGAATGAAGCGGATGATGGCCTGCAGCTCGCCCGCATCCAGGAACGTGCCGTGTCCCTTGCACACGTCGACGACCGTGCCCGACAGACGCGCGAAGTTGACGCGATTCATCATCGTGCCGCACTGCAGGCAGGGACGATAGCTCACGCGGATGTCGGCCGCCGCAGCGCGGCTCGCCGGCCGATGCAGCACCGCCGCCTGCGCCTCGCCGTCGGCGCAGAGCCGCTCGAACGCCTGCGCGTCCGCCCACAGGCCGTCGCATACCGGGCACTCGAGGAGCAGCGTCGCGCCAAGCGTCACCGCGGTCATTGCCGTCCGGCAGCCCGGGCACCGTGCGCCCGACGGAGCTTCCTGCCGGCTCCGGGCGGCGCCGCACGCCTGGCAGAACGCCGCTTCGGCGAACACCAGCGCGAAGCAGCGCGCACAACTGACCGTCGCGAGACGCGCGCGGCAGTACTGGCATCGCGGTGCACCCGTCCTCGTGGCGGCGCCGCACTGGGGACATCGAAGGCTGCGGGCATCCATCGCTGGCTTACAATCGCTATCACTCTACTTCAATGCTGGCGCGCCGGCAGGGCGGGCGCCCGGGGGAATGCTATGGGCCTGATGGACTTTCTCAAGGGCGAACTGATCGAGATCATCGAATGGACCGATGACTCGCGCGACACGCTCTCGTACCGCTTTCCTGACGACGACAAGGCCATCAAGAACGGCGCTCAGCTGATCGTCCGTGAGTCGCAGCAGGTTCAGTTCGTCTACCTCGGCGAGTTCGGCGACACCTTCGGTCCAGGCAGGCACACGCTCACGACCGACAACATCCCCGTGCTCACGACGCTCAAGTCGTGGCGCTACGGGTTCAACTCGCCGTTCAAGGCGGACGTCTACTTCGTCAACACGCGGCTGTTCACCGGGAACAAGTGGGGCACCGCCAACCCCGTGATGATGCGCGACGAGGATCTCGGCATCGTCCGTGCGCGGGCGTTCGGCACGTACGACTTCAGGATCGTCGACGTGAAGCTGTTCCTGAAGGAGGTCGCCGGATCGGATCACAACTTCAGGATCGACGAGTTCGCCGACACGATGCGTTCGCGGATCGTCAGCGTCTTCGGCGACGCCCTGGCGTCGGCCAGAGTGCCGGTGTTCGACGTGGCGAGCCGCTACATGGAACTCGGCGAGGCGCTGCTGCCACTCCTCAACCCCGTCCTCCAGGCGAAGTACGGGATCGAGCTCGCCAGCTTCGTGATCGAGAACGTGTCGGTGCCGCCGGAGGTCGAGCAGGCGATCGACAGGCGGTCGAGCATGGCGGCGGTGGGCAATCTGAACGACTACGTGAAGTTCCAGATGGCGCAGGGGCTCGAGAAAGGGGGCGGCTCTGGCGGTGCCGCGACCGAGCTGGCCGTGGGGCTCTCGATCGCGCAGCAGATCATGCAGCAGCAGGGGCTGCCGGTGGCACCGGGCCAGGGCGCCGCCGCGGCGCCCGACCTGCTGTCGCCGGCGGACGTCGCGAAGATCCTGGCGGTGCCGGAGACGGACGTGATGGCGGTCATCGAATCCGGCGAGCTGCCGGCCAAGCGGATCGGGTCCTCGTACCGCATCAGGCGCGCGGCGCTCGATGAATACCTCGCCCGGTAGCCGCCCGGCGCTCGAGGCGCTCGAGAAGCATCCCTGTGCGGCCTGCGGCGCCCAGGCCGAATGGCATCCCGCGAGGCAGATGCTGGTCTGTCCGTTCTGTGGAACGGCGGCTCCCTTCACCGTGGACGTCGCGACCGGCGCGCTGGTGGAACACGATCTCGTGCGGGCGCTGCGTGAGCTGCCCGACGAGGAGCGGGGGTGGCTGGCCGAGAAACGGACGGTGCAGTGCCAGAGCTGCAGGGCGGTGTCGGTGTTCGATGTCGGCCGCGCCGGTCAGAACTGCGACTTCTGCGGCTCGCCCGCCCTGCTCGACTACACCGAACTGAAGGCGCCGATCCGGCCGCAGGGGATCGTGCCCTTCAAGGTCGATCAGGGGCAGGTGCGCGAGGCGATGCGCCGGTGGTTCGGCCGGCGGTGGTTCGCGCCGTCGAATCTCGGGGCGAAGGCACTCGTGGATCGCGTCCACGGCGTCTACGTGCCCTACTGGACGTTCGATGCTCACGCCGTGTGCCCCTGGACAGCCGAAGCGGGCCACTACTACTACACGACGGAGCAGTATCGCGACCGCGACGGCCGCACGCAGACGCGCCAGGTGCGGCAGGTCCGCTGGGAGCCTGCCTCCGGCGTGGTGCGGCACTTCTTCGACGACGAATCGGTCGCCGGCACCCAGGGATTGCGGCACGACCTCCTCGCGAAGATCGAACCGTTCGCGACCGCTGAGGCGGCCGCCTACGACACGGCGTATCTGTCGGGATTCGTGGTCGAGCACTACCAGGTGGTTCTCGTCGATGCCGCCGCGCGCGCGCAGGAGTCGATGACCGCGCAGTTGAGGAGGATGTGTGCCGCACAGGTACCCGGCGATACGCATCGCAACCTCCACATCCACCCGGAGTTCAGCGGACGCACGTTCAAGCACGTCCTGGTGCCGGTGTGGGTGCTGTCGTTCTCGTACCGGACGCGCCTGTATCAGGTCCTGGTGAACGGCTATTCTGGGAAGATCGCGGGCGACCATCCGCTGAGCTGGTGGAAGATTTTCGTCCTCGTCGTTGTTCTATTGATCGTGGCGTTCGTCCTGATCGCCTTTACCCAGGAGTGATGAGAGCCAGATGGCTGGAAAACCGCTGACGATTCCGTCCAAAGCCGAGGCGCTGCCCGGACGCGAGGCCCGGATGCCGGTACCGGCCGCTCATTACGTGAGCGGGGCGCGGCTCGAGGAACCGTTTCCCCCCGGCCTCGAGCGCGCCATGTTCGCGATGGGCTGCTTCTGGGGCGCCGAACGCAAGTTCTGGCAGCAGCCGGGGGTCTACACCACCGCCGTGGGATACGCCGCCGGCCACACGCCGAACCCCACCTACCGCGAAGTCTGCAGCGGCATGACGGGGCATGCGGAGGTCGTCCTCGTGGTCTTCGACCCGAAGCAGATCTCCTACGAGGAGCTTCTGAAACTGTTCTGGGAGAACCACGACCCGACGCAGGGCATGCGGCAGGGTGGGGATGTGGGGACGCAGTACCGCTCCGGGATCTACTGGTACTCCGACGCGCAGCGTGAGGCGGCGGAACGATCGCGTGAGCGCTACCAGCAGCAGTTGCGGGCGGCGGGGTATGGCGCGATCACGACGGAGATCCTGCCGGCGCCGGAGTTCTACTACGCCGAGGACTACCACCAGCAGTACCTCGCGAAGAACCCCGGCGGCTACTGCGGGATCGGCGGAACGGGCGTCAGTTGCCCGGTCGGGCTCGAGGTGCGGTGACGCGCGCCCGCTGCCGCGAGGCGCACGTCAGCCGGCGTAGCGCCCGAGCGGCCTGACCGTCACGTTCGGGTCGACCGCTCCGGCGTCGAGGAGGCGCCAGCAGTCGATCACCGTCAGCGGCCGGGCTGCCTGGAAAGACTCCACGGCCTTCTTCATCGCGGCACTCCGGTGCATGAGCACGGCGACGTCCGCCCCCTCGAGGCACTCCTCGGGGAGGTCGCTCCACGCCGTGCCGTCGCCGAGGTCGATCCGCGCCAGCGGATCGTACGCGGTGACGCACACGCCCGACTCCCGCAGCCGGCGGACGAGGTCGAGCGACGGCGAGGCCTCGACCACCGGTGTATCGGGGCGGAACGCGACGCCGAGCACCCCCACCCGCCGCGGGCGGTACGACTGCACCGTCTCGAACAGGTGGTCGTTCTGCGCGGCGTTGATCGATTCGGTGGCCTCGATCAGCGGCGCAGTCATGCCGGTCACCGAGGCGAGCGCGCGATACGCCACGGTATCGCGTGGAAAGCAGGTGCCGCCGAAGGCGAGGCCCCCCGTGAAATACCGCCGCGAGATGCGCGAGTCGGTGCCGATGGCGTGCGTGATCGCATCCACGTCCGCTCCGGGCACGCGCTCGCAGATGTTCGCCAGGTGGTTGGCGAACGTGATCTTCACGGTGATGTACGCGTTCAGGGCTACCTTCGCGATCTCGGCACTGGCCACCGACATGCGCGCGACGTGCGGCTCGTTTCGGCACATCCGCCGGTAGAGCGCCTCGACGCGGTCGCCGGCGCGGCTGGTGCGCTGGCCGATCACCACCAGCTCCGGGTGCAGAAAGCCCTTCACGGTCTCGCCGAGGGCGACGAAGTCAGGCACGTAGCACACGTCGAATCCCTCACCTTCCCGTCGTCCGCTGATCCGCTCGATGAGTGGGATGAGCGTCGCCTCGATCGCCCCGGGCATTACCGTGCTCGAGATGACGAAGAGGTGAGAGTCCTTCGAGCTGTGCCGAAGCGCCTCCGCCAGACCGCCCAATGCCCGTTCGAGCAGGGCGCTCGAGAAGGTGCCGTCGGTGCGGCTTGGCGTCGGCACGAGGACGAACGTGACGGTGCTGCGCGCGATGGCTTCGCGATGATCCGTCGTGGCGCGCAGGGATCGGCCGGCCGTCGCCGCGATCAGCTCCGCAAGGCCGGGCTCCTGCCAGGGGCTCCGGCCGTCGTTCACCGCCGAGACGACGAGCGGATCCAGGTCGACGCCGAGCGTCTCGAAGCAGGTCGAGAAGCACGCCGCGAGCGGCAGCCCCAGCTTGCCCAGTCCGACCATTGAAATCGACTCGCTCACGCGGCCTCCTCCGGCGCGGTGACTTCGATCCGCCCGACCCAGCCCGGGTGCGGCGCGAAGCCCAGAAATCCAGAACGCGTGTCACTTAACGCGGAGGTCCATCCGACCTCGCTGGATTCGATCTGGATGGCATCCAGCGACGGCACGATGGCCGCGAACTGCGGATCCGCGAGGGCCGCCGCATACAGCCGCAGGCGCCGCGGGTCGAATCCCATCAAGCGGGTGGCGACCAGGTCCACGGACAGCAAATCCTCGCCGGCGAGCAGCGTACGCGCGTCGACCGGGTCCGGCGTCAGGGGTCCGTTGCCGTCGCCGCCAACGACGCCATCGACGATGGAGAACATGCGCCGCTGCGGCGTGTCCTGGATGACGCCGCGCGCGTCGGCGAAGTAGAAGAGGCGCAGCAGGTCGAGCGTCATGCGCCACGCGGAGTCGTTGCCGTGCCAGTTGCCGGCATCGAGCAGCCGCTTCCGCTCGTCGACCTTCAGCCCCAGCCGCCGCGTGGAGTGGTTGTGAATCCAGTATGTCGCCCGGTGGAGGTACTCCAGCGGCCGGCTGCCGGCCGCGAGCAGGTGATCGTACATCCAGCGCTCGGTGCGGATCAGGAACTGCTCGACGGGGGTGAGGAGCCCATCGGGATACTGATCGCCGCCGCGGCTCGGCGGCGTCAGCGAGTAGTGCACCAGGTGATTCTTGTTGGTCGCGATGCCAACGAGCCCCTTCGCGTTCAGCGTCGCGCCGACCTTCTTGTGCACCTTCAGTTTCGGCACCGAGATCACCACGTCGGCCTCGAGGATCGTGCGGGAGAGGGCGTAGGCGTGGCGGCCGCCGGTGTGCTGCGTGATCGTCTCGTTCCGGCGATACACGGCGCCGTAGAGCTTCTCTGGATGCGGCTTGCCCGCCATCGCGCTGCGCTCGCCCAGGTCCACCGTCACGCTGCCAGCCGGATCTCCAGGCAGCGGCTGGAGCATCGACGCGAAGTGCCTGCGCGGCGACCAGTACGGCCTGAGATCGAGCACCGAGGCGTCGACTGGTGCCCCTGCGGCGCGGTAGAACGCCATCATCTCCGGGAGGCGCGTGGCGGCCATCAGCTCCGCGACATTGCAGTCGTATTGCGGCGCGTCCGCCACCAGGATCCGCCCGCTCCCCTTCAGGGCGATCCAGCAGTAGTCCATCGCGGCGCGGAGGACCGACGGATGCGTGACGATCGAGAAGAGATCCTTGCCGGCGGCATGGCGGCTGAGCACGAAATTCGGCTTCAGCACCACCGTCATTCCCGGCTGTATCAGGTGCCCGAGAGGATTCCAGCGGGCAGTGCCGAAGTTGCCCGCGTCCAGCCCCAGCCGCACGAACAGCTGGCGCACGCCGTCGTAGACCTCGTTGGGAGCCGAGGACCGATGGCCGCCAAACGGGTATTCGGGATACGGGACGGACGGGTGGAACGGCGCGTCCGCCGGGTAGCCGGCGCGGCCGACACGCAGCGCCGCAACCTTCATGTGGTCAGGTGCCGATGCGCACTGATCCGCAGGTGCTGGATCATGAACGGGTGTTTGCCCCGTCCTCCGCGCGCGATGCTGCTCACTCTTTCGAACCGGACCGCGAGCGTCTCTCCAAGCTTGCTCGCGAGACCCGCGAGGATGTGCCGCTCCACGTCGCCTGCCGTCGCCCCGCGGCGCGGCACATAGCGGAACGTGACGATCCCCGGTTCGTGCTGCTCGATCTGGAACTCGCGAACTTCGTCGAACGTGTCGTCGTGCTCGTTCATGGCCGTGAGCGGCACGAGCGTCCCCTGTGACGTGACGAGAAACTCGTGCGCGCGGCCTTGCAGCCGCGACCACACCTGGTACGGCCGCCCGCACGCGCGGCATCCCCATCCCTCCAGCACGGCGAAGTCCCCGGTCCGATAGCGGATCAGCGGTGTGCCGCGATTGATGAAGCTCGTCGCCACGATCTCGCCGAAACCGCCCGGCTCGGTCACCAGCCTGCCGTCGGCGGTGAGCAGTTCGGCATAGCCGTACTGCGGCAGCACGTGGTACGTATCGCGGTACTCGCAGAAGCCCGCCAGCGCCGAGAGCTCGTAGTGGCCGTAGTGACTGAACACCCGCGCGCCGAAGACCCGGCCGAGCCGCGCCCTCTGCGCGTCGTAGAGGTTCTCGGAGGCGCACAGGATGCCCTTCAGGGGCGGGAAGGGGCGGCCGGTGTCTTCGAGGAATCGCGCGAACAGGTCACCCACCGTCGGGTAGCAGCGCAGCCAGAGCGGCCCGTACTCGAACGCGGCCTGCCGGTACTGCTCCATCACCTCGGGTGAGAGGTGGTACGACGAGCACCGAAGCTCGTTGAACGGCTCGACGAACGTCATGTGCGTGGGTGAATCGATCGGCAGTCCGCGCAGGACCAGTTGCGGGTCCCCTTCGCGCCAGCCGACGCGCTCGTACTGATGCGCCTTGGAGGCCAGCTCCTTCGCGAACGCCTGCGGGTCCAGGTACAGCTCGAAGGGGACCCCTGTGCCGCCGCTGGTCGCGGTGCGGCTGCGGCCATCCATGGCGATCGAGAACGCCTCGAGCTGCTCGCGCACCAGGCGCTTGTCGACGGTCGGCAGGCGCCGCACGTCGTCCAGGGTCTGGAGCGTCGAGGGGGTGACGCCGTGGGATTCGTACAGCGTGCGCCAGGCAGGCGCATGAGCGAATGCGTCCGCCACCACGCGGCGCAGCTCGCTGAGCTGGTAGGCTTCGACTTCCTGAGCGCTCCACCCCGCGGAGGCGTCGAGAAAGCGCTTCCAGCCGACGTAGACCGGATTGTCCAGGTCGGCGTGCGGCGCAAGCGCCCGCTGCGGGGGCTCGTCGGTCATACCGGGGTGCCGCTCGCCACCAACCGGGCGGAGACCTGTGCCTCGATCCACTGGTAGGTTGCGGCGAGCCCTTCCTCCAGCGTGACGCGGGGTTCCCAGCCGAGGACGTCGCGCAGCCGGGTGTTGTCGGAATTGCGGCCGCGGACGCCCTGAGGACCCGGCACGTGGCGCAGCGACACGGGCCAGCCGGCGATGCGGCCGATCAGGACGGCGAGGTCGTTGATGCTGATCAGGCGATCCTGGCCGAGATTGAGCGGCTCGCGGTGATCCGAAGCCATCAACCGCATGATCCCCTCGACGCAGTCGTCGATGAAACAGAACGACCGGGTCTGCTGGCCATCTCCCCAGATCTCGATCTCCTGCGCGCCGGTCAGCTTCGCCTGTGCCACCTTCCGGCAGAGTGCGGCAGGCGCCTTTTCGCGGCCGCCGTCCCACGTGCCTTCCGGTCCGTAGATGTTGTGGAACCGCACGATTCGCGTTTCCATCGCGTGATCCCTGGCGTAATAGAGGCACAGGCGCTCGGTGATCAGCTTCTCCCAGCCGTAGGCATCCTGGGGCTGCGCTGGATACGCATGTTCCTCGGCCAGTGGAGTCACCGCCGCGTCCTCCTGCCGGTACTCGGGATAGATGCAGGCCGAGGAGGCATAGAGCAGGCGCGACACGCCGCTGGCGCGGGCAGCCTCGACGGTGTGGAAGTCGATGAGTGTGTTGTCGTGCAGGATACGCGCGTCGTGCTGCGAGATGTACCCCATGCCGCCCATGTCGGCGGCGAGCGCGTACACGTGGTCCACCCCGCGCGTCGCGGCGGCGGCATCGTCGGCGCGACGCAGGTCGAGCAGCGCGAATTCGTCGGCGTCGACGGAGCCGAACTCGGGCGGCTTGACGTCGACGGCGCGAACCCAGTGGCCGCGACGGCGCAGGGCGCTGGCGAGATGATGACCGATGAAACCGGCGCCGCCCGTGACGAGCACACGCGCTGCAGTCATGACAGAATGCCTTTCAATTGACCGGGGACGGCATAATGATGCCCGAAAACGGGCCAGAACTTCCAGCTCGGCGGGTACTGATCGGCACCCATACGTTCGCGGCGACCGGCGAGGCGGGTCGCCGCCAGGCCGCGGCTGTCGCATCGATGCGCTCGCTGCGGGACGTCGACCTCGTCGACGTGCAGTTTGCGGCCGAGCCGTATCGGCACCCCGACCTCGAGACGCTGGCGGTGCTCGAGCGCAGTTCCAGGACGGTCAGCGGAGTGGAAGGTCCTGCGAAGCCGCTGATGTCCGACATCTTCGACGCTCTCGCGGCCGAGGCGCGCCGGCGCCGCCTCCCGTACTTCTGCTTCACCAATGCCGATATCCACATCTCGCAGGCGGCGGTCGATCGCGTTCTGGGCGGCGGCGGCATCAGCCATGTCTTTTCGCGGGAGGATTTCGACCGCGATGGCAGGACGCTCGGGATGGAGCTCGCCGGAATCGATGTGTTCGCGGTGGCGACCGACTGGTGGCCGAAACACCGGCACCGGTTCAGGCCGTACATCGCGGCCGAAGGGATGTGGGACAACGTCTACGCGTCGATCCTGCTGATCCACGCGAACGCGACCATCGAGAACCGCGGCCCGATGGTGCGGCATGAGGCGCATCCGCGAAGCGGCGAGACCCGGCGGAACTTCGTCGCGTACAGCAACTATCTGGCGTCGCTGGACGCGTGGTACTTCGATCGGTGGTGCAAGTACTGGGGCGGGCTGGTCGAGCTGCGGCGTGAGGGGGCCGACGAAGCGGCGGAGCACGCGCTGCGGCAGCGCGTATTCACGTGGCCGCCGTCGCTTCGCGACCGGGCCCTGCAGGCCGCGAGATTCGTCCGCGCCGCCTGCCGCTACTACCTGCGCCCAAGGGGAGGCTGACGGGCAGCCGACTCTGCCGCGGGAATCCGGCACTCCTCGTATGATGAAGCGCATGCGGCAGGCCATGCGGTCATACGCCGGCATTCTCGTCGCCGCGCTCACCACGTGGGGAGCCGCCGCCGAGGACCGCCCGCTGGCTGCGCTCCATCTCAGCGTCACCGACGAGCGCGGCCGCACCCTCCGCAACCTGCTACCGGCCGACGTCGAGATCCTCGAGCAGGGGCAGCGCCGGGAGGTCCGGTCCATCGCCTTCCAGGGCGATGCTCCCCGTCAGATCGCGTTCTTCCTCGACGAGTACCACGTCTCGGACGGCGTGAATGCAGACCGGGCGCGCGCACAGGCGCTCCGGTTCATCGACGACCACGTGCGGCCCGTGGATGCCGTAACCCTCATGAAGCCGCTCGACGCGCCGCAGTCGATCCGCCCGGCCGCATCGCTGGACGAGGCGCGCCGGCGGATCACCGCATTCCGGGGGCGCAAGGGCCGCTTTCAGCCGGAAGGGGCGTTCGAGGCGGAGTACATGAGCACCGAGCCGGCGGCCGCCGCGCGGCAGCGCCAGCAGGTCGTTCGGGCGGCGATCGAGTCGCTGGTGACGGCCCTGCACGAGCCCGTCGACAGTCCCAAGGCGCTCATCGTGATCACGGAGGGGTTCCGCTCCGACGAGCGAACCCGCCTGCGGACGACGACGATGCGGGCCGTGGCGCGCGCGGCGCGGCTGGCGCACGTGGCGATCTACGTGCTGGACCCATCCGATGCACCTGGCGCGCAGAGCCTGCCGGAGGGGTGGCGCGGGCTGGCCGCCGAAACGGGGGGCGCCGTGATGACGGCGGGCAGGGCGGGCGGCGAGGCGCTGGCGCGAGTGTCACGCGAGCTCGACGGCAGGTATCTGGTCCGCTTCGAGGCGAGCGGCATCCAGGACGGCGCGTTTCATCCGCTCGACGTGCGGGTGAGGCGGCGGGGAGCCGCCGTTCACGCCCCGTCAGGATATTGGGCGCCATTCGCCCCTTCGACAGTCGTGTCGAGGACGCCGAGCATCAGGTACGACGCCCTGCTGACGCCTCACGTGAGCGGCCTCATCCAGCCGTGGTTCCGGATGGCTCCGGCAGGGGAGGGGAAGACGCGAGTCACCGTCTTCTGGACCCCGAGGCCTGCCGGCGGAGCCGCGGGCGAGGTCACGGTGGCCGCGATCGCGTTCGACGGCACCCGGCTGCACGAGGCAACCATTGCCTCGCGCCGGGACGCCGCGGGTCCGGGCGAAACCTCGTTCGAGGCCCCCCCGGGTCCGCTGCAGATCGCCATGACGATCGCGTCTGCGGCCCGAGGCGTGCTCGCCACGGACGTCCGGTACATCGACATACCGCGCTTCGAGGGCGCCCGGCCAGTCATTGCCGGTGTGGAATTCATCAGACCGCGTTCGCTGCCGGAGTTCACCAGCCTCCGCGACGACCCTGCCGCCGTCCCCACGGACGTTCGCGACTTTCTCAGGCAGGACCGTCTGCTCGTGCGCGTCCGCGCGTTCGCCGGGCAGGAGCCCGCGCGAACCGAGGCGCGGCTGCTGAATTCGCGCGGCGGCGTGCTGCTCGAGCTCCCGCGGATGGGCGTCGTGGACGGAAGCACGCAGTTCGAGTTGCCGCTGGCGCGGTTCGCGCGTGGCGAATATCGCGTCGAGATTCGGGCGCTGGGGGGCGGCGCCGAGATTGCGCAGCTCGTGCGGATCCGCCTCATCGGCTAGCGGCCGGCAGCCTGCTCAGATCCCCCTCAGGCGCTCCGCGGCGCGCTCGAGCGTCTCGTCCCTTTTTGCGAAGCAGAAGCGCACGACGCGCGGCGCCGGTCCGCGGGAGAGGAAGGGGGAGGTCGGGATCGCCGCTACCCCGTGTTCTCGTGTCAGTCGGACGGCAAACGCCGCGTCGTCTTCGTCGCTGATCGCCGAATAATCCATCAACTGAAAATAGCTGCCGCGGCAGGGCAGCGCGCGGAAGCGCGAACCCTCCATCAGCGACAGGAACAGATCGCGCTTCGCCTGGAAGAACGGCCCCAGCGCACGCAGCCGCTGCGGCTCCGCCAGCGCGTCCGCAAGCGCATGCTGCACGGGGGTGTTGGTGGCAAACGTGACGAACTGGTGCACCTTTCTGAACTCGGCCGTGAGCTCCGGCGGCGCGACCGCGTAGCCCACCTTCCATCCGGTGATGTGAAAGGTCTTGCCGAACGATCCCACGATGAAGCTGCGCGCCGCGAGGTCCGGGTACCGGGCCATGCTTTCGTGCTGGGCGCCGTCGAAGATGATGTGTTCGTACACCTCGTCGCTGACGATGACCATCCCGGTGCCGCGGGTGAGGTCGTGCAGTTCGTCGATGTCGCGGCGGGTCAGGATCGCCCCTGAAGGGTTGTGCGGCGAATTGATCACGAGCACGCGCGTCCGCGGGGTCGTCGCCGCGCGCACGGCATCCCAGTCGATGGAGTAGTCGGGGAGCCGCAGAGAGACGACGACCGGACGGGCACCGCTCAACTCGATCGCCGGCACGTACGAGTCGTAGCAGGGCTCCAGCACGAGGGCTTCATCGCCGGGCTGCGTGACTGCCATGATGGCGTCGAAGAGCGCTTCGGTGCCGCCCGACGTCACGGTGACCTCGGTTTCTGGATCGTAGCGCCGGCCGTGGAACACCTCGTACTTCGACGCGATCGCCTGGCGGAGCGCCGGCACCCCCTGCATCGGCGCGTACTGGTTGCGGCCGTCGCGCATGTGCGCCGCGACCGCCTCGACGAGGGCCGGGTCGCAGTCGAAATCGGGGAAGCCCTGCGACAGGTTGATCGCGCCGACGTCCGACGCGAGCTTCGACATCACCGTGAAGATGGTCGTGCCGACGGCGGGCAGCCTCGACTGGCGTTCGAGCGGCACCGTCATACCGCCTCGAAGCAGCCGGTCGACGTGTTCTTGCGCACGCAGTTCCAGGTGAAGTGCTGCCCGTTCATGGCCACGTACACGCCCGGCGGCAGCACCTGGACGAAGGAGACGGCGCTTCCGAGATTGAAGAGGCCGTCGGAGCTGCCGAAGGCGTAGGGGATCATCGCGCCGGTCAGCACGATGGTCTTGCCGGTGAGGTTCGCCTCCGCCAGCGCACGCGCCGTCTGCACCATCGTGTCGGTGCCGTGCGTGATCACGACCGCCCGCTCGTCACACTCGCGGGCGCGCGCCACGATCCTCTGCCGCCCGGCGTCGTCGAGATCGAGGCTGTCGATCATCATCACGGTTTCGACCACGACGTCGAGCAGGCAGCGGCCGCGGCGGAGCATTTCGGGCAGATGCGTGTCGCGGAAGAACAGCCGGCCGGTGAGCTCGTCGTACTCCTTGTCGAACGTGCCGCCGGTCACGAGGATTCGTATTCGCATTGCGATTCTGTCGTGCCGGTCCATTGTAGTGTGGCCGTCGGGCGCGCCCGGCGCCCGGCGCAACTCCGTGGATTCAGGCGTCTTGCGTCGCGGGGCCGGCCTGCGGCACCGTGCTTGCCTCAGGCCCTGGTCTCAGAGGAGGCCCTGATGTTCAGTGTTGCGGCAGCTCTCGTCGGCATCGTTGGAATCTTCTACGTCCGGCGGCGGTTCGCGCGGAAGCGCCAGGAAGCGGCGATCCGCTGAGGGGCGGACCGTGTGTCGCGGCGCGCGGGTTCACCCCCCGCCGCCTCGATTGATCCGCAGCAGGTCGTCGGCCGACGACAGGATGATCCGCCGCAGGCGGTCCGGGTAGTCGTCGGGGAGCTCGGCGAGGAAGGACGTCACGGTTCGGGCGACCGTTGCGCTTCGGTGTCCCGACAGGGTGGCGTCCATCCAGCGCTTCGGAAAGAAGATGTCGCCGGTCTGCTGGATTTCGCGAAGCAGATCCAGGCTCGGCCGCACGTACTTTTCGGCCGCCGCCGCCCGCAGCGGATGATGCAGATAGCCGACGGCTTCGAGCACCCACGCTTCCCTGCGCCTGTTCGCCGGATCCTGCAGCGACGCGAAGAACGCATCCCGCACCCTGGCGTCTGGCGACAGCGCCGGACGCACGAAGGCCATGCGTGCCCTGCGATCGGGATTCTGCGTACGCCGGATCTGTGACTCGAGGATCTCTCCGGCAGCCGGCACGCCGCGGACCGCCAGCTCCTGCGCGAGCGTGATGAAGTCCGGTTCGGCGAGCTCCAGGCCTGGCACCCGCTCCGTCTGTCGCCAGACCCGTTCCAGCCACTGAAGCGTGGGCGTCGCGACGGCGACGTCGCGCAGCGCGTTGAACCACGCTGACTTGAGGCTCTGCGTCCCCGCGGCGTCGAGTCCCGCTCGCAGCGCCTGTTCGAGCCGCGGCGCGAGCGCGGCGCGATCCCCCGCGGCGAGGAACTTCCAGAAAGCCTGCCGCGTGTAGCCGAGGAACCGCTCCACGTTCAGCTCGTCGCGTTCCACGGCCGAGGCGCGAATGAGCAGGTCGGCGATCGCGCGTGGCGCCACGCGGCCATCGAGCATTTCTTCCCAGAGCGTCACCGCAGCCGCTCCGCGCGTGAGCGGATCGGTGATCTCGGGGAGATGCGCCAGCAGCCATCGCCTCGACGCGGCGTCCAGCGTGACCCCGCCGTAGGCGATCCCTCCGCCGGTCGGCAGGACGAACAGCGGCGCTGGAGCGCCCTCGGCATCTGTGACGACGGTCTCGGGGCCGCTCAGCGTGACGTCGAGCATCTCGAGACCCGCGGCATACCCCAGCGCCACGCTGATGCGCTGCCCCCACAGGAGGCCACGCCGGGCAAACGGGTCGCGCTGGGTGAACGCCAGGCGGGCGATCCGCCCGTCGCGGACGTCGAGCGCCGTCGCGATCTCGGGCCGTCCCGGCTCCTCGACCCACGACCGGCTCCACGCGGCGAGATCTTCGCTCGTGCGCGGATCGAGGACGGCGATCAGGTCGCTCCATGTCGCGTTGCCGAACGCATGCTGCCTGAGGTACTGCCGCAGGCCGTCCCGCAGCGCGTCGGGTCCGAGAATCATCTCGAGCTGCCGCATGACGATCGGCGCCTTCTGGTAGATGATCGCGCCGTAGAGCGAGCCCGCCTCGGTGAGGTTGGCGAGCGGCTGCCGGATGGCATTCGTTCCCGCGGTACGGTCGACGCCGTACGCCGCCGGATAATGCGCGTACAGAAACCGCAGGTCGTGATTGATCTCGGGGAACGCGGGGTTGACGATCTTCGCCGCCATGAAGTTGGCGAAGACCTCCTTCATCCACACGTCGTCGAACCACCGCATGGTGACGAGATCGCCGAACCACATGTGCGCGGTCTCGTGCGCGATGAGGCTCGCGCGGCCGAGGTGCTGGTTCTGCGTGGCCGAGGGGTCGAGCAGCAGCGCCGAGGCGTTGTAATAGATCGCCCCTGGGTGCTCCATGCCGCCGAACTGGAACGACGGCACGAGCAGGAACTGGAATTTGCCGAACGGGTACTCGATGCCGGTGTATCGCTCGAGCCAGTCGAGCGCCGAGGCGTGCAGGTCGAAGATGGCATCACGGTTCCGCGCCACCTTCTCCGCGTCCGTTTCGCGGTGCAGCATGCGGAACCGCCTGGCACCGCGCTGCGCACTCTCGACCTGGAACCGACCCGCCGCGAAGGCGAACAGGTAGGTCGAGATCGGCTGAGTCTCGGCGAAGCGAAGGAGGGTCCGCTCGCCGCGCGCCTCCCGTGACTGTTCACCGGCATTGGTGATCGCCGTCCACTGCGAGGGGATCTCCAGCGTCAGCGCATAGCGCCCCTTGAGATCCGGCTGGTCGAAGCAGGGAAACGCCTGTCGCGCGCGCGCCGGCACGAACAGCGCGTACAGGAACTCGGGGTTGCGGTTGAGCGGCGCGTCGGCGCTCTCGAACTCGAACGTCAGTTCGTTCGGACCGGTCCTGAGCATCGAGGATGGGACGAGCAGATGCTCAGCCGCGTGGGTGGCGATCGCGGAGGCGGGCGAGCCCTGCGCCGCCACGAGGACGGCACGCGGGCCGGCGAAGTCCAGCGCGAGGGGGGCGGCCGCGTCAGCCAGATCGAACCTGATCGTCGCCCGGCCGCGCACCGGCTCGGTTTGCACGGCCGGCACGCGGAACTGGAGTTCGTACCGGACGTTCGACACCCGGGCGGCGCGATCCTGCGCGAGCGCCAGCGGCACGCCTGGTGCCGGCGTCTGCGGCGTCGAATCCCCGGTCAACACCATTGCGCCTGCCGCGAGAGAAACGAACAGCGCGGTCCGGACCATCCGCGGATGATATCAAGCGACCCGGCGCCGTCTCAGTACGGCGAGGGCGCCGATGACGACCACGAACGCCACCGTGATCACCGACCAGTTCATGAACGCCGCGTAGTGGCGCCGTCCCATCAGGTCGAACAGCGACAGCCCGATCGTGAGCACCGCGCCCCACGCGGCGACGCGCAGGGACCGGGGGAGGCGATCGTCGTAGTTCGCGAGCACCGCGATCGCCGGGGTGGCCACGAGGAACACGTAATCCCAGCCCTGCGGCGAGAGCAGCGGGATCAGCGTGAGCAGCAGTGCCGCTTCGAGCGGCTCGCGATCGGCCACGGCTCGTCCGCCATGGACGACGAGCGCTGCGATGATGAGCAGCACGAGTCCGCACGCCGCCGCGGCGGCTGTCGCCGCCGATCCAATACCCATCCACTTGGCGAAGAAGGCGGCGAGCGACACATTGTCGGCATTGGTGAGGTTCGGCGCCGTCGATTCCGCGACCGTCCGCCACCAGGCCTGGTGCAGCCCGATCGTTTCACCCGCTCCGTAGAACAGCGAAGGGAGTACGAGCACCACGACCGCGCCGGCAGCGGCCGAGGCGATGGCGCGCGTCCGGCGGAGCCACGCCAGCCAGGGCAGAAAGAGCACGGCGTACGGCTTGACCACCATCGCGGCGACGAACAGCAGGCCCGCGGCGACATCTCGCCTGCGGCGCAGGAGCAGGACGCCCGCCGTCGCGAGGACGGCGAAGAGCAGGTTCACCTGCCCGAGCACGAGCTCGTGCCCGTAGAACTTGCCCATGGCGACGATGAGCGCGAGCGTCAGGAGCCAGGTCGCCCTGCGTCTGACCGGCAGGACGGCGACGCTCAGCCGCAGCAGGATGAGCAGCAGGACGACTGAGGCCACGAACCACGCCGCCTTTGCCGTCTGCAGCGGCAGCAGGGCCAGCGGAGTCGCGATGACGGCGAACGCCGGAAGGTACTTGAACTGATAGTGCCCGTCGTCTGCGCGGTACAGCGGCTCGCCCGACGCCGCGCGGGAGGCCGCCGTCCAGTAGACCTCGAAGTCGCGCATCTCGCCCGGACGCACACCGAAGGCAAACGCCGCGATCGCGCACGCGGCGACGAACGTAACGGCGGCGGCGAGAAGCGACGTGGGGCGGGTCAGGGATTGCGCTCGAGGCCGACGAGCGCCCAGGTGCCGTCCTGGGCCCGCCGGAAGTAGACGACGACCGGCTGCTGCCAGGCCGGGCGGTCGGGATGGAAGGCACGGACGGTCGCCGAGACGAACTCCTCGTCGAGCAGCTCACGCGGAGCCCGGGCGGAGGGCGCGATGACCGTCTGCTCGCCGCCGGCGGGTGTATGTGTGCCGGAGGCGTTGTCGAACCGCGTCCACTGCACCGTATAGCGCTCCGCCGCCTTCGCCATGCCGGTTTCCTCCGCGACGTTGCGAAACGCCATCGTGCCGTCGGGCGACATCCGGAAGTAGAGGAGCGGGTTCGTCCCGTTCAGCCATGCCATGAGGACCTTGGCCTTGCGCGACAGGATCACCTCGGTCAGGTAGTCGGTCGCGCGAGGATCGCTGAAGCGCGCCGTTTCGACGACGGCGCGGATCGCCTCGTCGGTGAAGTGCGAGAGGATGTGCGCCGCCCAGAAGCGGTCCTCCGGCCGGGCGTTTCGGAAGGCGGGGTTCGGGTACTCCGGCTTCCAGTCCTCCGCCCGGAAGTAGGTCGCCTCGATGCGTCCCACCGAGGGGATGTCCGGATAGGGAATCTTCACCCACGGACGCACGTAGAAGCCCAGCGTGAGCATCGTGATCAGCGTCGGCCGCGCCTCCCAGATGTACTCGTTGCCGGCCCGCGCGCTCTGCGCCTGCGTGCTGCCGCTGCCGAGCGTCGAGCCGAAGTCGAGCAGGTAGTGCCGCACGACCGACCGCCCCCGCTCGTTCACCAGGACGTCGAGCGTGTTGATGCTGCGCGAATCGTCGTGGTTCAGCCAGGCGGCGATCACCGACAGTCCGCGGAGCTCGCGCCGGTGCTCGTGCGGAAAGATGTCGTTCGGATCGTCGGGACGGGTGCCGTAGTAGCGGAAGTGGCCGATCGGCCTGCCGGGCAGCGCCTTGCTGGCGAGGACGCGGTAGCCGCCATCCGCCTGGCGCGCCGCCTTCCTGAGGAGATCGTCGATGTCGTCCTCCTCGATCCTGCGCCGCCTGCCGTCGCGGTCGGCGATCGTGGCGGCCGGATCGATGGTCAGGAGCTCGCGCCGGAGCACGGCGAGGTAGTTCTCGGGCGTGTGATAGCCGAACGCGTAGAAGAACTTCGTCGAGATGATCTCGGCGCCGCTGGCCATTTCTGGATTCGATGGCGGGTCGAACTTCACGAAGTACGTGTCCCCAGCGGTGTCGCGGATCGTCAGGCCGGGGGTGATCCCCTCGGCCTTGGCGCCGATCACCGTCCAGCGGCCGGGGACGGGGCCGGTGCCGGTGTCGGGTCCGCGAACGATTCGCGCGGTCGTCCAGCGCTGGCGCGCCGCGCGGTTGGTGAACCAGCTCGAGTCCGGCACCTCGTCGACCGTGTTCACGTTCACTGCGCGGATATCCGCGCGGTCGCCGGCGTTCAGGAAGGTGTTCTCGACGAAGTCGTACTGCTCGCTGAGCTCGACCGGCTTCACGGCGGATGCGTCCTGAGTCTCGGGATCCTGCCAGATCGGGTCGTCGCGATAGAACTTCGGCCCGCTCGCGTCGAGCGCCACCAACGCCACCGCCGCCGCGCACACGCTCGGAAGCCACCGCCGCATCGTCAGAACACCTTCGAATACTTGAGAAACGTGCGGATTCCCTCGCTGCCGCCGGCGGCGACGTCGAGGCGCAGGAAGACGGCCTTGTAGGTGTTGAACCGCAGCCCGATGCCGTACGCGCCGCGGAGGCCGGCGAACTCGAGGTCCCGCACGCGCGGCGCCACCGTGCCGAAGTCCGAGAAGAGCGCCATGTCGAGGCCGGAGAACGCCTCCCAGCGGTACTCCACGTTGATGGCGAGCGCATTCCGGTCGCGGAACCGATGGTCGGCGTAGCTCCGCAGCGACGTGCTGCCGCCGAGCGTCGGCTGAAAATAGAAGGGCACCTCCTGCCCATCCGCCGCCGCCGTCGTGTCGAGGCGAAGTCTTATGGCCACGACGCGCTTCTTGTCGAAGATGGGCAGGAACTGCTGCGCATCGATCTGGACGCTGGTGAAGGAGTAGCGGCCGGCGTCCGTGTCGCTGTAGCGCCGCCACTGCACGTCGAGCAGCGAACCTGCGCGGGCGTTCCCCGGCTGATCGCGCGTGTCGAGCGCCGTGAAGAGGTCCGCGTAGGTGAAGTCCGGCTGCAGCGCGAGGCCCGGGGCGTCTCCACCGGAGAAGCGTTCCTCGATCGAGCGGTACCGCGTGTCGGTGCCGCGGCCGATGTCGGGTGCGAGGCGGCCCACACGGGTGCCGGCGCTCAGCCAGGGGACGGGCGTCACCACGGCCCGCGCCTGCACTTCAGGTGCGCGGAACCTGAAGTTCACGCGGTCGCTCCCGCTGGTGTTGAAGCCGAGGCCGTAGAAATCCTCCTGCGGGTGGTCGCGGTAGCGTCCCTCGACGCCGATCTCGAAGCGGTCGTCGAGCAGGTAGGGGAGGGACAAGTCGCCGCGCGCCATGCGATAGCCGCGGAACGTGTGGCCGATCTCGAAAACGAGACGGGCGTTGCGGCGCAGGAGATCGTGCCGCCAGCCGCCGCCGAAGCCGATCCCGGAGCCGACGGGCTTGTCGCTGTAGCCGTACTGCACGAAGAAGCCGTTGTGCGGGGCGATCTTCGAGAGCGGATCGGTGCGCTCGATGTACAGCAGCGTCTTCTCGAGCCGTTGCGGCGTGTACGGTTCGAGGCGCTCGGCCTTTTCGGCGCGCTGTCGTTCGAGCAGCGCGGCGCGGGTGTCCTGCGCGGCGGCCGGCGCCCCCATCAGCGCGGCGGCACAGATGACTGCGAGCGGCCCCCTGGGCATCCGGCTGACAATAACGCAACTCCCGGACGCGCCGCCAGCAGCGCGGCAGCGCCGAACGGCTCAGTCGTCCCCGCCGCGCGCGATCCGCAGGTGGCGCCATGGTACAGTCGCGGCGACCCATGGCCTCGCCGCGAGAGAAGCCACGCGTGCTGTTCGTCAACGCCGGCATCCTCGGACTCGTCTCGCTGCACGAGTTCCTGCGCGTCATGCTGCCGCGCCAGTCGGAGATCGCCTGGGACCAGGTGCTCCTGCCCGAGCGCCTTACCCTGTCCGATCGGCTGGTGCGCCGGATCCTCACGCAGCGGCTCTGGCGTGACGGATGGCTGGGGATCGCCAACCTCGATCTCGCACGCTTCCGCGCCGAGCTGAACACCGGCATCCATGCACGACGACGCATCCGGGAGCTCGGCTCGGACCGGTACGACGTGCTGCACTTTCATCGCACCGGTGCCGCGTACGCCAGCCTCGACCTGATGCGGAGGATCCCCTCGATCGTGTCCATCGACTGCACGCAGGACTGCGTCATCGACGCCGCCGCGAGCGCGGTGGAGCGGAGCACGTACGGGCTCAACGCCTGGCTCGATGGGCGCATTTTCGCCACAGCGGCCGCGATCGTCGCGACCTCGCACTGGGCGGCGCGGACGCTGCGGAGCCGGTACCCCGCCTGCGAGACGCCGGTGCACGTGCTCGCCGACCCGGTGATGCTGGACCGCTTCGACCCCGGGTGGGCGGACGCGCGCGCGAGGCGCGCGGCGCGCGGTGAACGGCCACGCTTTCTGTTCGTCGGCGGCGACTTTCCGCGCAAAGGGGGCTATGAGCTCCTCGAGGCGTGGCGCGCGGGTGGGCTGGCCGATGAGGCCGAGCTCGAGATCGTCACTGACTGGCCGCTCGCCGACGCGCCGCCTCGAGGCGTGCGGCTGACGCGAGGCGTGCGGCGGCACACGCCCGAATGGGAACGCTGCTGGCGTGAAGCGGATGTCTTCGTCATGCCGACACGAAACGAGGCGTTCGGCCTCGTATACCAGGAGGCAGGGGCCGCGGCGCTGCCGGCGATCGGCACCGCCCACAATGCGATCCCCGAGATCGTTCTGCACGACCGTACAGGCCTGCTGGTGCCCGTCGGCGATCGGCCGGCGCTCGTGGCGGCGATGCAGGCGCTGGCGCGAGATCCGATGCGCCGTCAGGCGCTCGGCACCGCCGCCCGCCGCCACATCGAGCAGGTCGCATCGCCGGACGCCTACCTCGCGGCGCTGCTCGCCATCATCCGGTCGGTGACGCGCGCCCGTGCGCTAGGATGATCGGGATGCCGACCGGCTCTCTCACCGACACGCTCCGCCTGCGCCTGCTCGCGTTCGTCGTCGAGCGGTATCCGTTTGCCGCCGCGGCCGCCGGCGAGGCGGTCGACGCGCTGGAGGACGGATTCTCCGGGGACCCGGCAGGCCTGGACGCGCTGCGCCCGCGGCTGGCGGCGGAGCTGCGCCGGCGCGTGAAAGCCGCGCCGACCGCCGGCGCGGCCGAAACGACCCCCGGCGTCACGGCGCAGGTGCGGTTCGACCGGGCGGTGGACGAACTCGTCGACGCCTGCGACGGGCTGCTGCGCCGCCTGGCGCTGCGTGCGTCGCTGACGGCCGAGGAGCGCCGCGAGATCCTGCGCGGCATGATGCTCACGCGCGCGACGGACAACCGCCTGAAGGCGTTCTTCAGCGGCGGGGAGGTGCGCTACGGCACCTCGGCGTTCCAGGGGAAGGGGTTCCGATCGCTCGGTCAGGAGGCGATCTATGCGGCCGGCATCCGCCTGCGCCGCGGCGACGGGTGGCGTCAGGCCGACGGCTGGAAAGGCGACGTCGTCGCGCCGCTCATCCGTGACCTGGGCGTCGCGCTCGCGATGAAGCCGGACGGCGGTACGGTCCGCATGGTGCTGTCGGCGCAGATGGCCAAGGCCGGCGCGCCGATGAACGGCAAGGACCTCCACATCGGCGACTTCGGCAGCGGCATCCTGCCGGCGTCCGCGCCGCTGGCGATCAGTACGCTGACCGCCGCCGGGATGGCCATGGCGTTCGCCCGCGAGGGGAGCGGCCGCGTCGCCCTCTCGTTCATCGGCGAGGGCGGGTCGTCGCTCGGGGAGTGGCACGAGGCGATCAACCTGTGCGCGGCGCGGCGGCTGCCGGCGGTGTTCTGCGTCCAGAACAACCAGACCGCCCTGTCGACGCCCGTGAGCGAGCAGTCGGCGGTCCGCGTGTTCGCCGACAAGGCGGCGGGGTACGGCGTCCCCGGCATCACGATCGACGGGACGGATCCCGACGAGATCGCCGCCGCGTTCGCCTGGGCGGTCGACCGGGCGCGCGCGGGCGAGGGGCCGTCGCTGATCGAGCTGGTCTGCATGCGCATGTGCGGGCACGCCCACCATGACGACATGCTGTACCTCGGCAAGGACCCGCAGCCCGGGTGGGAGTATCCGCCGCTCAGCGACCAGGGGTACGCGAACCGCGAGCTCTACGAGTACTGGTCCGCACGGGATCCGATCCGCACGTACGCCGCGCGACTCGAAGCCGAGGGGATCCTGTCACGAGACGAGGCGGATGCGATCAGGCGAGAGGTCGAGGCGCTCGTCGAGGCGGAGGCGCAGGCCGTGATCGACGCACCGTGGCCGGCGGGGGCCGAGGCGGGCGCGGGAGTGCTCGCCGGAGAGCCGCCGCGTGTTCGTGTCGAGGTGCTCGACGAGTCGGTGCGCCGCGCCATCGACTACGACCCCGGGCTGCCGCCCCTCGAGCCGGGTCGTCCGGTGGACCGCCGCGGCAAGACCTTCCTCGAAGCGGTCATGCTGGGGGTCGGCGACGCGCTGCGGCGCGATCCCCGCGTCTTCGTCTACGGGGAGGACGTCGGGGGCAAGTACGGCAACGCCTTCCTGCTGCTGCGCCCGCTGCTCGATGAGTTCGGCGACCGCATCCTGAACTCACCGCTTGCGGAAGCCGGCGTCCTCGGGGTCTGTGTGGGCGCGGCATTGGCCGGCCAGCGGCCCATCGGTGAGATGCAGTTCAACGACTTCGTCGCCACGGGCTTCAACCAGCTCGTGAACAACGCGGCGAAGATCCGGTACCGCTGGGGAGGCTCGGTGCCGATGGTGGTCCGGATGCCCTGGGGAGGGCTGCGTTCCGCGGGGCCGTACCACAGCCAGAACACGGAGCCGTGGTTCTACCGGACACCGGGGCTGAAGATCGTCGTGCCCTCGACCCCGGCGGACGCGCGGGCGTTGATGGCGAGCGCCGTCGCGGATCCCGACCCGGTGCTGTACTACGAGCACATCGCGCTCTATCGCGATCCGCGCGTGAAGCAGTTGCTCGACGAGGCGCCTCCCGAGCCCATCCCCCTCGGACGCGCGGCGCTGCGCCGCGCGGGGAACGACCTGGCCATCATCTCCTACGGGGCGTACGTGCACGCGGCGCTGCGCGTGGCCGAACGGCTCGCGGCCGACGGCATCCAGGCCTCGGTGCTCGACCTGCGGACGCTGGCGCCCCTCGACCGGGAGACGGTCCTGCGCGTCGCGCGCCACTGCAGCCGCGTGCTCATCGTGCACGAAGACTCGCGCACGGGCGGCATCGGGGAAAGTCTCGCCGCCATCATCCAGGAGGAGGCGTTCGATTCGCTCGATGCTCCCGTGCGGATCATCGCGGCGCTCGACACGCCGGTCCCTTACTCCCCTCCCCTCGAGCAGTTCTTCCTCCCCTCGGAGGAGGAGATCGAGCGCGCGGCCCGCAATCTCGCCCGGTACTGACCGTTCGAAAGTGTGTCGTCCAGGCACCGCGACGGTGTCGCATTTGACACACGGCGGAACCGGTGACACAATCTGAAGCTTCTCACGACAGCTTCTGCTCCTTGGTGTCGCCTCGCGGCGTCTCTGCCCCGCGTGTGACTCAGAGGGCGAAGCTGTGTCGATGAACCTCTTTCAGGCGAGATCACATGACACCGTTTGCAGGGATGCTTGGCGACGATCCGCCGCTGCCGCTCGAGGGCCGATCGGCGGCCGCTGCGGCGGCGCGGGCCGCGCTGGACCGCGCCGTCTCGCTCAAGACGCCGGCGCTGATCACGGCCGAAGCCGGGTGCCGACCCGAAACCATCGCTCTGGCGCTGCACGCGCGATCGAGGCGCGCCGAGCCGTTCGTCGTCGTGCACTGCGGCGCCGGCGACGCCGAGAGCGTGGAGCGGATTCTGTTCGGCTCCGCCGGTGAACGCGCGGCGGCGTCGGACCTCGAGACCGTGAGCTCCGATGCGGCGATCATCCGCGCCGCCGCCGGCACGCTCTTCCTCGACAGCATCGAAGAACTGCCTGCGGCGAGCCAGCGGCGGCTCGCGCGGGTGCTGCGCGACGCCGAGGTGCGGGCGGTCGACGGACGCGCCCTCCAGACCCGGTTTCGGCTCGTGGCGGCGACGGCCTGCGATCTCGAGCTCGAGGCGCGCGAGGGGCGCTTCCGGGGCGAGCTCGTCAAGCGCCTCGCCTCCTGTCCCATCGCCGTGCCGCCACTCCGGCAGCGATCCTCCGACGTGCCCGGGATCTTCGAGCGGCTTGCCACGGCGGCGACGGGCGCCAGCGTGTCGCTCACCGCTCCGGCACTCACGGTATTGATCTCGCTGCCCTGGACGCGCAACATCGACGAGCTGTCGGAACTGGTCTCGCGTGTAGCGCCGCCGGGAGGCGGCGCGATCCGGCAGGAGGACATTCTCGGGCACCTGCCGCTCGCCGGCTCGCTCAACCGCATCGGCCTCACGGCGAGCCTGCGCGAGGCGCGGCGGCAGTTCGAGCGCGATTACATCGCCGCGGTGCTCGAGCGCCACCGGTGGTCGATGCGCGACGCGGCCCGAACGCTCGGCATCGAACGGGCGAACCTCTATCGCAAGACGCGGCAGCTCGGCATCGTCCGCGCGTCGCGTGACACTGCGGCGGTGCAGCGATGACGCGGGAGGTTCGCGGGCGCCGGTGGGTTGCGGTCAGGCCGGCGGCGTGGCTGGTTGCGGCGTTGATCTGCGCGCCCGCCGCCGCGTCGGCACAGGCGCCGTCGTCGGGCGACGAGCGCCCGTCGATGACGCTCGGACCGTTCGAGCTGCGGCCGCGGCTGCTCTTCAACAACATCGGGGTCGACAACAACGTGTTCAACGAGCGCGAGGATCCGAAGCGCGACTGGACGTTCGGCGCGCAGCCGGACCTCGAGATCACGGTGCGTCCGGGGCGCGCGAAGATCGTCTGGCTGAGCGGCACGGAGTTTCTCTACTACCACCGCTACAAGTCGGAGCGGTCGGTGAACCGCTCGCAGTCGTTCTCGGGCGAACTGGATCTGAATTTCCTGCGGCCGTTCGCGTCCTACAGCTCGTCGCACACCAGCGCGCGGCCGAACATGGAGATCGACGTGCGTGCGCGACGGCATCCGCGCTCCTACGCGTTCGGGACGGGGCTGAAGATCGCCACCCGGACGACGGCGACGTTCACCGTCCGCAACTCGCGGGAGAAGTACGACGAGGAGATCTATTTCCGCGGCCAGGAGCTGGCCGAGACGCTGAACAACCGCGGGCGCACCTACGAATCCTCCATCGGGCTGCAGTTGACCCCGTTGACGACGCTCAGCCTCGTCGTCGGGCGCGACGAGCTGCGGTTCGACAGCGAACCGCTGCGGAACTCGAACGCCACGCGCATCGCGCCGACGTTCAACTTCAGCCCGCTGGGCCTGCTGTCGGGTGCGCTGTCGGTGGGCTACAAGCGGTTCGAGGGGGTGGACGCGTCGCTGCCCGGCTATTCGGGCCTGGCGGCGAACGGGACGCTCACGGCGCTGCTGGGAGGGCGCTACCGGCTGGAGACGCGGCTCACGCGCGACGTCCAGTACTCGTACGAGGAGACGCTGCCGTACTACGTGATGACCGGCGGCCGGGTGACGCTGGCGACACAGGTGACGAACCTGGTCGACCTGCGCGCCACGGCGGGGCGCGACCGTCTCGACTACCGGGCGTTCGGCGACGGCGAGTCGCGCGGCGCGGACATCCTCGAGGTCTACGGCGGGGGCGTGGGACTTCGGATCGGCGAACGGCGGCGGCTCGTCGTCCAGTCGGAGTTCACGCGCCGGCGTTCGGAGCGGAGCGACGAGCGTGAGTTCAGGAATCACAGGATTTTCGCAACACTGACGTGGGGAGCATAGAAAGATGAAGACCATATTGCTGTCCATGGTGGTTCTGCTCGCGCAGGCCGCCACGCCGCCGCTGCCGCAGCGCAACGCGGAGTACGTCGTCGGCACACAGGACGTGCTGTCGATCGTCGTGCACAACCAGGAGGAGATGACGCGGCGCGACGGCTACCCGGTCGAGGCCGACGGCACCATCGATTTCCCGCTGATCGGGCGGATCACGGTGGCGGGCCTCACGACGCGGCAGATCCAGGAGACGATCAAGGAGAAGCTGATCAGCGGCGGCTTCTACACGAACGTGAGCCTGAGCGTCACCGTGAAGGAATATCGCAGCCAGTCGGTGCTGGTGAACGGGTCGGTGCGCACGCCGGGTGTCGTGCAGTTGACCGGCGTCGGCAGTCTCACCGAAGCGATCTCGAAGGCGGGGCACTTCACGCCCGACGCCGGCCAGCACGTGATCATCGTCCGCGGACGCGGTCAGGACGGCCCGGCGCTGCTCAGCGAGGCGCGGCCCGAAGACAAGATCATCGTCGACCGCGCCGACATCGAGACCGGCAAGGCGAGCAGCATCCTGGTGCGCGACGGCGACACGATCTTCGTGCCGCGCGCCGCCGAGTATTACGTCTCGGGGCAGGTGCGCACGCCGAACGCGTACATCTACAAGCCGAACCTCACCGTCATCCAGGCGATCACGATCGCGGGGGGCTATACCGACCGCGCGGCGAAGAATCGGATCCAGATCGAACGCGTCATCGACGGCCGGCCCAAGAAGCTGAAGGTCAAGGAAAGCGATTTCGTGCAGCCGGGGGACACGATCCACGTGCCCGCCCGCTGGTGGTGACGCGCCCCCGGAAGTCTCTTTCGACGTTCACGACGTGCGGGTTCTCCATCTGTGTGCCGGCAACCTCTATGGAGGGGTTGAGCGGATCGTCGCCGAGTGCGCCGCCTCGCGCGATCTCGTGCCGGCGATGCAGCCCGCGTTCGTGGTCTGCTTCGACGGCCGCCTCGCTCGCGAGGTCGAGGCGACGGGGGCGCGCTGCCACCGGCTGGGCGCCGTCCGTGTGAGCCGGCCGCACAGCGTCTTTCTCGCGCGGCGGCGGCTCGGCGAGGTCCTGCTCGCCGTGTCCCCGGACGTCGCGATCTGTCATTCCTCCTGGACGTTCGGCTTCGCGGCCCCGGTGCTCGCCAGGCAGCGGGTGCCGGCAGCGATCTGGCTTCACGACCGCGTCTCGGGCGGCACCTGGCCGGAGCGATGGGCGGCGCTCTCGGCGCCGCGGCTCGCGATCAGCAACAGCCGCTTCACCGCCGCCTCGATCGCCTCGCTGTTTCCTACTACTCCCGTCAGCGTCGTCTATGCTCCGGTCACGCGCGGCGCGGCGCCGCAGCCGGGCACGCGATCCCGGCTGCGTGCGGCCTTCGGCGCCGGCGACGACTGCGTCGTGCTGATCGCCAGCCGGTTCGAGCACTGGAAGGGGCACCGCGAGCTGATCGCTGCCCTCGCCGGCATTCCGGCCCGATGGCAGCTCTGGATCGCAGGGGCGCCGCAGAAGGCCGGCGAGCGGGAGCTGGAGGCGGCGCTGCGCGAGCAGTGTCGTACGGCAGGCATCCTGGGCCGTGTCCGGTTTCTCGGTCATCGCGACGACGTGCGCGACCTGATGCACGCGGCGGACGTCTATTGCCAGCCGAACACCGGCGCCGAGCCGTTCGGACTCGCCTTCGTCGAAGCGCTGTACGCGCGGCTGCCGGTGATCACGACGGCGATGGGGGGGGCGCTCGAGATCGTCACGCCCGAGTGCGGCGTGCTCGTGCCGCCCGGCGATGCGACGGCGCTCCGCGAGAGCCTGACGGCGCTGATGGCGGACGGCGAACGACGCTCGGCGCTTGGTGCCGCCGGTCCCGTGCGGGCCGAAGCGCTGTGCGATCCCGCGCGGCAGCTCGAGGCGCTCGCGCGTACCCTGGCGCCTCTTTCGGCGAGCGTAACCCGCCCGTGACTCCCATCACGAACAGCGACGTGGCTGCGCGCGCGCGGCAGTCGCTCGGGGCGAGCGAGGAGGCGATCTATCGAACGGTGGCCGACGTGCTCGCCCGCCGCGGCGCGAGCGGGCTGGTCGCGGACGTGGGCTGTGGCAGCGGTCGTCTCTGGAGCTACATCGCGCCGCGGTTCGGCGGGTGTATCGGCATCGACGCGGTCCGCTACGACGATCTGCCTCCTGCCGTGCAGTTCCACGAAGCGGACCTCGATGCCGGGACGCTGCCCGTTGCGCCAGGCGCCGTCGACGCCGCTCTGGCCGTCGAGACGATCGAGCACCTCGAGAACCCCCGCGCGTTCGTCCGCGCGCTGGCGCGGATCACGCGGCCGGGGGGGGTGGTCGTGATCACGACCCCCAATCAATTGAGCCTCCTCAGCCTGCTGACGCTCGCGGCCAGGGGTCGGTTCTCCGCCTTTCAGGAGAATACGTACCCCGCGCACCTGACGGCGCTCCTCGAAGTGGACCTGCGCCGCATCGCCGCCGAAGCCGGCCTCGTCGACGTGCAGATCGACTTCACACGGTCAGGACGCCTGCCGCTGACGAGAAGGCACTATCCGCGCATCGTATCGACCGTCTTTCCTCGCGCGTGCTCCGACAACATCGTGATGAGTGCGGTGCGCGGCCCGGCATGACGGGGCGACCCCTCGCCGCCGACCGGCAGAGCGCGCCGCCGCTGTGGCTGAGCGCCGCCGCCGCGGTCGTTCGCCGCATGCCGTGGGGCCGGTACCGGGCCTCGCGGCGCCTCAGCGCGCTGAGGCCTGTGCCGTTCGTCGCGCGGACGCCGCCGGATCTGGGGGGCCATGCGTATCGCTGCGATCTCGGCGATGCGATCTGCCGCGAGGTCTATTTCACGGGCCGCTACGAGCCGGCAAAGACGCAGCTGGTCCGCGCGCTCGTCCGGCCCGGTGACACGGTGATCGATCTCGGCGCCAACTGGGGCTACTTCACGCTGGCCGCCGCGCACTGGACCGGACCATCTGGCCGCGTCGTGGCATTCGAGCCCGATCCGCGGCTGTTCCAGTTGCTTCAGGGGAACGTCGCGTTGAACGCGCTGCCGGCGGTGACGCCCGTGCAGGCAGCCGTGGGGGAGCGTCGCGGGAGCGGCCTCTTCCTCGGCTACGAGGAGGGAGCCGAGAACCGGGGCGTGACGCGGCGCGCGGCCGACGGTACCGCTCCCCACGCGTTCCGCACCGACGTCGTCGCGCTCGACGAATGGTGTCGCGGCGCGCACGTCGACCACGTCCGGCTCGTGAAGGTGGACGTCGAAGGGGACGAGCATCGTGCGCTCCGCGGCATGGCCGAGGGGCTCGGACGTGCGGCGTACGATTACGTGCTCCTCGAGTGCCATCCCGATGCGCTGCGTGAGCAGCACGTCACGTTCGAGGCGATGCTGGGGCCGCTCACGTCCAGCGGCTACGCGCTGCACGTGATCGACTTTTCCCCCGCGACGTACAGCCTTGCAGCGCGGCGCGCGCTGCCGCTGGGGGAGCTCGTCGAGGCGTACACCGGCCAGCCGCTCGGCGACTGGCCGCATCTGCTCGCGGTGTCGCCACGCATGCCGCCTCTCCGCTGATGCGGCTGGCGTATCTGAGCGTCTCGGCGCAGCTCGGCGGATCCGAAATCGTTCTGCTGCAGCTGCTCTCAGAGATCCGCCGGCAGCGGCCGGCATGGGAGACCCATCTCGTCGCGCCGGCGGACGGGCCGCTGACCCGGCGTGCTGCGGCAGCAGGAAGCACCGTGCACGTCGTGCCGATGCCTGCGGCGGTGGCGCGCCTCGGAGAACACCGGCGCGGGAGTGTCGTCGGGGCGGCGGCGCGCACGGCGCTGGCGGTGCGCAGCCTGTGGGGGTACGAGCGGCGCCTCGGCCACGCGCTCGGCGCGATTCGGCCCGACGTGGTGCACTCGAATGGCCTCAAGGCACACGTGCTGTCGGCGCGAACGGCCGTGGCCGCCCGCAGGGTCTGGCACGTGCACGACTACGTATCGCCCCGTCCACTCACGCGGCGCCTCCTGCGGCGGTACGCGACGACCTGTGACAGCTGTGTCGCCGCCTCCGTGAGCGTCGGCGAGGACGCCTCGCGCGCGCTCACCGGCGCTCTGCGGTCCCCGGTGCAGGTCATCCCCAACGGGATCGACGTGGAGCGGTTCACGCCCGAGGGGCCGTGCGCCGACCTCGATCGCCTGGCGGGGCTGCCGCCGGTGGCGCCGGGGACGCTGCGCGTCGGGCTGGTGGGAACGTTTGCCCGGTGGAAGGGGCACGAGATCTTTCTTCGGGCGCTCGCGCAGGTGCCGGCCACGGTGGCGCTTCGCGGCTACATCGTCGGGGCACCCCTGTACGACACTGCTGGCAGCCAGTTCTCGCTCCAGGAGCTCCGGGCGATCGCGCGGGAGGACGGCTGCGGCGGTCGCGTGGCCTTCACCGGGTTCGTGGAGGACGTCCCGGCCGTCATGCGCGCGCTCGACGTCGTCGTGCATGCGAGCACCAGTCCCGAACCGTTCGGGCTCGTGGTGGCCGAGGCGATGGCCTGCGGACGTCCGGTGATCAGCACCGCCCTCGGTGGGGCCGCGGAGGTGCTGGAGCCGGGCGACACGGCGCTCGTGTACCACGCGCCTGATCCTGCCGCGCTCGCGGCGGCCATCGAAGAGCTGTCGGCCGACGCGGGCCTGCGCTGCCGGCTCGGCACCCGCGGCCGCAGCGTCGCAGTCGCGAAGCACGGCGCCGAGCGGTACGGCCGCGCATTCATCGACCTGTACGAACGACTGGCGGACGCCACAGCCCCATGAAGTCACTCGATTTCACGACCGCACACATTCAACAGCCGCGGGCGGGCGCGCCGGCGGCTGTATCCGCGAGAGCACGTATTCCCTGGGGCTTTCCGGAGTTCTTCATCATCAGCCAGACGGCGCTGCCGGCACTGCTGTATCTCCCCGGCACGCAGAACTTCCGCCTGCTGATCCGGTTCTCCGCGTTCGCGATCAGCCTCGCGGCGTTCGCGTGGTGGCAGGCGCAGCCGAGGCGCGACAGGCTCCACCCGGCCGCCAACTGGGGCTTCGCCGTCATGGCGCTGCTCACCGTCATGCTGTTCCACCCGACGACCTCGTCGCTGCAGGCCGGTCTGGCGCACCTGATGGTGTATTTCTCGGTGATCGTCCCGATGTTCTGGGCGTCGCTGCTGGTGCGGACTCCGGAACACCTTGCGAGAATCCTCGCGCTGCTGCTGGTCTGCAGCGGCATCAACTCGATCGTCGGGGTGCTCCAGGTGTACGACCCCGCCGTCTGGATGCCGCGCGAACTGTCGCGCATCGTATCGGAAGGACCGATGGGGCTCGGCCCGGTGACATACGTGGGACCGGGCGGACGCACCATCGTGCGGCCCCCCGGGTTGTTCGACACCCCGGGCGCCGTCGCGGGCCCCGCGATGTTCGCGGCGCTGCTCGGCACGGTCTTCGGCCTCAGTGCCATCCCCGTGTGGCAGCGGGCGATCTCGTTCACCTTCGCCGGGGCGGGGGTCGCGGCGATCTACCTCAGCCAGGTGCGCGTCTCGCTGGTCATCGTCGTGATGATGTTCGCCGCGTATGCCGCCGTGCTGTTCCTCCAGCGGAAACCGACGAAGGCGGTGACGCTCGGGATGTTCGCCGGCTCCATCATCGTGCTCAGTTTCCTCCTGGCGTTTACCCTCGGCGGCGACAGCGTCTCGACACGCGTCATGTCGCTGTTTGCCGACGATCCCATGGCCGTCTACTATCGCGCGCGAGGCGGGCAGCTGGATTACACGGTCCGTGAGCTGATGTACGAGATGCCGCTCGGCGCCGGGCTGGCGCGGTGGGGCATGGCGGCGTCGTACTTCGGTACGCCGGAACAGGGGAGTATCTGGGCGGAAATCCAGATCACCGGCTGGCTCGTCGACGGCGGCGTGCTCCTGGTGGCGCTCTACCTCGGGCTGCTCGTCGTGACGCTGCTCACCGAGTTCCGGATCGCCCGCATGCTGCCGCTGCCGAGGCTCGCGGCGTGCGCCGGCGTCATCTTCGCTGCGAACCTCGGCGTGGCGATCATGATCGTCAGCTTCACGCCGTTCGTGACGCAGATCGGCATCCAGTTCTGGTTTCTCGCGGGAGCACTGCACGGGGTCGCGTCGGAAAGCGGCGTCGTCGCCGACTGACAAGGGCATCAGTGGACCGCTGGCTGCTCATCGCCGGAGATTTCACGCCGCTCGGCGGCATGGATCGCGCCAACCATGCGCTCGCGCTCGGCCTCGCGCGGCGGCAGGCGCACGTGGATCTCGTGACGCATCGTGCGTGGCCGGATCTCTCGCTGCCGAACGTCGGCGTCAGGACAGTGTCGCGGCCGCTCGGCTCGCACCTCCTGGGGCTGCCGCGACTCGTCATGACGGCCAACCGCGCCGCGCGGCGGTTCCCCGGCCGGATCGTCGGAAATGGCGGAAATGCGACGAGTCCTGACATCACCTGGATCCATTACCTGCACGCCGCCTACACACCGACGGCCGCCGGCGGCACCGCGCGTCTCACGACGGCAGCCGCGGCACGGTATTACCGCCGCCGCGAGCGGACGGCGATCGGTGCCGCCAGATACATCGTGTGCAACAGCCGCCGTACGGCGGTGGACGTCGCCCGCGCCTTTGAGGTCGCCGAGGACCGGTTGCGGGTCGTCTACTACGGCTCAGACCCTGCGGCGTTCGCCCCCGCCGACGACGAGGTGCGGCGACGGGCCAGGCTGGCGCTCGGCTGGCCCGAAGAACGGCCGGTCGTGCTCTTCGCCGGTGCGCTCGGCGATCGCCGCAAGGGATTCGATCGGGTCTTCGAGGCCTGGACGACTCTCGCGACAGACGGGGCCTGGGACATGGACCTCGCAGTCGTCGGGCACGGCGCCGAGCTGCCGGCGTGGCGCGCGCGCGCCGCTCGTGCAGGGCTCCAGGGCATCCGCTTCCTCGGCTTCCGGCGCGATGTGGCGACGATCATGGCGGCCTGCGACGTCATGGTCCACCCTGCCCGTTACGAGGCGTACGGGCTCGCCGTCCACGAATCGCTCTGCCGCGGGGTGCCGGTGATCGTCTCCGCCGCCGCCGGCGTGGCGGAGCGGTACTCCGGGCCGCTGCGCGAGCTCTTGATCGACGAGCCCGAGAGCGCCGGCGAGATCGCCGCGAGGCTCCGCCGGTGGCGCGAGGGGCGCCAGCGTTACGCCCTGGCTGCCGCTTCGGTCGGCGAACAGCTCCGCGCGCGCACCTGGGACGACATGGCCGCGGAGTTCGTCCGTGCCGTCGCCGCCTGAGCTCATGCCGACGCTTCCGCTTCTGCCATGATCCCCCGGCTCACGGTCGTCATCCCGACATTCAACAACGTGGACGTGCTCCGGCGGTGCCTCGAAAGCTGGCGGACCCACGGGGGCGCCGAGGTGGAGCTCGTCGTCGTGGAGGACGGCTGCCGTGACGCCACGCCCGATGTGCTGCGAACACTGGAGCGGACGCCGTGGGGCGAACGCCACCTGCGATGGGTGCACGAGGACGACGCGCATGAGCTCCGGTGCACGAATCGGGGACTCGCCGAGGCGCGCGGCGCCTACGTACTCGCCTGGCAGGACGACATGTTCCTGCGCGCCTCGTGGCTCGTGCCGGAACTGCTGCGCACGCTGGACCGATACGGTGAGATCGGGATGATCGCCCTCAGCCGCGGCCTCGATTGCCTGCCGGTCGATGAGCCGATCGACACCTACGCCGACCTGGTCGACTGGCGCCGCCTGCCGAGCACGATCGGCCCGCCGCCGTGGAACTGGTTCCGCCTGCAGGAAGTGGACATCGTCATCCGCCCCTGGGTCGTGCGGAAGGCGTGCATTGCCGCCGTCGGGGCGCTCGATGAGGCCTTCCGCCCGACGGAGTGGGACGAGGCCGATCTCGCCTTCCGCCTGCGGCGCGCCGGCTGGCGCGTGGCCGCGTGCGGCTACGAGCGCCTGCGTGCATACGAGCACCTCGGTTCGGCGACGCTCTCGAAGTCGCCCGCCTATTTCGCGAAGGTGCTCGAGAATGGCCGGCTGTTTCACGCCAGGTGGGATGCGACCATTGCCGCCGAGCACCCGCGCGCGCGGCGCACGTGGCGGCGCCGCGCGACACCGGCCGGGTGGGCGGCGACGTTGAAGCAGATGTCGCAAGCCGCGGTAGCGTCGCAACGGGGCGCCTCGTGAGCCGCGTTGGTCGCGCGTCGATCGCGGCGGCGTTCGTCTACGTCCGCTTCGCCCTGTCGATCATCGTAGGGATCGCGATGGTGCCGCTCATCCTGAACCGCGTCGACGTCGCGGTCTACGGGCTGTGGCTCGCCACCGGTGAGGTGCTCGCGTATGCGGCGTTGGCGGACCTGGGCATGCTCGGCATCCTCTCCTGGGTCGTCGCCCAGGCTGACGGCCGCAACGACCGCTCCGCCATGCGCAGCCTCCTCGCGAACGGCGCGTCGGCCGCAGGGGTCGTCTCACTGCTGTACATCGGGATCGTTGTCGCGCTCTGGCAGTTCGCGCCGGCATCGGTCCTCACGCCGGAACACCGCGCGGCCATCGGCGGGCCGCTCGCGGTGATGGCGCTGACGACGGCAATCGTGCTGCCCCTGCGCGTGGCGCACGCGGCGCTCGCGGGCCTGCAGGACGTCAGGTTCTGCGGCAGCCTGGCCACCGTGGCCTGGCTCGTGGACGTCACCGTGACGGCAGCGCTGCTGCTGAACGGCTTCGGGCTGTACGCGCTCGCGTTTGGCGCGAGCGTTCCGGCGCTGCTGACCGCCGGCGCCAACGTCGTCCGGCTCCGCCGCATAGCGCCTGATCTCCTTCGCGGCTGGCCAAAGCCGACGATCGGGGCCACGGTTGGACTGATGCGCGATGGGTTTGGCGGCTGGCTGGGCGCGTGGGGATGGCGTCTGTCGGCTGCCACCGACGGCATCGTCGTCGGCTATCTGCTCGGATATGCCGCCGGGGTGACGCGGCTGGCGATGACGTCGAAGCTCGCCCAGATCTTCATGCAGCTCTCGTGGGTGCCTGGCGACAGTGGCCTCGTCGGGCTGTCGCAGCTCTCCGGGGAAGGCGATCGCACCCGTCTGCGGGCCGCCGTGACCGCGCTGTTCCGGATGCACCTGACGCTCGCCGGAGCCGGTGCGTGCATCGTCCTGGTGCTGAATGCGGCGTTCGTGCAGTGGTGGCTGCCGGAGGGCCTGTTCGGAGGGCGCGTTCTGACGATAGCCGTGGCGGGTTCACTCCTGGCCGTCACCGGCGCGCATGCGTTCGCCACGATCGTCTCGGTGCTCGGCCGCCGCATGACGGTCGGCGTCGTGGCCCTCGCCTCGGGAATCGTGCAGGTGGGGCTCGCGTATCTGCTCGCGAAGCGCTTCGATCTTCCTGGCCTTCCGGCGGCTGCCATCGTGGCGCAAGTCGGCATTCTCTACCCGCTGCTGCTGCGGCACCTCGGTGAACTGTCAGGACTCACGCCGCGGCTGTTTCTGCGCGACGTGGTGCTCCGCTGGATGGTACCGTCGGTGCCGCTGCTGACCGCCTGCGCCGTCGTCGGGTCCGTCTTCTGGACCATGCCGGTGTGGATCGCGGCGCCGCTGGCGGCGGCTGCGAGTCTCGTGTATCTCTGGGCGACGCGTCACCTGCTGCTGGACTATGCGCCGGTCGCCGCGCTGGTGCGGAAGCCGCTCGCGCGGCTGCGTCTCGAACGGCTGATCGAGGTGCCGGCGGAACACGAACGCGTACTGTGATGATGTGACGATGGAGCAGGGACGCAGCGAGAGCTATAGACGTGCAACGCTCCTCGAGCGACTCGCGGCGTGGATCGGCGGGAGGCTCCCCGAGTCAGCACGCCGGAGGATGCGGTACAGATACGCGCGTATGGTGGAACGCGTGCAGCCGGGTCGCCTCATCGCCGCGCTGCCGGGCGGCGAGCGCGTCCGGCTTCTGGCGGCACATCGCCAGATGTGCTGGAACCCGGTCGAATACGACGCGTTCCGGGCCGACGTGCGACGGGGCGACACCGTGCTGGACGTGGGAGCGAACATCGGCGCCTACACCGCCCTTTTCGCCCAGTGGGTGGGCGACACGGGACGGGTCATCGCCTTTGAGCCTGCGCCGACCGCCTACGCGGCATTGTGCGGCATGCTGCAGGCGAACGGGCTGAGCTCACGGGTGACGGCATTGCAGCAGGCCGTGAGCGACCGCGAAGGATCCGCCTCGTTCACCGCGCACGGCGACGACGGGGGCAATCGTCTGTGCGGGCCGGGCGCTGCGGATGCCGTCACGGTGGCGACGACCACGATCGACGGCGTGTGCCAGCGGCTGCGGCTGCGGCCGCGCCTGATGAAGATCGACGTCGAGGGGGCGGAACTCGACGTGCTGCGGGGCGCGCGCGCCACGATCGCCGCCGCCGACGACCTGCGCCTCTACATGGAAATCCACCCCCGCCTGTGGGCGTCGTTCGGCGCGTCGCGCGAAGCGCTGGAAGCCGAGCTCCAGGCCCAGCGGCTGCGACCCGAGCGGCTCGACGGGGATCCCGACGTGTGGGGTCTCGAGGGCGTGTGCCTGAGGCTGGTGCGATGCGGATCCTGATCGCGCACGAGGCGCTGGCTGGCGGCGGCGGCGTGGAAAGCTACCTCCATTCCGTCATCCCGTCGTTGAAGCGGCGCGGTCACGAGGTGGCCGTCCTGCACTTCAATCCCGAAGCGCAGCAGGGGCCGACGCGCCTGGTCTTTCCCGACATTCCGACCATCGGCGTCGCGGACCTCGGCCTCGGCGAGGCGATGCAGCGCGTACGCGGGTGGCAGCCGGACGTCGCGTTCGTGCACAACATGCGGCATCTCGCCGTCGATGGCCATCTGGCGGCGCAGGCACCGGTCGTGAAGATGATGCACGGCTACTTCGGCACCTGCATCAGCGGCCAGAAGTGTCACCTGTTCCCCGGCGCAACACCGTGCTCCCGGGTGTTCGGCGCGGCGTGCCTGACGCTGTACCTGCCGCGGCGCTGCGGGCAGATGCGTCCGTTGCGGATGCTCGAAGGCTTCGAGTGGGCCGGCCGCCAGCGGCAGCTCTTTGCGCGATATGCGTCGCTGATCGTCGCCAGCCGGCACATGGCGGACGAGTACGTGCGCAACGGCGTCGGCGCTGACCGCGTGACGGTCGCGCCGCTGTTTCCAACGATCCCCGGATGCCTCCAGCCGCGCATCCGTCCGACGGAGCCCACGGTGCTGTTCGCCGGCCGCATGACGGACCTGAAAGGGCCGCGGCTGCTCGTGTCAGCCGTGGCGGAGGCGACGGCCCGTCTCGGCCGGCCCGTCCAGCTGGTGCTCGCGGGCGAAGGTCCGCAGCGCGAATCGCTCGTGCGCCTCGCGGAGACGCTCGGCGTGCCGGTGTCGCTGCCCGGATGGCTGACCGGCAGCGAGCTCGTTGCGCTGATGCGCCGCAGCACCGTCGTCGCGGTGCCGAGCGTCTGGCCGGAGCCGTTCGGCCTCGTCGGGCTGGAGGCGGCGGTTCACGGCGTGCCAGCCGTGGGGTTCGACATCGGCGGCATCCCGGAGTGGCTGCACGACGGGGTGAATGGCCGCCTCGTGCGGGAGACCGGCGATGCCCGCGCCTTCGGACGGGCGCTGGCAGAGGTGATCGGCGACGAGCGGTTGCTGGCGGCGCTCGAGCGCGGCGCGCTCGACACCGCTGCAGCCATGTCGATCGACGTTCACCTCGACATCGTCGAGCGGGTGCTCCACGCCGCGCATGCGCGCCGCGCGCTGCCGACGTGATCCCGGTGGTTCATCTGCTCTCCGGCGAACGGCCAGGGGCCGGCGGTGTCGGAGACTACACGGGCCTGCTGCAGTCAGCCCTCGAGCGCCGCGGCGCGAGAGTCAGCCTGTGGGACGTGCGTCAGCCCGGCTTCCGGGCCACGTTCGAGCGCACCCTCCGCGCGGACCCCGGCGTCGTCCTGTTGCAGTACGTGCCCAACGCGCTCGGGTGGCGCGGCCTGAACGTGCCGTTTTGCGCCTGGGTGTCCGCCCTGCGCCGCCGTGGACACGACGTGCGCGTCATGTTCCACGAGCCGTATTTCTACTTCGGGTGGCGACGCCCATGGCTGAACGCCGTTGCGCTCGCGCAGCGCCTCATGGCCGCGATGCTGCTTCGTCGTGCCGGGACGACGTATGTGTCGACCGCCACCTGGGTTCGGTACCTGCAGCCGTTCGCGCCGGCGTCCACACGATTCGTAACGACGCCGATCCCCTCCACCCTCCCGCCCCCGGCTCCAGCGCTCGAGACAGAGTGGCATCGCAGGCTGTCCACGGCACCGCCTTCGAGACTCGTCTGCCACTTCGGCACGTACGGCCGGCACGTCGCTGACGCGCTGACGCCCGTCGTCCGCAGTCTGCTTTCTCGACGAGGCGACGTGAGACTGGTGTGCGTGGGCCGCGGAAGCGATCGGTTCGTGGACGCCTTGAAAGCAGTGTGCCCCCAGCTCGCTGACAGACTGCTCGCAACCGGGGCGCTGGACGGCGCCGCGGCCGCCGCGGCGCTGCGCGCGTGTGAGGTGGCCGTGCAGCCCTATCCCGACGGCGTCACGACGAGGCGCACGTCCATCATGGCTCCGCTGTCGCTGGGCGTGCCGACCGTCACATCGCTGGGGTTCCTGACTGAGCCCGTGTGGGGGGCGGTGCGGGCCGTCGCGCTTGCACCCGCCGGCGACGCCGACGCACACGCGAGGCTGATCGAGGCGCTGCTCGACGACGAGACGGCGCGCGCTGCCACCGGCGCGACCGGCGCCGCCGCCTACGAGGCGCATTTCTCGGTGGATCGCACGGTCGACGCGATCCTCGCCCCGCCGGCGTCGGTCGCATGACGGTCGATCGTCCACTGCGGATTCTGCTCGTCGGTGATTACGACGACGATCCGCGGCTGGGCTCGGCAAAGGTCGCTCACAAGCTGCGCGAAGAGTTCCGCGCGCTCGGGCACACGTGCGATGCGCTGTTCAGTCGCGACATCGGCGGGAGGCCGGGCGGACGCCAGATCCGGCAACTGGTCGCGCCGGCGCTCGCCGGCCGCGCCGTTGCGCGCGCGCTCGCCGTCCACCCCTACGACGTTGTCGACGCCGCGAGCGCCGAAGGGCTCTGGGTCCCGGTGCTTCGCCCGCTCCGCGGGTTTGGGCGGACGGCGATCGTCTGCCGGTCTCACGGCATCGAACACCTCAACTACCGGCGGATGCTCGACGACGCACGGTTCGGCCTGTCGCGGAAGCCGTGGACACGGCGCATCTGGTATCCGCTGTCGCGCCTGTCGCAGGTCGCTGCGGCCGCGCGTCTGGCCGATCGGCTGATCGTGCTGAACGAGGTCGACCGGCGGTTCGCGCTCGAGCGGCGGTGGCAGCCGGCGGACCGCATCGACCTGATCCCTCATGGCGTCAGCAGTCGTCTCATGGAGGTGAGCACGGACCCGGAGAGTCGCGGCAGAGGTGCGCTCTTCTGCGGTTCCTGGACCGCCATGAAAGGGGTCACGTATCTGGCCGCGGCATGGCGGCACCTCGTGGATGCCGGCCATCGAGTGCCCCTCACCATTCTCGGGCCGGGGGTGGAGGCCGATTTCGTCCTCCGCTCCTTCGACGGTGCCGCCCGTGACCTCGTGACCGTCATGCCTCGTGTCGGCGAGGCCGAGGTCATACGCGCGTATCGTCAGCACGACCTGCTGGTGTTTCCCTCGACCTACGAAGGGTTCGGCCTCGTGGCCGTCGAAGCGATGAGCCAGGGACTTCCCGTCGTCGCGACACCTGTGGGCTGTGCGACGACGCTCGTCCGGGATGGCGAGACGGGAGTGCTGGTGCCGCCGCGGGATCCGCACGCCCTCGCGCGAGCCGTCGTCCGGCTGATGGGCGACGAGCCCGCACGGCGGCGGATCGGCTCCGCCGCGGCCGCCGCTGTCGCACACCTGTCGTGGCAGCGCACGGCGGAACAGACGCTGCGAAGCTATCGGATGGCGCTGCGCTCGCTCGAATGACTGCCCTCACCGTCGGGATCGCCACGAGGAACCGGCAGGCGTCGCTGCGTCGGTGCGTGGCGTCGCTCCGGCTGCTCGGTCCGGCCGTGACGCACGTGGTCGTCTTCGACGACCGATCCGATCCGCCGGTCACGCTGGAGGGCCTCGGCGAGGCCGCTGCGGGCCTGCCGCTGCAGATCGTCCGGGGGAGCGGCCACATCGGCGGCCGCGACCGCATGGTGCGCGAGGCGCCCACGGAATGCGTCCTCCTGCTCGACGACGATGCGGTGGTACTCGACGCGCAGGGGATTTTCGAAGGCTGCCGCGCCATGGACACCGACCCGTCGCTCGGCGCCGTCGCGTTCGCGCAGGGGGAGGGAGACGGGCGGCGATGGCCCGAAGCGATGCAGCCGGCGCGTGCCTCGGGGCCCGTGCTGATCCCTGCCTACATCGGCTTCGCGCATCTCGTGCGCCGCTCGTCGTTCGTGGCCGGCGGCGGGTACCGCGCCTCGCTGGACTACTACGGAGAGGAGAAGGATTTCTGCATCCGCCTGATGGATGCCGGCTTTCACGTGCTCTACCTGCCGCACGCGCTCGTGGGACACGTGCCGGATCCTGCGGGCCGTGACACCAGCCGCTTCGTTCGGCATCTCGTGCGCAACGACTGCCTGACGTCGCTGTACAGCGATCCGCTGCCGTACGCGCTCGCGAGCGTGCCGCTCCGCTTCTGGCGCTATACGCGCATGGTCAGGGAGATGCCGGGGCGGGACGCCGGCGGGCTCCGCTGGATCCTCCAGTCGCTCGTCCGCGAGCTGCCGGCCGTCGTCCGCGGGCGCCGCGCGGTGTCGTACAAGACGATGCGGCGCTGGCGGCGGCTGACACGCCGTCCCGAGCCCTACCAGGCCCCCGTCCGCGGAGCGGCCACGTGAAGCGGCTGCTGACGATCGGCCATTCGTACGTCGTGGCCGTGAATCGGCGGCTCGCGCACGAGATGGCGGTGGCGGGCGCGGGTGAATGGGAGGTCACCGCCGCGGCGCCCGATCGGTATCCGGGTGACCTCCGTCCGATCGATCTCGAGCGGCGAGCCGGCGAGGCGTGTCGGGTCGTTCCGCTGCGCGTGCATTTCGCGGCGGCGCCGCACCTGATGTTCTACGGCGGCGGTCTCCGGGCGCTGCTCCGCGAGCGGTGGGACCTCGTCCACTGCTGGGAGGAGCCGTACGTGCTCGCGGCGGCGCAGGTCGCCGGCAGCCTCGCGCCTCGAGTGCCCTTCGTGTTCGCGACCTTTCAGAACATCCCGAAGCGCTATCCGCCGCCGTTGAACTGGTTCGAGCGGCGCGTCCTCCGGCGAGCGGACGGCTGGATCCCGTTCGGGCAGTCCACGTTCGAAACGCAGCGCCGCCGCAGCGCTCGCTACTCGGCGCTCCCTGCCCGCGTGATCCCGCCTGGCGTGGACCAGACCGTGTTCAGGCCCGACGAGCCCCTCGGAGACCGCACTCGCGCGCGGCTTGGATGGAACGACAACGCGCCGATAGTCGGTTTCGTGGGGCGGTTCGTGCCGGCGAAGGGGATCGGTACGCTGCTGTCGGCCCTCGAGCACCTCGACGCGCCGTGGCGGATCCTGTTCGTCGGCGCCGGTCCGGAGCAGCCCCTGGTGGACGCGTTCGCGGCTCGGTTCCCGGCGCGCGTCGCCTCGATCGCAGGAGTGCCCCACGACGAGGTGCCGGCCTGGCTGAACGCGATGGACGTGCTGTGCGCGCCCAGCCGTACCACCGGCACATGGCGCGAGCAGTTCGGCCGCATGCTGATCGAAGCCATGGCCTGCGGCGTGGCCGTCATCGGCAGCGACAGCGGCGAGATCCCTCACGTCGTCGGCGACGCAGGGATCATCGTGCCCGAGGACGACGTGGCGGCGTGGAGCCGGGCGATCGAGTCGCTGCTCGTCTCGCCGGCGCGTCGCGCCGAACTGGCCGCGCGCGGCCTGGAGCGTGTGCGCGAGCAGTTCACGTGGTCCGCATCCGCGCGGCGGCACCTCGAGTTCTTTGCCGAGCTGACATGAGCCGCCTGAAGGTCGCCGTCATCGCGGACCTCCTCGAGGAGGGGTGGCCGAGCATGGATCTCGTCGCGGAGATGCTGGTGGAGCGGCTGTCGGCGGAGCATCGCGCGGCGGTCGATGCGACGCTCGTGCGCCCTCCGCTGCGCCGCCGGGCGCTCAGGCTGTCGCCGGGGCGCGCCGCCTTCTCTGCCGACCGCATGGCCAACAGGTTCTGGGACTACCCGCGGGTGGTGCGCGATCTGGCGCCGCGGTTCGACGTCTTCCACGTCGTGGATCACAGTTACGCGCATCTGGTGCACGCGCTGCCGGCGGCGCGGACGCTGGTGACCTGCCACGACCTCGATACGTTCCGGTCGGTGCTCGAGCCGAATGCGGAGCGGCGCTCGCTGCCGTTCCGGCTGATGACGCGCCGCATTCTCGCCGGGCTCCGGCAGGCCGCTCACATCGCGTGTGACACGTCCGCGACTCGAGACGGCCTGGTGCAGCGGGCAGGGATCCCGCCGGAGCGGACGACGGTCATCCACAACGGCCCGCATCCGAGCTGCACGGTGTTTCCGGAGCCGCCGGCCGACGCGGAGGCGGCACGGCTCGTGGGTGGCGCGGGCGGCGTCGACCTGCTGCACGTCGGCAGCACCATCGCGCGCAAGCGGATCGACGTGCTCGTGCAGGTGCTTGCGGCCGTGCGCCGCCACCGTCCGCAGGTGCGCGTCGTGCACGTCGGCGGCCCGCTGACGGCGGCGCAGCGGCGGCTCGCTCAGGATCTCGGCGTCGATGGTGCGATCGTCTCGCTGCCCTTTCTCGACCGTACCACCCTGGCAGCCGTCTACCGGCGCTCGGCGCTCCTGGTGCTCCCATCGGACCGTGAAGGGTTCGGGCTGCCGGTGCTCGAGGCGATGGCGTGCGGCCTGCCGGTGGTCGCGTCCGATATCGACGCCCTGCGGGAGGTGGGCGGGACGGCGGCGACGTTCTGCGCGGTCGGCGATGTCGAAGCCTGGACGCAGGCGATCCTCCGGCTGCTCCATGAACGCGACACGAACCGGGAGGGCTGGCGCCTGAGGGCGCAGCGCGGCGCCGAGCGCGCGGCGGCGTTCAGTTGGTCGCGCTATGCCGCCGACGTGCTGCCGTTGTACCTGCGGCTCGCGGGCCGGCAGGCGCCGGCACAGACGGCAGGAGCCGCATCCCCGTGAGCGGACGACTGCCGCGCGTCGTGCACATCGCAAAGTTCTATCCGCCGGTCGGCGGCGGCATGGAGCGTGTGGTCGCGATGCTCTGCGCGGCGACGAGAGAGCGCGTCGAAAGCCGGGTCGTCGCCTACAACGACGGGCACGGCACCGTGCGTGAGCGCGTCGGCGGCGTCCCCGTGGCGCGCCTGCGCACGATCCGCTTCGCCCGCTCCACGCCGATCGCGCCGTCGCTGGTGCGGGAGCTGCGGGCGCTCGACGCGGACGTCGTCGTGCTGCACGAGCCGAATCCCTGGGCGCTCCTGGCCTGCGCGCTCGCCCGCCCGAAGCAGCCGCTGTCGATCTGGTTCCACAGCGAGGTCGTGCGCCCGCGGCTGCAGTACACGCTGTTCTATCACCCGCTGGTGAAGGCGGTCTACGACCGCGCCGCGAGCATCATCGTCTCGTCGCCGGCACTGGCGGAACATGCGGCGGCCTTGCGCCCGTACGGCGACCGCGTGGAAGTCATCCCGTTCGGGATCGACACCGCGCTCTGGAGCGCCGCGCCGCCGGGCGGCGTCCGTGCTTCCGCCGTCGCGGTCCGCGCCTCGGGACGTCCCATCGTGCTCTTCGCCGGCCGGATGGTCGCCTACAAGGGGGTGGGCGTTCTGTTGGAGGCACTGGTCTCGGTGAACGCCTACGCCGTGATCGTCGGTGACGGGCCGCTCCGGGCCGCCTGGCAGCGGGCGGCGCGAGACCTGAACATCGAGGAGCGGGTCGAGTTCCCCGGCGAGGTGACCGACGACGAGCTGCGGGCGCTGTACGGCTGCGCCGACGTCTTCGTGCTGCCGTCCGTGACGCGTGCGGAGGCGTTCGGGTACGTGCAGCTCGAGGCGATGGCCGCCGGTCTGCCGGTCATCAGCACGCGGCTGCCGTCGGGGGTGCCGTGGGTGAACCAGCACGGTGTCACGGGTCTCACCGTGCCGCCGGGGGATGCGCCGGCGCTCGCGGCCGCGCTTCGCGACCTGCTGGGCGACGCCGCCATGAAGCGCAGGATGTCGGCCGCCGCGCGAGCCCGCGTCGCCAGCGAGTTCACGCTGGAGCGGATGGGGGAGCGTGCATCGGCGCTGTTCACGCGGCTGGCTGCGCGCGAAACGGTACCGTCATGAAGCGCGCGTTCGACGTCGCACTCTCGGCCGCCGGCCTCGTGCTGTCGGCGCCGCTGTGGGCGCTCTTCGCGGCGGCCATCCGGCTCGAGGACGGCGGGCCGGTGTTCTTCCGCCAGGAGCGGGTGGGCCAGGGGGGCCGCGTCTTCATGGCGTTGAAGTTCCGGTCGATGAGATCGGACGCCGAACGGCTCACCGGCGCGCTGCAGGCGGCCGAGAACGACCCGCGCGTGACGCGTGTCGGCCGCCTGATGCGGGCGACGGCGATGGACGAACTTCCGCAGTTGTGGAACATCCTGCGCGGCGACATGAGCTTCGTCGGGCCGCGCGCGCTGCGTCCGGGCGAGATCGAGACCGTCGGCGGCGAGCTGGTCCGCCTCGAAGACGTGCCCGGCTACGACCAGCGCATTCGCGTCCGCCCGGGGCTGACCGGCATCGCCCAGATCTACGCGCCGCGCGATCTGCCGCGGCGTCAGAAGTTCCGGTACGACAGGCTGTATGTCGAACGGCGCTCGTGGCTGCTGGACGTCCGTTTGATTCTGCTGTCGTTTTGGATAAGCTTTCTGGGCACATGGGAAGCGCGCGGGAGAAAGTACTGATCCCTTCAGTACGCGACGTCGCCGTCATCGGCGGCGGCCCCGCCGGCCTGATCGCCGCGCGCAATCTCGCCGCCGCAGGCCGCGACGTTGTCGTTCTCGAAGAGCACGAGGAGATCGGCGTTCCCGTCCACTGCACCGGCCTCCTCGGCTCCGACGCGTTCGACGAGCTCGACCTTCCCCGGACGTCGGTGCTGGCCACCGCGCACTCGGCTCGATTCGTCGCCGCCGACGGCAGCTCCGTGCTCGTCGACGCGGAGCGCGTCCGCGCGTCGATCGTCGACCGTGCCCGTTTCGACCAGGGGCTGGCGGCCGCGGCACGCGCGGCCGGCGCCGAGATCCGCTGCGGTGAGCGCGTCCGGCGGTTGATCCCCGGCGACGACGGCGTGACCACGTGTGGAGATACCGCCGGATCCAGCGTCCGCGCCCGTGTCTGCGTGCTGGCGTGCGGCGCCAGCTACCGCTTCAACCGGGAGCTTGGGTTCGGCGTGCCGCAGTCGTTCATCCAGAGCGCGCAGCTCGAGCTCCCGTTCGACGGCCCTGACGAGATCGAGGTGCACCTCGGGCGCGGGACGGCGCCGGGCGGGTTCGCCTGGGTCGTACCGTTCAGGCGCGGAGACCAGCGGTTCAACCGCCTCGGCCTCATGTGCGAGGCGGCGGCCGGTGCGCACTTCGAGGAATTCGCATCGCGTGTCCGCGCTACTTATCCGGGCGTCTGCGCCGACCTCGAACCCCGGATGAAGATGCTGCCGCTCGCGCCGGTGCCGAGGACCTTCGGCCATCGCGTGCTCGCCGTCGGTGACGCCGCTGGGCTCGTGAAACCGACGACCGGCGGCGGGATCTACTACGGGCTGGTGAGCGGGGACCTCGCGGCGCGCGTGCTCGACGGCGCGCTGCGCGACGACGACCTCTCGGAGCGGCGGCTGAAGGAGTACGAGACGCGGTGGCGGCAGCGCCTCGGGCCCGAGATCCGGACCGCCCTGGCCTTCCGCGCCCTCATGCTGCGGTTGAACGACGGCGCGATCAACGCGCTCGTCGAGCTCGCCCGCGTCGACGGGCTCGTTCCGCTCCTCCGGCAGACGGCCGATTTCAACTGGCACCGCCGCGCCGCGCTCTCCCTTCTGCGCCACGCGCAGTTTCGCAGGATCATCCTCGGCTCCCTCTGGAGCTGACCGTGCCCGATCCTGTCGCCTCCGGCGACTACGCCCGGAAGCAGATCTACTGCCCGAACAGAGTCGTGGCCTGGAGCCACGGCAGCCGCTTCGATCGCGCCGCCGCACTCGCGGCGTGCGGCAGGGGCGGAGCGCTGCTCGATTACGGGTGCGGCGACGGCACCTTCATCGCGCTCACGCACGGCCTCTTCCGGAGAGCCGTCGGCGCCGACGTCGATCGCGAGCAGCTGAACGACTGCCGGGCACGCTTCGGCACGCTCGCGGGAGTGGAGTTCGAGGAGGTGCCACGGCTGCAGGCGCCCGCGCATGCGGGCGCGTACGACGTGGTCACCTGCATGGAGGTGCTCGAGCATTGCACCGACCAGCAGCGGCGCCAGGTCCTTGCCGACCTGCACCGGCTCTGTGCGAAGGAGGGGCGGATCATCATCAGCGTGCCGATCGAGATCGGCCCCGCACTCGCCGCCAAGCAGTTCGTGCGTGCCATCGCTGCCTGGCGGGGCCAGGGGGACTACCAGTACAGGGAAACGTATTCGCTGCGGGAGCTCGTTCGCGCCGTGCTCGCCCGCCCGGGCCTCGCGCGTGCCGAGTACTCGGTGGAGACACCGGATGGTCTCCGCCGCTACTGCGGTCACAAAGGTTTCGACTGGCGCACGCTCGAGCGTGAGCTCCGCGCCAGGTTCCGCGTCGACCGGCGCCTCTTCACGCCGCTCCCGGTGCTCGGCCCCGTCATCAATAGCCAGGTGTGGTTCGTATGCCGTCCGGGCGGTTGACCGCGCACGCTGCCGGTGACGCACGAAGGGTGGTGCGTCAGGCGGAACACGCCGTCGCGTCGGCGCTCCGCGGGGAACGGGGCGGGGTCGATGACGAGGGGGCGTTTGCGCGCGCCGCGCTGACGCACCGAGTGGCGGCGCTCCTCGTGCATGCGGGTGCCGCGGACTGGCTCCCGCCGGCAGCTGCAGCCGCGCTTCGCGACGAGGCCAGGCAGCAGGCGGCGATCTGGGCGGTTCGCCATCGCGAGCTCTCGCGAATCGCCGCCGCCGCGCGGCTCGCCGCCGTGGATCTGATGGTGGTGAAGGGAGCTCACCTCGCCTATACCCACTATCCGGATATTTCCGCGCGCGACTGCCTCGATGCGGACCTTTTCGTCAGGCCCCGCGATCTGCCCCGCCTCGTCGAACTGCTGAACGAGCTCGGCTACGTGCGCAGCGCCGCCAACGTCGGCGAAGCGGCGCTGGGGCAAACCATCTTCGAGCGTCCCCGGCTTCCGGGCACGACGCTCGACGTGCACTCGCGCCTGTTCACGGCACCGTCACTCGCCGGGCTGATGGACTTCGACTGCGTATGGGCGCGTTCGAGTCCGCTGCCGCGGATCGGCCCTGGCGTGCGCGTGCCTCATCCCTCGGACGCGCTGGAGCTCGCCGTGCTGCACCAGGCGATTCACCACCCGGCCGATGTACGGTTGTTCTGGCTCTACGACGTGTACCTGTTGCTGTCGCGGCTGGGCGAGGGAGAGGCGGAACGGTTCGCGGAGGATCTGCGCAAGCGCGGTCTGACCGCCTGGACGGCGCCGCTGCTGGAGGCGCAGGCGTGGTTCCCTACGGCGGCCGGCGCCGTCCTGGCGGCGGGGATCCGCGCCGCGTCGGAGCGCTCCAGCGCGCCGGGCCCTTCACGGCGGCGTTCACGCGCGCGCCAGGTCCTCGGCGAGGTCGCCGCCCTGCCGTCGTGGCGCGACCGCCTGCGTTTCCTCGCCGCGCATCTGTTCCCATCGGGCGACTACATGCGTCAGACCTATGCGCCCGGCCGGCGAGTGCCGTTGCCGCTGCTGTACGTGCTGCGCATGATCCGCGGCGCCTTCAAGCGGCTCTGAAGCACGGCGTCCGGCGGTGTCTCAGCGTCGGCGCGGCAGCGGACGCAGCGTCCGCGGATTCTGGGGCAGGACGTCCGCTTTGGGCGCAGGCTTGAACCATTCGGCGAGCCGCAGCATCCGTCCGCGGCGCTCGGGCAGCGCCTGGTCGAACTGCACGAGCACTTCGAGTGTCTCGGCCAGCGTCGAGACGACGCCGATCCCGCGGTCGAGCGCATGTTTCCGCACGCTCGGCTGGTCGTCGCGCAGCATGAGGATGGCCTTGGCGGGAGAGCCCCCGACGATCTCGACGCAGTTCATCACGAGGTCGTCGATCACCACGTCGAGCCGCAGTCCGTTCGACACGTCCCCGCGCGACCCCGGCACCGTCAGCACCGACGGCAGGTAGAAGCCCTGCCGCTCCAGCCACCACTGGGTCTGGAACTGCACGCTGTCGCCGGCGCTCCGCGGCCGGTTCGTCAGGAAGAAGACCTCCCATCCCCCCGCGCGCGTGAGCTCGTAGAGCCGGGCGATCTGGTCCGGCTCGTAGGGCTGCAGCTCCATCCACCAGTTCGTGACCCGCGCCACGAAGTCCCACACCTTCCGCACGTCGCGATCGCCCAGCGCAGCCGCCGACTTCGGGTCGACCACCTCCTCGACGTCGCGGCGGAGACACTGCCGCGCCGCCTCGTGGAAGGCGCTTCGAAAGTCGGCGAGCACGCCGTCGATGTCGATGCCGACGCGAAGCGACATCAGCGCAGCCGGTCGGGGCCGTACCGGCCCGGCACGTGAACGACGATCGCGGCGAGCACCGCGGCGGCCAGCCCGTTGGCCGGCGTGAGCAATCCGGTCTCGAAGAGGCTCTGGACCGCCACCCCGGCCAGCCCGGCGGCCGCTCCGGCGCGCAGCCAGTACATGCCCGAACGGTCGCGCGCGAGCGCCGCCGCCGCGCGACGCACGAAGGCGGCGAGCGCCAGCAGCAGGGGCAGGCCGACGAGGAGTCCGCCTTCAGCGGCCACCTGGAGGTAGTGGTTGTGCGCCTGGTTGAAGATCACGCCCGGACTCGTCCGCTGATACATGACCATGGCCATCGGATACGTGCCCACCCCCGTGCCGGTGAGCCAGAAGTCCCTCACGATCGCCGCCGTCGGCTCCCAGATCTCCAGGCGTCCCGAGAGGCCGACGTCCGCCGTGCGGATCCGGTCGGTGATCGCCGCCGGCTCGATGCGGAGGACGGTCGCGCCCACGATGATACCGCCCGTGATGGCCAGCAGGATCAGCATCCGGGGCTCGTGGCGCGTCTGTCGCGCGTGCGACAGGGCGAGCAGGCCTCCGACGGCGATCGAGGCGCCCAGCCCGAGCATGGCAGACCGCGACAGCGAAACCACGGTACCCACGGTCAGCAGCACGATGCTCGAGACCAGTTGCCAGGCGCGCGCATCGAGCAGCGAGAGCAGCCGGCCCCGCCACGATGTGCCGGCCGCGTGGCGGTGTGCCTCGGTGTGCGCGACGAGGTAGCCGATGCACAGCGGCACCACCATCATCGCCCAGGTGCCGAAGTGATTCCGGTTGACGAAGGGCCCGAACGGGTACGCCCGCTCGTAGATGGGCCGCCACCGCCAGTACATCATCCCGTGCGCCGTCGCATCCTGCGCGATGGCGAGGCCCGACAGCAGGAGGCCCGTCAGCGCGAGCCCGCGCGTCACCGTCCTGACGCCGCCGCTCTCGAAGATCTGGCGCGAGATGAAGAAGACGGAGAGGGCCCCGGTCAGCAGGAGTACGGCCCCCGCGGCATCCTGCAGGTCGAGGGCGATGGGGAGCGGCCCCGTCGGCTCCACGAGCGACACGTTGCCGGCGATCGCGAGGGCGCCGGGAGAGATCGCCGCGAGGATGGCCTGGGGCAGGGGCACGAGCTGGGCGACCGTCGCTGCCACCACGAGCAGGATCGCGGCGTCGAGCTCCGGCGTCCGGCCACGGCGGAGCACGAGCGGACGATAGGCGGCCGCCAGCGCGGCGATCAGCAGCCCCGGCACGGCGAGCGTCGAGGGGTAGACGCCGCCGAACGCGAAGACGCTCCACGCGAGGATCGCCACGACGACCTTGGCGCCGCCGGCGCGCGGCCGGTTACGCGACGGTGCTCTGCCCGTAATAGCTCTTGTACTGGTAGCCGTAGTAGCGCGAGTAGTAGTACTTGTTGCGGTTGAAGTCGACGCGGTTCAGCACGACGCCGATGCTGCGCACCTTGCCCGCCTGCAGGGTATCGAGCGCGCGTTCGGCGTGCACGCGGCGCGTCATCTCGGACCCGACGACGAAAACGACCCCGGCCACCTTCTGCGCGACGACGACTGCGTCGGTGACTGCGAGCACGGGCGGCGTGTCGATGATGATCCACTCGAAGGGACCCTGCGCGAGCGCCGTCATCAGCTGGGCCATCCGGTCGGATGCGAGGAGCTCCGACGGATTCGGGGGCGTGCGGCCGGCCGTGATCACGAACAGGTTCGGCTCCGCCGTCCGCTGAATCGCCTCCCGCACGCGCGTCTGGCCCGTGAGGATGTGCGACAGGCCGATCGCGTTCTGCATGCCGATGGTCTTGTGCAGCCCCGGGCGCCGCATGTCCGCGTCGATCAGCAGGACACGTGAGCCGCCGAGCGCCAGCGCGAACGCGAGGTTGGCGGCGGTCGTCGTCTTTCCCTCGAGCGGCTGGCTGCTGGTGACGGCGATCACGCGCGTGGCTTCGCCGCCGCTCGTGAACACGAGCGACGTCCGCAGCGACCTGAACGCCTCGCCAAAGTCGTGAGGGACGGCCTCGGTGAGGATCGGCACGTGGTCCCCCTTGATGGCCGGCACCAGCCCCAGCAGCGGCAGCTTCAGCCGCCGCGTGATGTCCTCGGGCGTCTTGATGCTGTCGTCGAGATACTCGATCCCGAAGGCGAGGCAGAGGGCGATCGTGAGCCCGGCCAGGATGGCGGTCAGCAGGTCTTTCTTGGAATTCGGGGCGAACGGCGCGCCGGGGCGTTCGGCGCGATCGACGAAGCGGGCGTTGTTCGCGCGGCTGTTCGCGATGACCTCGAGGCGGTTGCGCTCCTGCAGCAGGCTGTTCAGCGTCTCGCGTTCGGTGCGGGCCTTGTCGGCGAGGATGTTGTAGTCGCCGCTCTTGCGCGAGAGATCCATCGACTCGTTTTTCGCGCGCGCCAGAGCGTTCGCGAAGCTGGCCTCGGTCTGCCGCGCGAGCTCGTACTCGGACCGGGCCGCGTCGATCACCTTCTTGCGCTCGGCGATCAGCACGGCGCGCTGGGTGGCGATGTCCTGCATCACCTTGGAGAGCTGGGGGTGGTTCTCGCCCATGCCCCGCGCCAGCATTTCGCCGCGCTGATTCTCCAGCGCACGCAGCGCCCCCTTGGCTTCGATGACGCCGCGGCTGTTGGCGATCGCGGGAATGCCGTCGGCGCTGTCGCTCGCCGGGTCCAGCCCGCTGAGCTGGTTGTAGACCAGCTCCTTCTGCTTGCGCTCCGCCTCGGCGCGCGTGAGTGCCGTCTGGGCGCTGTTCAGCGAGTCGTTGACGAGATTCGTCTTGTCCTGCAGCGAGAGGGCGTTGTGCTCCTCCCGGTACTGCGTCATCGCGTCTTCGGCCTGCTTCACGCGGCGCTGCGCGTTCTCGATTTCGGTCTTGATGAACTCGAGCCGCTTGGTCGTGTCGGCCAGCCGCACCTCGACGTTCTTGCGGATGTACTCCTCGGCGAGGGTGTTGGCGGCGAGCACGGCGAAGTCGGGGTTCGTGTGCCGGTAGGTGATGACGAAGAGCGACGTGGGCCGCTGCTGGTTCACCTCGACGCCGGCGAGAAATGCCCCGATCAGCGCGCTTTCGGCGGCCGTCTCGTCCTTGAGCCGCGTGGTGCCCGGCGGCGGTTCCGACGGGGAGGGCCGCGCGACCAGGCCGCGCACCCAGGCGCTCACCCCCGCGCGGGCCTCGCGGATCAGCGACACGGGATCCCGCGGCCGGGGCTTGCTGCCGTTGAACTCGGGATGGTTCTGCAGGTCGAGCCGGCGTACGACGTCGCGCGCGAGATCGCGGCTCTTCAGGATCTGCACCTGCGTCGCGTTGTACATCTCGGGATCCTCGAAGTACTGGTCCTGCGAGGCGGTGCTGCTGATCTGCACCGAGCGCGGGTTGAGGATCTCGATGCGCGCCGAGGTCATGTACTGCGGAATCGTCGAGTAGCTCTGGAGCATCATCGCCGTGACGACGAGCACGAACGCGGTGCCGGCGACGCGGCGGTGCTTGAAGACCGCGGTGAGCCTGTCCAGGACATGGATCGGCTGTCCCGAGTTGACCGGCGGCAGGGGAACGGCCGACGCGGTCTCAGACGGGAGCGAGGGCGCTCGCATTTCCTGGGTATCGAACATGATCGAGAGAAACCGGGCGTCCGCTCAGCGGACCGAACTCACCGGAGGAATCCGCTCCGGGGCGACAGCGGTGACGCCGGTCGAGGCCGCCGACGAGGACACGGTCTGCGCCGCATTGCCGAAAAAACCGTTGAACCACGGGACCCGCGGTCCCATTCTCACGAAGGTGGCGACCGTTTCGCCGGGCGCGACGGTGAACGACTGGCCGACCATCACGACCTTGCCGCTCTGCGTGACCATCTCGATCACGTAGGTGCCGTCCGGCACGGCGTTGAAGACGAAGTTGCCGGTGTCGGACGCCACCGTCGTCGCTTCCACCTTGCCGGTGGCCATGTTCCGCAACCGGAGCGTCGCGCGCGGCACCGGGGTGTTGTCGGACCGCCACGCCGCCCCCTGGATGGAGGTCGTCCGCGAGCCGGCCGCGGCCGAGGCGTTCCCACTGGCACCGCCTCGCACGGGGGTGACCGGGCGTGCCGCGGCAGGCGTGCGGCTGGTGCCGCTCGTTGCCGCGTCGGACACGGGCGACGCCGGCCGTGGCGCGGCCGCACCGGGCACGCGGTTCCCGGCTATCGTCTGACCCCCACCCGCGGGCGGGCGGGCCTGTCCGAGCACGGTGGACGGCACCGCGAGCAGGGCTATCGCCGCACCGGCGGCACAGGCCACGACCCCGACAGAAGACCTCATTGACGTTCCTTATCGGCCGAACCGGCCGGTAGCTGGAGACTGGGAGCCACCGCCATTATCACAGATGGTGCCGCGTTCCGCCTCCCCTATGTATGCGAGGGGCCGCCAAAAACCTGGCAGTTTCCTCGTCCCTGTGTTGTTTTTGAACAATAACCTCCTGAAATTGTAAGACTTGCGGGCAGTGGGCCACGCGGGCATCCCCTGTTTTCGTGATTGAACAATATAGGACTCCGCAGTATCCTTTCCGATGCCTCCCCGGCATCCGCGGTGTGTCTGTGGACGTGATGCAATGACGAATCGTCGGCGTATTTTCGCGGCTCTCGTGGCGGCGGTGCTCTGCATCGCGATGCCCGGCACGGTTCGTTCGCAGGCCGACCTGTTTCCGTGGAAGCACGGCGATGTGTTCGTCGGCATCGGCGAGTACGACGTCGACGGCGGCAAGTACCTGCTGTTCAACCCTGACGGGACGCCGAAGGGGATGACGCTGCAGGATGCCCTGGCCGACTTCGATTACGGGGTCACCACCGGCTGCGCCGTCGGTGCGCCGGAGGTCGGGGAAGCGCTGTACGTCACCACGTTCGAAGGGCTGAAGGTACGCAAGTTCGCGGCGGAGGCGCCGCACGCGCAGAGTACCGTATTCGACGCGGCGGCCCTTCTCGAATCGCCGTTCGAGACCACCGCGATCGAGTCGATCGTTTTCGACGACGCGGGCAATTACTATCTCGGCGCGCACGGCCCGCAGTTCTACGACTCCGATCTCATTTACCCGTACGCCTACATCTACAAGTTCAACAGCTCCGATCAACTCGTCCGCGTGTACGAGGTGCCGAACGGAGAGCGGGGCGTCGACTGGCTGGACCTCGGCGCCGACAACAAGACGCTCTACTACACGTCCGAGTCGAACCTGATCCACGTCTTCACGCCCGACGACCAGGGGGGCGGCGACACGTTCGTGGAGAATGCCCCCGGCGCGTACCGGGAGATCGTGATCCACGAGCCGACAGGACAGCCGATCGCGGGCAGATCGTATGCGCTCCGCGCGCTGCCGCCCTCGCCCCACGACCCGACCCAGTCGCCGAGCGGCTTCCTGGTCGCCACGCACAGCGGTCCGATCCGGACCGATGCGAACGGGAAGATCCTCTACCGCTACAACACGCCGGGCGCCGCGGGCTACTTCTTCTCGATGAACATCAGCCCCGACGGGAAGTACTTCTGGACGGCCAACTTCCCCGACGCCAACATTCCGGGCAGCGGCGGACAGCTGTTCAAGTACCACATCTCGCACACCGATCCGGTCAAGGGCCCGATCGCCACGGGGGCCGTCAGTGGCATCTGGGGGATCTGCGTGAAGCGCGAGTACACGAGCGCGCTGAACGCCTGCTACCAGACCGACGCCAAGGGCAATGTCGTGCTCCAGGAGAACGGGCAGCCCATCGCCATTCCCTGCGCCGTGCCGGAGATCTGCGGCAACGCGATCGACGAGGACGGTGACGGCCTGCTCGACCGCGATGATCCCGATTGCCGGACGCCGGGTGCTCCGCTCCTGATCCGGCCGCCCGACCAGATCAACTACGAAGGGGACACGATCACGCCGCTGCAGCTCGAGGCCATCGACCCCGAGGACGACCCCGTCACCTTTTCGTTCGCGGGGCTTCCGGCGGGGCTCACCGGCACGCCGGGCGGTCTCATCACCGGCACGATTCCGTGGGCGTCCTCGGGACCGCCCCACACCGTACACGTGACGGTTTCGGACGGCACCAGGCAGTCCACCGCCCAGTTCCAGTGGACGATCCTGAAGCGCAACGCGCCGATCGACATCTCGAATCCCGGCGCCTTCACCTGCCTGATCGGTGATCTGTGCCCGAACCCCGGGATCATTTCGTTCGCGGTGAAAGACCCCGACGGCGACTCCGCGAAGATCTCCGCGCCCGCGGGCCCGCGGCCGGCGGCGCCGGGTGTCGAGTGCACGGTGGCGCAGCCATGCACCGGGTTGCCGCCCGGGATGGTCTTCCCCTCCTACGTGACGAGCACGACGGCGGAGGGGGAGCGCCGCACGAATTACTCGTTCAGTCTTGCCGGCCGCCCGCTGCACGAAGGCGTGTTCCTGGTCACGATGTGCGCGGTCGATGATGTCGTGACCGCGCCGGGCGAGGCTCCGCGGCCGGTTGACTGCGAGACGTTCCAGATCACGGTGACGAACCAGAAGCCGATCTTCCGCTTCTCCGTTCCCGACCAGCTGCACATCGTCAATCAGCCCGCCTCGTTCGGCGTGGATGCCTACGACCCCGACGGCGCCCTGCACGAACCGCTCACCTACAGCGCCGTGGGCCTGCCGGCGGGCGTCACGATCGATTCCGCCACCGGCGTGATGAGCGGCAGCCCGCAGGTGGAGCTCGACAACCATCTGGTGACCGTCAGGGCGTTCGACAAGTTCGGCAAGCCGGAGTCGACCACCTTCCGCTGGACCGTGCTGAACCGCGCGCCCCTCTTCAGCGTGTCGGATCAGACGACGGTCATCGGATCGGCCATCGCGCCGCTGACGATCGCCGCGCAGGATGCGCCCGAGGATCTGGGCCTGCACCAGCCGCTCACCGCGGTCGTCGCCGGGCTGCCGGCGGGTCTCTCGTACACGACGGCGAACGGCAGCAGCACCATCTCCGGGACGCCCGCGCAGACCGGGGTCTTCACCGTCACGGTGACCGTGCGGGATGCCTATCAGAAGGCGACGGCGAAGTCGTTCACCTGGACGATCACGAACCGCCCGCCCGAATTCGAGGTGGCGAACCGCTCGACGCTGATCGGCACCGTGATCGCGCCGTTCCAGATCACCGCGACGGATCCCGACGGCCATGCGCCGCTGACGTACGCGGTGACGGGGTTGCCGTCGGGCCTGACGTTCGACGCGGCGACCCGCACGATCAGCGGTTCTCCGACCACGAAGGAGACGAAGACGGTGACCGTCACCGTGTCGGATCCGTACGCGAGCGGCAGTTCGGCACCGTACTGCGGAACGACGACGAAGACGTTCGTGTGGGAGATCACCAACGCGGCGCCGGTCGCGACGGTTCAGGATCGCTCCACCGTGCTGCAGGCGCCGGTTGCCGTCACGATTCCAGCCACCGATGCCGACGGGCACGCCATCACGTGGCAGATCACCGGGCTGCCGCCCGGGCTCGCCTACGCCGCCGGCACCGGCGCGATCTCCGGTGCGCCGACCCAGACCGGCGATTTCCCCGTGACGGTGCGCGTCAGCGATCCATTCGGGGCATTCACCGAGGCGACGTTCACCTGGAAGGTCACCAACGCCGCCCCGCAGTTCACCGTCGCCAATCAGTCGACGCTGATCAACACGCCGGTGCAGCTCGCGATCGGCGCGGTCGATCCGGATGGCCACAGCATCACGTACTCGATCACGGGTCTGCCCGCGGGGCTAACGTACAACACGGGGACCGGCGTCATCGCCGGGATACCGACGGCAGCGACGCTCAACCAGCTCGTGACGGTGACGGTGACGGATCAGTGGGGCGCCGCGACGACCAAGACGTTCCTCTGGACCGTGTTCACCAACCGGCCGCCGGTTGCGGTCGCAGATGCGGCGAGCACGATCGCGATCACGCCAGTGAGCATCCCTGTGCTGGCGAACGACACCGATCCCGACGGTGACGTGCTGACGCTGGCGGGACTCGTGACGGTGCCGGCGAACGGGGTCGCGACGATCTCGGGTTCGCAGGTCGTCTACCGGGCCAATCTCGGGTTCTTCGGCACGGACACGTTCGTGTACCGCATCAGCGATGGGGTAGCGACGGCGACGGCGACGGTGACGGTCACCGTGGCGACGCCGGTGCCCGTCGGCCGCTTCCGGACGCAGACGCAGGGGGGCTGGGGCTCGACGCCGAGCGGACTGAACCCCGGCACGCTGCTGGCGGAACACTTCGTGACGCTGCATGGCTCCGGTCTGCAGATCGGCGGTGCGCAGCGGCTGCGGTTCACCAGCGCGGCGGCCGTGCGTGCCTTCCTCCCGCAGGGGGGACGCGCGGGCGCGCTCGACGAGAGCGCCGTGGATCCGACCGAGTCGTCCGCGGGTGTGCTGGCGGGACAGGTGCTGGCACTGCAGCTGAGCGTCAATTTCTCGAACGCGGGGATCACGCGGTTCGGGCTTGCGAGCCTCAAGGTGAAGACCGGGAAGCTGGCGGGGTACACCGTTCAGCAGGTGCTCACCCTGGCGAACAGTGTGCTCGCGGGCGGCGCCCTGCCGGCCGGCATATCGCTCGCGGATCTGAACGATACGATCGATGCGATCAACAACAACTACGTTGACGGAACGGTCGATCGAGGGTATCTGGTCCAGTAGGAGCTGCTGATTGTCGGCCCGGCGGTCGATCGACCGGCGGCCGGCTGCGCCACCACACAGGCGAGGGCTGATCGCATTCCCCCTCGCCTTTCTCATACTTCCTGACGATGCCCGCCTCGCTCGACGCGACGGTACGCGTGCCCGACAGCACGGTCTTTCACGAGATCGACGGCGAAACCGTGCTCCTGCAGCTCGAAGCGGGCATGTATTACGGACTCGACGCCGTCGGCACGCGGCTGTGGCAGCTGATGGTGCAGCACGCGAGCCTGCGGACCGTCTTCGAGACGGCGCTCGCCGAGTTCGACGTGTCCCCGGAGCAGCTCGAACGCGACCTGCTCGATCTCGTGGAGCAGCTCGAAGCCAGGGGCCTTCTGGCGCTGGACTGAAGCCATGGGCGCTGTCGCAGCCGTCCTTCACTTCGACGGCGGCAGCCCGGCATGCCATGCTGCTTCGCGGCTCCTGGAGGCCGGTCCTCGTGCGCCGGGCCTGGAACTCGAGCGCGCGTCCGTCTCCGGCGCGAGTCTGGCCCGCCTGCGCTTCGTCACCACGGCCTGCGATCTTCCGGGGCAGCCCGTCGCGCGAGGCTCGCTTCGCCTCCTGTTCGACGGGCGCCTCGACAATCGTGACGACCTGCTGCGGATGCTCGCGTGCGAGGCGGCCGCAGCGGATGCCGCCCTCGCGGCGGCCGCCATCGAGCGATGGGACGTCGGCGCCTTCGAGCGTCTGCTGGGCGACTTCGCGATCATCTGCTGGGATACCGCGACCCGGCGGGCGATCTGCGCCAGGGATCCGCTCGGCTTGCGGACCCTCTATTTCCATCACGACGCGCGGCGCCTGGTGTGCGCGACCGATCTCGCACAGGTGCTGCGCCACCCCGGCGTGCCCGCGCGTCCCGACACGACCACCGCCCTGAGATTCCTGGCGGGCGACACCGTCAACGACGCCTCCACCGTCTACCGTGACGTGCAGCGCGTCCCTCCGGGCTGTGCCGTCGTCGCTGATGAGGGGGGCGTCGCCTGCCGCCGCTACTGGTCGGCGGAGCCGAAGCGGACGGTACGATACCGGCGTGACAGCGACTATGCGGATCACTGCCGCGAGCTGCTGGTGGAGAGCGTCCGGTGCAGGCTCGAGACGCGCGAGCGCGCCGCCGTGTCGCTCAGCGGCGGGGTCGATTCATCCTCGGTGGCCGTGACGGCCGCGCTGCTGGTGCAGGATCGTCCGTCGCCGCAGCCGTTCAGCCTCGTCTACGAGGGGCGGCCGGAGGCGGACGAGCGCGAGTACGTCGCGCAGGTGGCGGACCGCATCGGCGTTGGCGCGGTGCAGGTTCTCCCGGCCGACGTCACGATCTCCGCGCTGGCGCGCTACGCGACGGAGTGGCGGGACTTGCCGCCCACCGCCGCGGATGTGATGACCGTGCCGCTCTGGCAGGAGATGAGCCGGCGCGGCTTCCGCGTGGCGCTGACCGGGGCCGGGGGAGACTTCGTCTTCTCCGGCACCTACTTCCACTACGCGGACCTGATCCGCCGGGGCGCGTTGATGACCGTCGCCCGCGAGTGGCGCGCCGCCCGCCGCGAGACGGGAGGGCGGCACGGCCTGTCGGCGCTCGTGAGGCTCGGCGTCTGGCCTGCGCTCCCCGTGCCGCTCAAGCGGCTGTTGCGGCCGGCCGTGCGGCCGCTCTGGGCGTCGCGGCTGTCGCCGGCGCGCCGGCCGTGGCTGAAACAGGTTCCGACTCCCGCGGCATACCCGGAGCGCCCGCGTGGCGGCAGCTTCGCGGCCGAGGAGATCATCCGCGGGCTCACGAGCGCGTTCCACAGCTTCGTCCTCGAGAGCGCCGCCCGCGTCGCGCACGAATGCGGCGTCGAGCTGCGGCATCCGCTGCTGGACGTGCGGCTGATCGAGTTTCTCCTCGCCATCCCGGAGGAGCAGCGCCGCAAGGGACCATTGCGCAAGTACCTGCTGCGGCGCGCGCTCGATGGCCTCCTGCCCGAGGGGGTCGCGGCGCGCACGACGAAGGCCGACTTCTCGTACGCGGAGCTGGAAGCCTTCGAGCGGCAGGCGTCGTTCTTTGATGCCCTCAGCGTCGAGCGCCTCGGCTGGGTCGACGCGGAACCGTTGCGGCAGGCGCTTCGCCGGGTCCAGCGTGCCCGCGACGCGGCGGCTTCGCTCGAGGGATACGATCTCCCGCAACTGGCGAGCGTCGTCGGAGTTGAGCTGTGGCTCCGCACGCTCGAGCACGATGCGACGGTATAATCGGCTCGTTCCGGAGGAATCACCATGTCCGACGCACAAACGCCGCACGCCCCGGAGCCGCCGCCCAGACGCGCCTACCAACGGCCTGCTTTCGTGGAGTACGGCTCCGTGGAGGCGCTCACCGCAGGCACGCGAACGACCGGCGGGGACGGCGCCGCGGGCGGACGGAGAAACGAGCAGCTCTGAAGCGTCCCGTGCCCCTTTTCGAGGCGTACGGCGACATCATCGAAAGCGACATCATCCTCGCTGCGCTGCCACAGCGGCCCATTTCGACGGTTCCTGACTGGACGGTTCACGCCGCTTCGACCGGCGGTCTGGCCGGTGACATCCACTGGCGCACGCTGTGGCGCGATGCGAGCGGTGAATCGTGGGCAATCGCCGGCGTCGCTCGCGGGCGCCGTATCTTCCGCTTCACCCGGTACGCGGACTTCGCCGTCGAATCACGCTCCATTGGCGTCACCCGCCGCGCGTTCACCCGCGACGACACGCTCGAGCACCTGCTGATCGATCAGGTCCTGCCGCTGGCCATGGCGGCGGAGGGCCGTATCGTGCTGCACGCGAGCGCCGTGGCTGACGCTGCCCGACAGACGCTCGCGTTCTGCGGAGCCGCGGGTGCTGGCAAATCGACGCTCGCGGCGTCACTCGCACGCGCGGGCCTGACGGTCATCGCCGACGACGCGCTCGTGGTGGATCTGGACGGGGAGCCGGCGGCTCGCCCTGCGTATTGCGGCGTGCGCCTCTGGGCCGATTCGGCAGGCGCTCTCGGTTTCGGTACGGGAGGAGAGCGCACCGTCGCGGAGTACACCTCCAAGCGGCGGATCAGACTCGACGGCCCTCTCGCCCCCTCCGCCCGTTTTCATCTGCGCAGGATTCACGTGGTGGAGCCGGGAGACGCGGTGTCACTCGATCGGCTCCACGGCCGCGACGCGCTTCTCGCGCTCGTTCGCCACGCCTATCGCGCCGACCTGGGGAGCGGCGACGCGCTGCGCCTGCAGCTCGCGGCGTTGCGGCGCCTCGCCGCGGCCATACCCGTGTGGCGGCTGCGCGTGCCTCACGACCTCGCGTCCATCGACGAAGTCGCCACGGCGGTGCTCGGAGCGGTCTGACGCGGGCGGTCCGGAATGCTAGAGTAGGCGCCATGCCAGGGCAGGTCGACGCGTTCACTGCCGCCACCCTCAAGCACCTGCGCGAGAAGTGGTGGGACGACGCCTTCACGGAGTTCGTGCGGGAGACGCTCCAGCCGAGGGCGGGGCGCCGCATCCTCGACGTCGGCTGCGGCACGGGCACGGCGGAGGTCAGGCTGTCGCGTCTGCGTCTGACGCAGGTCGAGCTCTACGCCGTCGACCTGCTGGTGGACCGCGTCACCGCCGCGCACGCCGGCGCGCGCGCGCACAATATCGGCGCGCACTTCGCGGCCGCCGACGCCTGCCGCCTGCCGTTCCCCGACGGGGCCTTCGATTCGGTGTTCTGCGTGGCGGTGCTCCAGCACATCGGCGACGTCGACGCGGCCGTCGGCGAGATGGCCCGCGTCACGCGGCCCGGGGGGCGCATCGTCGCCGTGGAGCCCGACAACTCCTCGCGGTTCTTCTTCAGCTCCATCGACGAAGGGCGGCAGGCGTACGCGGCAGCGGCACGGTTCTTCTCGGCCCTCGCCGAGTCGCGCGGCGACACCACGGATCCGGCGGTCGGCTCGCGGCTCGCCGCGCTGTTGCCGCAGCATGGCGTGGAGCCGATCGGCGTTCACCTGTTTCCCGTCTCCGGCGCGCGTCTGGGCGTGCCGCCGCGCGACGTCTGGGAGGCGCGCCGCGCCGCCGTCGCGGCGCAGATCGACGGCGCGCCCGACGAGGCGATCCGCCGCCTCGGTCAGGACTACCTGAAGGCGCTCGACCGCTACGCCGCTGCCGCGTCAGCGGCCGGCCGGTCGTTCGTCGAGATCCAGAACACCCTGCTCTTCGGCACCGTCGGACAGCGGACGGAGTAGCGCGCGCGTGTCACGGCCACGCAGAGGAGAGCGCGAGGCGCCGGCGGAAGGCTGGCGCGGCTGGGACGAGTACGCCCCGTTCTACGACTGGGAGAACGCGCGGACGGTCGGCCGCCGCGACGTGCCGTTCTGGCAGCGGCTCGCCGCCTCGCAGGAGGGGCGGGTGCTCGAACTGGGATGCGGAACGGGCCGCATCACGCTTCCCGTGGCCCGCGCAGGGGCTCACGTCGTCGGGATCGACCGGTCGGACGCGATGCTGGCTCGCAATCGCCAGCGGATCCGGCGCGCTCGGCTCGGCGCCGCCGTGTCGCTCGTGCGCGGCGACATCCGCCACCTGCCGTTCCGCCGGCGGACAGGCTTCAGCCTGGTGATGGCTCCGTACGGCATCCTGCAGTCGCTGACCCGTGAGCGGGATCTGCGCGACACGCTCGTGTCGGTGCGAAGCGTGCTCGCGAGCGGCGGCATGCTCGGCGTCGATCTCGTGCCCGACCTGCCGAAATGGGACGAGTACCAGCGGCGGACGAGCCTCACCGGCACTGCCAGGGGCGCCCGCATCACGCTCGTCGAGTCGGTGCGGCAGGACGTCGCGCGGCGGCTGACGATCTTCGATCAGGAATACGTGGTGCGCCGCGGTGCCGATCGGCGGACCCACCGCTTCTCGCTGACGTTCCGGACGCTGTCGGTCCGTCAGATGGTGCGGCGTCTCGAGGCCGCGGGGTTCGAAGTTCGGGCGGTGCTCGGCGACTACGACGGCGGGCCGTGGGACCCGCGCTCCGACGTCTGGGTGATCCTCGCGGCCCGCCGTTGATGGGCCCGGCGGCTTTCCCCCGTCCGCGCGGCTGTGGTAACATCAACGGTCATTTTCTTTCGATATTTCGGGGGTTTTTCGCATGTCCGGCCATTCCAAGTGGCACACGATCAAGCACAAGAAGGGGGCGGCTGACGCGAAGCGCGGCAAGCTGTTCACCCGCATCATCAAGGAACTGACCGTCGCCGCGCGGGCCGGCGGGGGAGATCCCGATGCGAACCCCCGTCTCCGCACGATCATCGCCGAAGCGAAGTCGGTCAACATGCCGGCCGACAACATCAAGCGCGCCATCCAGCGGGGCACGGGCGAGCTGCCGGGCGTGTCGTACGACGAGATCACCTACGAGGGCTACGGCCCCGGCGGCGCCGCGCTCATCATCGAGACGCTGACCGACAACAAGAACCGCACCGTCGGCGAGATGCGCCACCTGCTCGGCAAGTACGGCGGCAACCTCGCCGCCGAGAACAGCGTCGCCTGGATGTTCGACAAGAAGGGCTACATCGTCGTCGAGAAGAGCAAGGCCGACGAGGATTCGCTGATGGCCGCGGCGCTCGAGGCGGGCGCCGACGACCTGCGCGACGATGGCGACAGCTGGGAGATCGTCTCGGCGCCCGAGTCGTTCCAGGCGGTGCTCGAAGCCGTCAAGAAGCTCGGCATCGAGCCGGCCGCCGCCGAGGTCGCGCTGCTCCCGCAGAACTACGTGAAGCTCGAAGGCAAGACCGCGCAGCAGATGGTCAAGCTGATGGAAGCCATCGAGGAGCACGACGACACGAAGAAGGTGTGGTCGAACGCCGATATCGAGGAGAAGGAGATCGAGGCCTCGTTGGCGTGAAGATCTTCGGGATCGATCCCGGCTCCGAGCGTACGGGGTACGGCTGCGTGGAGCGATCCGGCAGCCGGCATCATCTCGTCATCTGCGGCGTGCTCGCGCCCCCTGCCGCCGCCACATTTCCCGAACGCCTGAAACACATCCACGCGGGGCTGGCCGCGCTGCTGGCAGACTGTCGTCCCGACTGCGTGGCCGTCGAGAGCATCTTCCACGCGCGGAACGTGCGGAGCGCCTTGAAGCTGGGGCACGCGCGGGGCGTGGCCCTGCTGGCGGCGTCCGAGGCGGGCCTCGCGGTGGTCGAATATGCGCCCGCGGAGATCAAGCGCGCGGTCGTCGGGTACGGGCGGGCGGAGAAGCCGCAGATCCAGCAGATGGTGAAGCTGCTGCTCGGTCTCGAGGCTGCCCCCTCGCCGCACGACGTCGCCGACGCGCTCGCCGTCGCGATCTGCCACCTGCACACTTCCACCGGCGCCGTCGCCGAGACGCTGCGGCGGCAGCCTCCTCCGACGGGCGTCGCCAGGAGCTGGCGCCACTACCGGCCCTCATGATCGCGCGCCTTGCCGGAACGCTCGCCGAGAAGGCGCCGGGACGTGTGATCGTGGACGTGCAGGGCGTCGGCTACGACGTGCAGGTGCCGCTGTCGACCTTCTATGTGGTCGGGGAGCCTGGCGCGCCCGTGACGCTGCGCGTGCACACGCATGTCCGCGAGGACACGATTGCGCTGTTCGGGTTCGCGACGCCGCTCGAACAGGACCTCTTCGAGCGGCTGATCTCGATCAGCGGGATCGGTCCGAAGCTCGCGCTCGCCGTGCTGTCGGGCATCGAGCCGCCGGATCTCGTGCGTGCGATCCGGTCGCAGGACGTCGCACGCCTGACGGCCATCCCGGGTGTCGGCAAGAAGACCGCGGAGCGCATCGGCCTCGAGCTGAAGGACCGCCTGCCGGCGGCGCTGCAGGCGGCCGCCGACGCCGGCAGGCCGGCGGCGCCGGGGGATCAGCTGCGCGCCGACCTGCTGTCGGCCCTGCTCAATCTCGGCTACCAGCGCGCCGGCGCGGAAAAGGCGGTCGAGCAGGTGCTCGAGCGCTCGCCAGACCTCTCGTTCGAAGGGGCGCTCAGGCAGGTCCTGCGCGATCTCATGCGGTAGGTTCGCGCGCGGACGATCACGTATCATCAGCTATCCGCGACATGTCCACCGACCGGATCCTGACGGCCGCGCGCGCCGACGAAGACGTCCAGTACGAAGCGGGGCTGCGCCCGCGCACGCTCGACGAGTACATCGGGCAGGAGCGGATCCGCGAGAACCTGCACGTGGCCATCACCGCCGCCCGGCAGCGCGGCGAGGCGCTCGATCACGTGCTCCTGTACGGGCCGCCGGGGCTCGGCAAGACCACGCTCGCGACGGTGATCGCCAACGAGCTGGGCGTGCCGATCCGCGCCACCGCCGGGCCCGTGATCGAGAAGCCGGGCGATCTCGCCGCCATGCTGACGAACCTCCAGGAACGGGAGGTGCTCTTCATCGACGAGATCCACCGGATGTCCCCGACCATCGAGGAGATCCTGTATCCGGCGATGGAGGACTACGAGCTCGACATCATCATCGGGCAGGGGCCTGGCGCACGGTCGGTGAAGGTGCCCGTGCAGCGCTTCACGCTCGTCGGAGCCACGACGCGCACCGGACTGCTGACGTCGCCGCTGCGCGCGCGCTTCGGGATCGTGCACCGCCTCGACTACTACGGCGAGCAGGACATCCACGAGATCGTCCGGCGCTCGGCGAGGATTCTCGGTGTGGCGATCGACGACGCGGCGGCGTCCGAGATCGCAAAGCGTTCGCGCGGCACGCCGCGCGTGGCGAACCGGCTCCTGCGCCGCGTGCGCGACTACGCGCAGGTCCGGGCCGACGGCACGATCTCGACGGACGTCGCCCGCCGGGCGCTCGCACTCCTCGAGGTCGACGAGCACGGCTTCGACGAAGTCGACCGCCGCCTGCTGCGGACGATCATCGACAAGTTCGGCGGTGGGCCCGTCGGCGTGGCGAGCCTCGCCGCCGCCATGAGCGAAGAACGGGACGCGCTCGAGGACATCTACGAGCCGTTCCTGATCCAGATCGGCTTTCTCGACCGCACGCCGCGTGGCCGCGTCGCCACGGCGCGCGCGTACGAGTTTTTCGGCCTCCCGGCCCCAGGAAAGGACCGTCTGTGGTGAACGCCCGCCAGCTCCGCCGCGTCAAGATCGCGGGGCTTTCGACCTACGTCCCGCCGAAGCTGCTGACGAACGATGACCTGGAGAAACTGGTCGATACCACGAACGAGTGGATCCTCCAGCGCACCGGCATCAAGCAGCGCCACATCGTCGAGCCCGGCATCGCGACCTCCGACCTCGCGAAGGAGGCCGCGATCGGCGCGATGGCGCAGGCCGGCGTCACGCCCGAGCAGATCGGCTTCATCGTGGTGGGCACCACGACGCCCGACACGATCTTTCCGAGCACCGCCTGCCTGCTCCAGAACAAGATCGGGGCCACGAACGCGTGGGGATTCGATCTCGGCGCCGCCTGCTCGGGGTTCACCTACGCGCTGACCACCGGGATGCAGATGGTCGCGTCCGGGGCGCACGACCACGCGCTCGTCGTCGGCGCGGACGTGATGTCGAGCATCATCGATTACAAGGACCGCACGACGTGCGTGCTCTTCGGCGACGGCGCCGGCGCCGTCGTCGTGTCGCCCGCGGCGGACGACGAGCCCGGGATCATCGATTTCGCGCACGAGATCGACGGCAGCGGCGGCCCCTCGCTGTGCATGCCGGCCGGCGGGAGCCGGATGCCCGCATCGCACGAGACCGTCGAGCAGCGCCTGCACTACGTGAAGCAGGACGGGCAGGCGGTGTTCAAGTTCGCGGTGCGGAAGACCGAGGAGATCGCGCGCCGCGTGCTGGCGAAGAACGGGATCGATCCGTCCGAGGTGGACCTGTTCGTGTCACACCAGGCGAACCGCCGCATCATCACGGCGGCCGCCGACCGGCTCGGGCTGCCGGAGTCGAAGGTGATCATCAACCTCGAGATGTACGGCAACACGACGGCAGCGACGATCCCGCTCGCGCTCGCCGATGCGATCCGCGAGGGCCGCCTGAACCGCGGCGATCTCGTGCTGCTGGCGTCGGTCGGCGCGGGGTTCACCGTCGGGTCGGTGCTGCTTCGCTGGAGCCTCTGAGCAGCCGTGCCGCCGCGACGGCGGCGAAGAACATCCACACGAACACCATCGGCGTCGTCAGGCGGGTCGTCGGGCTGAAGATCGTCTGGACGAGGGCGACGGTGACGACGGTGGCCCAGAGGACGGCGTCGTCGCGGCGAATGCCGCGGAGCCAGATGCCCGCGAGGGCGAGCGCCAGCAGAAGTGTCCGCCACGTCGCGTGGACCACGTCCTCCCACACGGGGCGAGGCTCCATCCGCGGCAGGAGGACGCGACCTTCGACGACCTGCGCGTACTGCCCCTCCGGCAGCCGCTCGTAAGGCAGAAGACGCGGGTTGAACACGTGCAGGAAGTGGCGCAGCTTCAGCCGCAGCGCGCGCCACGGATGCTCGCGCGCGAAGCGCAGCGATTCGCTCAGCAGGAACTCGTCCTGTGCGCGCTGATGCTCGACGAGAGAGAGGCCGCGGTGTCCGACGGCGGCGCTGCCCTTCGCATAGGCGTATTCGCTGAGGACGTCCCAGTTCACGGTCGGCCCGATCTGCTCGGCCTCGGGTGAGAGCGCCGTGTAGAGGCTGGAGCCGAGACGGGTTGGAACGACGGCGCCGTTGAGGGCTTGCATGCGCGCGACCCAGGAGCCCACCAGGAGCGCGGCGCAGGCGGCCGCGACGATTCCGGTGCGCGGCCGGCGCCAGAAGACGATCGCGAGAGCGGCGAGCGCGATCGGGGCGACCGAGAACCGCGTGAGCACCGCCAGCCCCGCGACACCGCCCAGCGCCACGGCGGCGGGGGCGGACGTGCGCGACGCGTAGTACGCGGTGCCGATCAGCAGCGTCGTCAGGGTGCTGACCTCCATGAAGTTGGCGGCCTGGCGCACCAGGAACGGGTCGAGCGCGTAGAACGCCGCGGCGAAGGCGCCGGCCCGCCGGTCACCCGTCAATGTCGTCGCCAGCCGATGGAGCCAGACACCTCCCACGGCGGCGATGGCGATCTGCGCGGCCAGCACGAGGCGTGCGTCCACGAGCAGCCACCGCGCCGCCGCGAGCAGCAGCGGGTAGGCGGGCTCGATCATCGTCTGGTGCAGCACTTCGGGGCCGGACCGGCCGGGCAGCGGGCCGGCAAGACCTGAGTAGAGCGTGGGCTCGGGGTGGGGATCCACCAGCAGGAGGTACCCGAGCCGCGGCAGTACGCAGGCCGCGAACACGAGCAGGGGCGCACGGCTGAACACTGCCGGGATCATAGTCGAGCCGCGCCGGCGCAGTACACTGTCTCGACACATTCCCATGCCTGTGTTCCTGCTCTCGCCGGCGAACTGCGGCGGCAACCGTGCGCGGATGATCATGTCGGAGCGTGCGACGTTCGACCTCGCGTCGCGGCTGAGGCGCACCGGTGCGCCGATCGGCGAGGTGTTCACGTTCCTCAGCGGCCTCTACTTCCGCGGCAAGCTCGCCTACGGTCGCGCGTTCGCCAGTGCGCCCGACGGCGTGGAGCTCGAAGGAGGGGGCGTCTTCGTGATCACGCCCAACGCGGGGCTGCGTTCGCCTGACACGGTCGTGACGCTCGACGCGATCCGGCGATTCGCGTGCGTCGACGTGTCGGTCGACAATCCCGCCTATCGCCGGCCGCTGGAGCGGAGCGCGAGAACGCTCGCAGACGAGATCGGTCACTGCCCGGTCATTCTGCTCGGGAGCATCGCGTCGTCCAAGTACGTGGACGTGCTGCTCGACATCTTCGGCGAGCGGCTGATGTTCCCGCAGGAGTTCGTGGGGCGCGGCGACATGAGCCGCGGCGGGCTGCTGCTGCGGTGCGTGGCGTCGCGCCAGGAGCTGACGTACATTCCGGTCGCGGGTGCCGTGCGCCACGGCGCACGGCCGCCGAAGCTGGACCCCGCGACCCGCGTCAAACCCGGCCTGTCATGAGCCAGCGGCCACCGACGACACGGAAGAACACGGCCCCAGCAGCCCGGATGATTCCCGATTCTCGTGTGGCGACTGCCCGAGGTGAAAGTCCATCCCGTCAATCCGGCGAAATAGGGTCTCCCGCCGCCCTACCGAGTGGCATTCTTGGTGATCGACCGGGCTAGCGAGCTGCTTGTAAAGGATGGCCATGTAACCGTATCGGTTACAATCGTAACCAATATGGTTACGAACGAACCGACGGATCCCGCCATGGTCCTGTTCGGCGCCACGCGACGCAAGCTGCTCGGATGGCTCTACGGTCACGCGGATGAGGCGTTTTATTTTCGCGAGTTGTTGCGGCATACCGGAACGCCGGAAGGAGCCGCGCAGCGTGAGCTCAGGGCGCTCGTGGCCGCCGGACTCGTCGTGCGAACCGTGAAGGGGAAGCAGGTGTATTTCCAGGCGAACCGGGATTCACCCGTGTTTCCGGAACTGGCTTCGCTACTGACCAAGACGACTGGGATCGCGGGTGTGGTGCGGGAGGCTTTGACGCCGCTCGCCTCGCGCATTCGTGTCGCCTTCATCTTCGGGTCAGCGGCCCGCAACGAGCTTCGGCAGGGGAGCGATATCGACCTCCTCGTCGTGGGCGAGGTCGATTTTGGAGAGGTGGTCGGCGCCACCCGCGAGGCCGAAACTCAGTTGGGCCGCGAAATCAACCCGTCCGTCTACTCCGAGTCAGAGTTCGCGCAGAAGGTTCGAGCGGGACATCACTTCGTGACGGGCGTGCTCCAACAGCCGGTCTTGATGCTCGTGGGAGATCGAGATGAGCTTGCGCGACTGGGAACAGCGCAATAAGTGGCTCGTGGCGCACCGGGCGACGCGCGAGGAGATCTCCGAGATCATCGCCGTCGGCGATCGGGACCTCACCGACAGCCGCGTCGCCGGCCTGAGTGCCGACACACGTCTCGCCACGGCCTATGGTGCGGCGCTGCAGTTTGCCACAGCCGCCCTGGCGGCAGCCGGCTATCGTCCCGCCCGGGGAGAGAGCCATCACTACCGCATCATCCAGTCACTGCCTTTGACGCTCGGGTGGGATGCCGACCGGGTAGAAATCCTCGACAAGTTCCGGAAGAAGCGAAACGTGTCGTCGTACGAGAGAGCGGGGACGGTCTCGGACCGCGACGCCGGCCGCATGCAGCAGCTCGCTGAAGGCCTCCGCGCGGACCTTCTGGGATGGCTGCGCGAACATCACGCGGGCCTCCTGTAGCCATGGCCGAATTCGAAGTTGCCCAGCCGATCATCTGCTCCCCCTTCGAGGAGCCTCGGGAGCACTGGCTGATTCAGGAAGGCGCGGAGCCCCGCCGCGTCACAGAGCGGGTCGAGCGACCCTCGTCAACCGCATGCGCGACCGCGTGCCCAGTGGCGCGAGGCGAGCTGGCCTGGGACGACCGGCACTATGCCGGGCTACTCGAGTATTGGCGACGAGACGGGCACGATCCCGGAAAGCGGCTCTTCTTCGCGCATCTCAACGTGGCAGCGGCGGAACGGTGGGCTGCCGATGTGAACGCCGACGGGCAGCCCGGGACGAGCCCGTTTGCGGTGGCCCGCTCGGTCGCGGCCTTCCACGAGATCCTCGCGCACGAGGTGTCGACAACCTGATGCCGCACGTCACCATCCCTCCTGCCGGCACGCACACGATCACCGTGTCCAGCCGCGATGTGCGGGTCACCAACCTCGACAAGGTCTTCTGGCAGGACGAGGGAATCACCAAGGGTGACCTGATCCAGTACTACGCCGACGTCGCGCCCGTCCTGCTGCCGCACATCCGCGGCCGCGCGATGGTGATGAAGCGCTACCCGCACGGAGCGGCCGGGGAGTTCTTCTTCATGAAGCGTGCGCCGACGCCGCGTCCCGACTGGATCCGCACCTGCCGCATCGACCACGGGAACGGCAACGTCATCGACTTCCCGGTCATCGACGATCTGCCCTCGCTGCTGTGGGTGATCAACCTCGGATGCATCGACCTGAACCAGTGGTACGCCACGTGTGACGACGTAGACCGGCCCGACTACGTGCACTTCGACCTCGATCCCGGCCCAGGCGCCACGTGGGAGAACGTTCTCGAGTGCGGGCTCATCGTGCGCGACGCGCTCGACGCGCTGCGCATGCCGGCGCTGGTGAAGACAACCGGCTCGAAGGGGCTTCACGTCTACGTGCCGATCGTCCGCGGCCCGGTGCAGAAGGAGGTCTGGACCTTCGCCAAGGCGCTGGCGGTCGAGCTCGCGTCGCGGCATCCGGCGCTCATGACGTCGGAGTACCGCGTCGCGAAACGGCCGCACGGCCGCGTGCTCGTCGATTACAACCAGAACGCCTGGGGCCGGACGCTGGCGTCGATCTACTCGGTGCGTCCACGGCCGCTGGCGCCGGTCTCGACGCCGGTGACGTGGGAGGAGATCGAGCGCGGCGTGCGCATCGAGGACTTCAGGATCGACAACGTGCGCGCGCGTGTCGGCCGGCTGGGGGACCTCTGGAAGCCGCTGCTGCAGAAGCGCGGGCGCATCGACCTCGGCCCGTACGTCACGCCTGCGAAAAAGCGTCCGCGCGGCGGCAAAAAATCGTAGACTGCCGCAGCCAGGCCGGCTGAAGCCGGCCTCTACCGGCGCGAGGCGGCCGCCCGCGGCCCCGGTAGGGGCCGCCTCCAGGCGGCGCCACACACCTCCCAGGAGTATGCGTATGCTTCGAGCAACGACGCGAGCGGCGCGCGCCGCCATCGGTGTCCTTACCGTGATCGTGGCGATTGCCGCGTCACCTTCCGCACAGACCCAGGCGCCGGCCTCTCCGGGGCCGAACTACGATCTCGCGGCCGCCTGGACGCCGCAGAAGGTCTCGAAGCTGGTCTTCGACACGACAGTGACGCCCCGGTGGCTCGAGACGAGCGACCGCTTCTGGTATGCCTTCAACACCCGCGAGGGCCGGCGCTTCGTGCTCGTGGACCCCGTCAGGCGGACGAAGGAGCCGCTCTTCGACCACGCCAGGATGGCGGCGGCGCTCACCACGCTCACGCGCATCCCGTACGACGCGCAGCATCTGCCCTTCTCGCAGGTCCGCTTCATCAAGGGGGACGCCGCGTTCGAATTCGACGTGCAGGTGCCGCGCGACGCCGTCATTCCGTCCGCGAAGCCGAAACCGATCGGCACCAATGAGCAGGCCGACGGGGAGATCGAGGAGCCCCAGGGCCAGCGGGGTCAGGGGGGGCAGCGCGGCGCCGGCGACGGCGGCCGCGGCAGCGCCGCGGGACGCACGAAGACCCTCCGGTTCGAGTACGACATGGCCACGGCGCGCGTCACCCTGGTGGGGAACCCGGTCGAGGAGCCGAGGCGCGCGACCTGGGTGTCCTTCTCGCCCGACCGGAAGACGATCGTCTTCGCCCGCAACCACAACCTCTACATGATGGACGCGGAGAACTACGAGAAGGCGCTGAAGAACCCGAACGATCCGTCGATCGTCGAACACCAGCTCACGACCGATGGCGAGCAGCACTACAGCTTCGCGGGCGGCGGACGGGGACAGGGAGGGCAGCAACAGCAGCAGGACGAACAGGATCAGGACCAGCAGCAGGACCAGCAGGGACAGGACAACACGAAGGTCCGGACGCGCCCGGTGAACCTCGTGTGGTCGCGCGACTCGAGCCGCTTCGCTCTCATCCGGCGCGACTCGCGCCTCGTGAAGGACCTGTGGGTGATCGACTCGCTCGCACACCCGCGCCCGACGCTCGAAACCTACCGCTACGCGATGCCTGGCGAGGAGCACGTCCATCAGAGCGAGCTGTGGGTGTTCGACGTGGCGGCGAAGAGCCGCGTCCGTATCAAGGCCGACCGCTTCAAGGATCAGACGATGTCGATCGCCGCCGCGCCTCCGCCGTCGGTGCGGCGCGACCCGCGCCAGCCGGTGGTGACCGAGTGGCTCAGCGACTCGCCCGGCAGGCTGTACTTCACGCGCCTGTCGCGCGACATGCACAAGATGGACGTCTGCGTGGCAGACGCCGCGACAGGCGAGGTGACCACGCTGATCGAGGAGCGGCTGAACACCTACGTCGAGAGCCGCCCGCTGCGCCTCGCCGCCGGCGGGCAGGAGCTCGTGTTCTGGTCGGAGCGCGACGGCTGGGCGCACTACTACCTGTACGACGCGAATACCGGCCGCCTGAAGAACCGCATCACCGAGGGTGAATACGTCGCCACCGGCATCGAGAACATCGACGACAAGGGGCGCGTGATGTACTTCACCGCCGCGGGCCGCGAGAAAGGCGAGGACCCGTACTACGCCCACCTGTACCGCGTGAACCTCGATGGCAGCGGCCTCAAGCTGCTGAATCCAGGCGCGGCCTCGCACAGCGTGGCGATGGTCGATTCGATGAAGTTCTTCGTCGACAACGCCAGCCGTGTCGATCGTGCGCCGGAGGCCGCCGTCTACGACACCGCCGGCAACCTCGTGATGAAGCTCGAGACGCCCGACCTCGATCCGCTCGTCGGCGCCGGGTTCAAGTATCCGGAGCCGTTCACGGTGAAGGCGGACGACGGCGTGACGGATCTCTACGGCGTCATGTACAAGCCGTTCGACTTCGACGCGTCGCGCAAGTATCCGATCATCGCCTACGTCTACCCGGGTCCGCAGCAGGAAGGGGTCACGAAGACGTTCAACCCGCGCAGCAGCAACATCTCGCTCGCCCAGTTCGGCTTCGTCGTCATCGAGGTGGGCAACAGGGGCGGGCACCCGCAGCGCTCGAAGTGGTACCACAATTACGGCTACGGGAACCTGCGCGACTACGGCCTGGCCGACAAGAAGGCGGCAATCGAGCAGCTCGCCGCGCGGCATCCCTTCATCGACATCAACAAGGTGGGGATCTGGGGGCACTCCGGCGGCGGGTTCATGACGGCCGCCGCCATGCTGGTGTACCCCGACTTCTTCAAGGTGGGCTGGTCGGAGTCGGGCAACCACGAGAACAACATCTACAACAACACCTGGAGCGAGAAGCACCACGGCATCAAGGAGATCGAGAAGGACGGCACGGTCACCTTCGAGTACGACATCGAGAAGAACTCCGAGCTCGCGAAGAACCTGAAGGGCAACCTGATGCTGATCACGGGAGACATCGACAACAACGTGCACCCGGCCAACACGTACCGGCTCGCCGACGCGCTGATCAAGGCGAACAAGCGCTTCGACATGTTCGTGCTGCCAGGCGTCCGCCACTCGTTCGCGTCGGTCTCCGGCTACGTGAACTGGCTCCGCGGCGATTACTTCGCGCGCCACCTGCTCGGACGCGCCGCCACCTCGGTCGACATCACGGAGTTGAACCGGGAGACGCAGCAGAGTGGAGAGCGGCGGCGGCAGTAGGCGAGTTTGGCGTTTGCGTGGTCAGAGCGCGCGCAGCAAGGCGACCGGCAGCTTCTCGAACACCTGCCCGAGGAAGATCCAGCCGCTGTCGCCCGTCGTGGCGGGGCGGAGCTCGGCGCCGGTGAAGGCGTTGACGAACGTGCGGCCGCGCAGCGCCTCTGGCAGGATGACACGTGACGTCTTCCAGCAGTCGCCGCCGACCGGCAGCGGACGGTGGTCGTCGATCAGCCGCGCGCAGAGGCGCGGCGCGACGGCGACCACCGCGTCCGCTCCGGCGAGCCGCGCGAAGGCGACGGCGGCTCCCGGCACGCTGGTTTCGACCGCCAGCGGCACGTACGTCCCCCCGACGAACACGTGCGGAAGCTCGCGTCTCAGGCGCAGCCCGGCGGACGTCACGAACAGCTTGATCCTGCCATCCCGCCAGTTCTCGAGGAGGTCGCCGGGATCACCGTGCGCCTCGACCAGCCGCTGGCGGAGCTCGAAATCCACCGGGCGGCGGTTGTCGGGATCGACCAGGTTCAGGTCCCACAGCTCCGTTCCCTGGTAGAAGTCGGGCACGCCGGGCGCCCCGATCTTCAGCGTGACCTGCGCGAGCGAGTTGATCATCCCCGCCGCGGCGAGCCTGCGCTGGAACGGGATGAAGAACGGCAGGAATCTCGCTCCGCCGGGCCCCGTGAGGATCCGCTGCACGAATCCGGCGAGCGCCTCCTCGTACGCCTGGTTCGTCGTGAGCCAGCTGGTGTGGACCTTTGCCTCGCGTACCGCCTTGAGCATGTACGCCGAGATGCGCTCGACGAATTCCGGCGGAGCGCTCGTCGTGTCCTCCGGCACGTCCGTCGGCCACGCGCCGGCGAGCGCCTGGTAGAGCCGGTACTCGTCGTTGCGATCGGGCGCCGGCTCGCCGTCGACGACGCGGCGGTGCGCGCGGTTCAGCCGCATCCATCGCGAGACTTCGCGGCCCCATTCGTCGGGGAGCTCCGAAATGACGTTGATCCGCGCCCGGACGTCCTCGCCGAGCTTCGTATCGTGGGTCGCCGTCGCCAGCATCTCGGCCGGCCAGTGCTCCGCGCGCCAGGCGTTCGCCTCGTGGAACTCCTCGACGCTGCGGCCGATCCTCGACGGGTCTCCTCCGACTTCGTTCACCGACAGCAGCACGTTGTAGCGATAGAAGGCGGTGTCCTCCAGTCCCTTCGCCTGCACCGGCCCGGTGTACTGCTGGAGTTTCATCGCAAAGGCCAGCCGCTGACGCGCCTCCTCGGGACCCGCCGGTGGATACCCGCCCCGGCGTTCGGGGGCTCCGCCCGGCGCCGTGTCCGACGGATCCCGCGGCAGGACGACTTCGCGGAAGAAGTCGAAGAGCGACGCTTCCATCGCCGGGTTGCGCCGCCGCGCGCGGACGATGGCGCGCTCGACCACCTCGCGGTCTTCGGGCGTCCAGCCGTCCTCGTCCACGTAGGTGCGGTACACGGGGAAGCACGCGACCACCTCGATGATGACGTCGCGGAGGCTCTCGAGCGTGAAATCGCGCGAGGTCCGGTTGCTCTCGGCGATCCGGTCGAGCATGTGGGCCAGCACGTTGAGCTCACTCGACATCGCGGTGAGCATGATCAGCCGCTTTGCCTCGTACAGGACGTCCTCGAAGGGGTCCGTGCGGCCGGTCAGCTTCGCGTAGGCCCGGCGGAGGCGCTTCGCCTGCGCCGTGTCGACGAAAATCCCGTTGAGATCGTTCAGGAAGTTGTAGCCGGTCGTGCCGTCCACGGCCCACGAGGCGGGCAGGCGCTCGCGTCCCGACAGGATCTTCTCGGCGACGACGTACAGCGGCGAGCGTCCGGTCGCCCGCGCCGCGAGGTCCTGCAGCATCGAGAAGTACCGCTTCGGATCGAACAGTCCGTCCGGGTGATCCACGCGGACGCCCTGCACCGTTCCGGCCGCCAGGAGCTGCGCGAGGAGCGTGTGCGTGGCCTCGAATACCTCGGGCTGCTCGACGCGAAGACCGGCCAGCGTGTTGATGTCGAAGAACCGCCGGTAATTGATCTCGTGCGACGCGGTCCGCCAGTGCGACAGCCGGTACGCCTGCGCCTCGAGCAGCTCGTGCAGCGCATCGAAGCTCTCCGGCTGCCCCGGCGTGCCGTTCACCTCGCGGACCGCCTGCTCGATGGCGCGGGCGATCGCCGGCGTCTCTTCGGCGAGCCGCGCCAGGCGCGCGCGCGCGACCTCCTTCTCGCGCTGCCGCTCGGCGATCTGCGCGGGTTCTTCGGTGGTGTACGCCGGCAGGTTCTCGAGCGACGCGACGATGCTGAGGAACTCGTGGAGCTGCGGATTGTCGGGCCCGAGCGCCGCCGTCAGCGGCTCGACGGCACGGCGGAAGACCCGCGGCGCCTGCCGCGGGTTGATCGGCAGTTCGTGCTCGAAATACCGCAGCACGAGGACCCCGTCGCGGAACTCGAGCTGCAGCTCGCCGCGCTCGAGCACCTGCCCGTACTGGTCGCCCAGGATCGGCAGGAGCAGTTTTGCGTGCAGCTCCGCCTTCAGCGGCGCCCAGTCGATGTCGAAGAACTTCGCCGTCGGCGAGCTGGGGCCGTTCTCGAGCACGTCCGTCCACCACGCGTTCGTCGTCGTGCCGATGCCCATGTGATTCGGCACGAAGTCGACAACGTGCCCGAGACCCTCACCGCGCAGCGCCGCGGCGAACTCGGCGTGTGCCGCCTCGCCACCCAGCTCGGGATTGATTTCGTTGTGGTTGCAGACGTCGTAGCCGTGGGTCGACCCCGCCGTCGCCGTGAAATAGGGGGACGTGTAGCACGTGGTGACGCCGAGCCGGGCGAGGTACGGGACGATCCGCGCCGCCTCGGGCAGTGGAAAACCGCCGTGCACCTGCAGACGGTACGTGGACACGGGAACGTACCACGGGCGCGGGCGCTGTGTGTCTGTGCGGCTCATCGTTCTCTGAGGATGACGGCGCCGGCACGCGCGAAGGTGATGTCCAGCCCGGCGCCGGCGGGCGGGCCGATCGCCGGCGGATCCTCGGCGAACTCGGCGTGCTCCGTGTCGAGCACGAGCTCCAGACTGAGGCCGCGCAGGTCGACGTCGAGCGCCGCCGCCGCCTCGACGAGTCCGATCGTGCCGCCGCTTCTGAACCTCGCGACGACCCAGTATGTGTCGCGGCCGTCGCTGCGGCGGACGACGAGCGACTCGTCGTCGGGAGCGGTTGCCTGTCCGGCCGTCCGGTTGTCGCCGGCGAGCGCGCGGTACTCGCGTCTCAGGGCGAGAAGCTGGCGGTACAGCGCGAGGCTGCGGCGATGGTCCCCCTGTGTCAGTTCGTCCCAGCGCAGCCGGCTGTTCTCGAACGTCGTCGCTGCCTGCGGGTCCGGGATCCGCTCGCGGGCGTCCGGACTCGAGAACTCGGGGAAGTCGGCGAACTCGCGGCGCCGCCCTTCCGTCACCAGCGCGCCGAGCTCCGGCTCGAGATCCGTGAAGTACTGGAACGGAGAGCTCGCCGCCCACTCCTGCCCCATGAACAGCAGCGGTGTCATCGGAGCGGTCAGCAGGACGACGCTGGCCGCGCGCCAGGCGGCCGCGTCGATCGTATGGTGCAGGCGGTCTCCCATGGCGCGGTTGCCGATCTGGTCGTGGTTCTGAATGCACACGACGAACCGGTGCATCGGGACGTGAGACGGATCGGTGCCCCGGGCGTGGTTCATGTGCCGCGAGTGCTGCCCCGTGTAGAGCCATCCCTGCCGGATGATCGCGGCGAGCTCGCGCGATGTGCCGGCGAAATCGGCAAAGTACCCGTGCTCGTCCCCCGCGGTCATCCGCCGGACGACGTGATGGAAATCGTCGGCCCAGACGCCGTCGAGCCCCCACCCGTGTTCCGCCGGGTCCTCGATCATGCCCGCCTTGTTGCGATGATCTTCGGCGTGGATCACCACGTTGCGGCCCGCACGGCCGCGGAGGGTCGCGACGAGCTCCTCGATGAAATGCCGCGAGCTGTGGTCGATGAGGGCGTGCGTCGCGTCGAGCCGCAGCCCGTCGATGTGGTACTCGCGGATCCAGTGGAGCGCGTTGTCGAGGATGAAGCGCCGCACGTGCTCCGACCCGCGGTCGTCGAGATTCACCGCGCCTCCCCACGGCGTGTGATGCTTCTCCGTGAGGTACCGGCTGCTGAAGCGGGGCAGATACGCCCCCTCGGGCCCGAGGTGGTTGTAGACGACGTCGAGGATGACCGAGAGGCCGTGCCGATGCGCCGCGTCCACGAGCCGCCGCAGATCGTCGGGCCGTCCGTAGGCGCGCGAGGGGGCGAACAGGGCCACACCGTCGTAGCCCCAGTTGCGTCCGCCCGCGAAATCGGCGACCGGCATCAGCTCGATCGCCGTGATGCCGAGATCCCGCAGGTATGGCAGCCGTGCCTCGACCCCCACGAACGTGCCTTCGGGGGAGAAAGTGCCCACGTGCAGTTCGTAGACGACGAGATCGTTGACGATGCGGGGGCGCCAGCGCGTGTCGGTCCACGCGAACGTCTGAGGGTCGACCACTTCGGAGGGGCCGTGAACACCCTCGGGCTGGAAGCGGGAGGCGGGGTCCGGCAGCGTCTCGCTGCCGTCGATCGTGTACGCGTACCGGTCGCCCGCTGCCGCGCCCCGAACCCACGTCTCGAACACGCCCGACTCGGCGCGCGCCAGCGGGTGCTCTCCGGCCGCCGCGCCGCTGTGGATGACGAGCGTCAGGCGGCGCGCGTCCGGAGACCAGATTCTGAACCGGACGCCGTCGTGTGAGGGCACCGCGCCGAAGAACGCCTCGTCGGCGCGGGTGTCAGTGACAGGTGTGGACATCAGTCGAGGAGGCGGAGGATGCCCGACAGCGGAATGCGCAGCCAGTCTGGCCGGTTGTTGAGTTCGTAGTTCAATTCGTAGAGCGCCTTCTCGAGCACGAAGAGCCGCAGCAGCTCGTCGCGCTGCGCCGGGTTCTGCGGCACGAACAGCGCCGCCTTGATGGTGGCGAAGTACGCGCGCAGGAAGGCGGCGGTGGTCCACGTTTCCCACTGCTCTGCCCAGCGCGCCAGGTGCTCGAAGGCATCCGGTCGCGCCGCGGCGTACGCGAACAGCCCGGCATGGCCGGCGTAGCTGAAGGACCGCAGCATGCCCGCGACGTCCTTGAGAGGCGACTGCTTCGCGCGGCGCACGGCGATCGGCCTGGCCGGCTCCCCCTCGAAGTCGAGGATGTAGAAGTCCCCCTCCGACCAGAGGACCTGCCCCAGGTGGTAATCGCCGTGGATGCGGATCTTCGTGGTGGTGAATTCGAGGGCGGGTCCGGCGTGCAGCGCCGCGAGGACGTCGCGTTCGCGGGCCAGCAGCTCGTCCAGCCGCGGCGCGAGATCGGCGGGCACCTGCCGTTCCAGCGTGCCCGACCGGAGCGCGCGCAGGGCCTCGAAGGCGCGCTGCGCCTCGGACACCGCGCTCGTCGTCACCGCGGCGAGATCGTCGGCGTCGAACGGCTCGGGCGCGAAGGCGCGATTGCTGCTGCCGGAGGCGAGCGCGAGGTGCAGCTCGCCGGTACGCCGCCCGAGCTGTTCGGCGACGGCGAGGTAGCCGCTCAGGACGTCGCGGATGGCGGCCGGCGTCTTGGCCTCGATGAGCGCGGTGTACGAACGCGGCAGCGCGGTGCGCGGCAGCTGGCGGCCCTGCACGGCGTCGTAGAACCGCCGCACGTCGTCGGTGGCGTGGGTCCAGCCGTCGGCCTGGCTCTCGACGAGCTGCTGCATCATGCCGAGCGTCACCGGCTGCTCGGCGATCGCGGTGTATTCGAACGCGCCGGTCACCGCCGGAACACGCGTGAAGCCCGCCTGTTCGGTGAGATAGCAGCCGATCTCGAAGTCGGGGTTGACGCCGACGTCGAGGCGCCGGAACAGCTTGAGGATCAGGCGATCGCCGAAGAGCAGCGAGGTGTTGCTCTGCTCGGCGGAGATCCGCCTCGGCGGCAACGGCTCGGCGCCTCGAACATCCGCGAACGCGTGGGTCTGCATGGCGCGCACCGTGCCGAACCGCATCCGGATCTGTTCCTGACGTTCGATCGCCTCCAGCATCGTGGCGGCGAACCGGTCGTCGAGCCATCCGTCGAAGAGGAGCCCCTTGCGCGCGCCCGTGATCGTTGCCAGCACGGCGTGCGCCGCGCGGTCCTGGAGTCCGCGTGCGTCCACGTGCGCGCAGATCGTGAGCGGCAGGAAGTAGCGGTCGCGGCCGCCGTCCTGGAATTCGACCTCCACGATCGTCACGAAGAGCGGCTGGGGGGACCGCCGGAGCAGGCCCCAGTCGACGAACCTCGCGGATCGGATGGCGCGCGCCTTCGCGCCGAACCAGCGCTGGCGCTGGAGGAAGGCGACGAGCAGGTCGCGCTCGATGAGCGTGCGGACGTTCCCTTCGAGCAGCGTGTCCCAGGCCGCTCCCATGAAGAGCGCCGGCGCCTCGTGCATCTCGGCCGGCGTCTCGGACGGCACCCGCGCGGTGATCGGCGAGGCGGCGTGCTGGAGCCGGAACCAGTAGAAGCCGTAGCCGCTGAGCGTGAGGAAGTACGGCAGATCGCCGATGCGCGGAAACTCGGTGAGACCCAGCATCTCCACCGGCGTCATCCCCTTGTAGGCCGACAAGTCGAGCTCGACGGGCTGAACGGATCGCGCCAGATTCGCGACGCACAGGATCACGTCGTCCTGGTACTTGCGCACGTACGCGAGCACCTTCCGGTTCTGCGCCGGCAGGAACTCGATCGTTCCCCGCCCGAAGACGTGGTACTGCTTCCGGAGGCCGATCAGCCGCTTCATCCAGTTGAGCAGCGAGAAGGGGGACCGCTCCTGTGCCTCGACGTTGATCGCCTGGTAGCCGTACACCGGATCCATGATCGCGGGGAAGTAGAGCCGCGCCGGATCCGCCCGCGAGAAGCCGCCGTTGCGGTCGCCGGTCCACTGCATCGGGGTCCGGACGCCGTTGCGGTCGCCGAGATAGATGTTGTCCCCCATCCCGATCTCGTCGCCGTAGTAGATGATCGGCGTGCCGGGCATCGACATCAGGAGGCTGTTCATCAGCTCGATCCGGCGCCGGCTGTTCTCCATGAGCGGCGCGAGACGGCGCCGGATGCCGACGTTGATCCGCATCTGGGGATCGGCGGCGTACGCCTGGTACATGTAGTCGCGTTCCTCGTCGGTGACCATCTCGAGCGTCAGCTCGTCGTGGTTGCGGAGGAACATGGCCCACTGGCACGTCTCGGGGATTTCAGGCGTCTGACGCAGGATCTCGACGATCGGATGGCGGTTCTCCTGCCGGACCGCCATGAACATGCGCGGCATGAGCGGGAAGTGGAACGCCATGTGGCACTCGTCGCCGTCGCCGAAGTACGGCCGGACGTCCGCCGGCCACTGGTTCGCTTCGGCGAGCAGCATGCGTCCCGGGTGCGACTTGTCGAGCTCGGCGCGAATCTGCTTGAGGACGTCGTGGGTCTCCGGCAGGTTCTCGCAGATCGTCCCCTCGCGCTCGATCAGGTACGGCACGGCGTCGAGCCGCATCCCGTCGACGCCGCGGTCCATCCAGAAGCGCATCACCTTGATGACCGCGTCGACGACCGCGGGGTTGTCGAAGTTCAGATCCGGCTGGTGGTGAAAGAAGCGATGCCAGTAGTAGGCCTTGGCGGTCTCGTCCCAGCTCCAGTTCGAGGTTTCGGTGTCGGTGAAGATGATGCGGACGCCCTCGTACTTGCGGTTCGTCTCGCTCCACACGTAGAAGTCGCGCTCCGGCGAGCCCGCCGGGGCCCGGCGCGCCGCCTGGAACCACGGGTGCTGGTCTGAGGTGTGGTTGATGACGAGCTCGGTGATGACGCGGATGTTGCGGCGGTGCGCCGCCTCGATGAATTCGTCGAAGTCGGCGAGCGTGCCGTAGCTCGGATGGATGTTCTCGTAGTCGGCGATGTCGTACCCGTCGTCGCGGAGCGGCGACGGATAGAACGGCAGCAGCCAGAGCGCGTTGACGCCGAGCCCCTCGAGGTAATCGAGCTTCTCGGTCAGGCCCGGGAAGTCGCCGACGCCGTCGTTGGTGCTGTCGAAGAACGCCCGTACGTGCGCCTGGTAGATGACGGCGTCCTTGTACCAGAGCGGATCGTGCCTGCCGTCGATGCTCATGGCTGCGCGGGTTCAGCGGGTTCGGCGGCGAGCGGCGCCGGGAGCTGCACGGCGAGGACGTGCGCCGGCCGCGCCTGCGGGTCGAGGCGCACGTAGTTCCACTCGCCGCGCCAGAAGTAGCGCTCGTTCCAGAGGAGGTCGGTGACCTCGATGGTGCTGCTCGGCGAGAGCCCCCAGTCGGCCAGCGGCAGTTGCACGAACCCGTGCTGCATGTTGAACGGGTCGAGGTTCACCACCATCAGCACCAGGTCAGCGCCGTCGGTGGAGCGCTTGCTGTAGCAGATCAACTGCGGATTGTCGGTCGCGTGGAACCGCAGCCCCCAGTCGCGCTGCAGCGCGGGATGCGCGCGGCGGATGCCGTTCACCCGCGCGATCAGCTCCGACAGGCTGTGGGGGTCGTCGAAGTTGCGCACGCGGATCTGGTACTTCTCCGAGTCGAGGTACTCCTCGCTGCCCGGGCGCACGGGCACGTTCTCGGCCAGCTCGTACCCGCTGTAGATGCCGTACGTGGCGCCGAGCGTCGCCGCGAGCACGAGACGGATCTGGAAGGCCGGGCGCCCCCCGTGCTGCAGGTACTCGTGCAGGATGTCGGGCGTGTTCGCGAACAGATTCGGCCGCATGTACTCGCGCACGCCGGTCTGCGTCAGCTCGGTGAAGTACTCCGTGAGCTCCGGCTTCGTGTTGCGCCACGTGAAATACGTGTACGACTGCGAGAAGCCCGACTTCGCCAGGTACTTCATCACCTTCGGCCGCGTGAACGCCTCCGACAGGAAGATGGTGTCGGGGTGGTCGCGCGTGATCTCGCCGAGCGCCCACTGCCAGAAGCGGAAGGGCTTCGTGTGCGGGTTGTCGACGCGAAAGATCTTCACGCCATGCGAGATCCAGAACTCGATGACGCTCTTCAGCTCGTGCCAGAGCGCCTGCCACGCCTCGGACTCGAAGTTGATCGGGTAGATGTCCTGGTACTTCTTCGGCGGGTTCTCCGCGTACTTGATCGTGCCGTCGGGACGCCGGCGGAACCACTCCGGGTGTTCCTTCACGTACGGATGATCCGGCGACGCCTGGTACGCCAGGTCGAGGGCGATCTCGAGGCCGTGCGCGCGCGCCGCTTCGACGAACCGGTCGAAGTCGTCGAGCGTTCCGAGCCCCGGTTCGACCGCCTTGTGCCCTCCTTCGTCCGCGCCGATCGCCCAGGGGCTCCCCACATCGCCGGGGCCCGCGTCGAGCGTGTTGTTCTTTCCCTTGCGGAAGCTCCGGCCGATCGGGTGGATCGGCGGCAGGTACAGGACGTCGAATCCCATGCCGGCGATATACGAGAGGCGTCCGGCGGCCTCGGCAAACGTGGCGCTGCGTGAGGGGTCGGTCCCGGCCGAGCGGGGGAACATCTCGTACCAGGCGCCGTAGCGCGCGCGCTCCCGCTCGACGACGACCTGCAGCACGCGGTCGTACCGCGTCGCGCGCGAGCGATCGGGCCGTTCGTCCATCGCCGCGTGCAGGTCGGCGTCGAGCGCGACGACGACGCGCCGTTCCTGCGGCAGGGCGGTGTCGGCCAGCGTCGCCGCCCACTGCAGGAGGCGTTCGTCGGTGCCGGCCGCGTGGCGCACGAGTTCGGCCCCCTCGAGCAGCTCCGAGGAGACGTCCTGCCCGGCGCCGACCTTCTTCGAGACTTCGTGCCGCCACGTCCCGAACCGGTCGATCCAGCCCTCCACGGTGTATTCGTACCGCCCGAGCACCGTCACGTCGAAGCCGGCCGTGTAGCGGTCGTTGCCGGCAGCCGTCATCGGCACTTCGGACCACTGCTCGTCGCCGGCGCGGCGGTAGAGCAGCGCGGCCGCCACCATGTCGTGGCCGTCGGCGTGCACGTCGGCGTTCACGATGACGCGTTCGCCGACGCTGCGTTTGATCGGGAAGCGCCCGCCGTCCACCTCGGGGTAGAGGCCTTCGACCACGACGCGCCGGAGCAACTGGGGATCGAGGGGCGCCGCGGCCGTCTCGGCGGACGCCGGTCTGGGTTTTCTGACAGGTGTCCGTTTTCTGGTCGCTGTATTTGCCATCAGTCCTGCTGTCGCAGCGTGCCGTGTGCCGTGTTCAGCGTTCCACGTTCGGGCTGCGGGTGCGCGTGTCGGCCGAGCTTGAGCACCGCCATCGCGTGCGGCTCCAGCTCGTACCGGTCTCCCGCTCGCAGTCTTCGTGCCGGACGCCAGGGATCCGCGGTGTCGACGAGCGTCTCCCACTCGTCGGCGCTGCTCGTGTCGGGCAGCACGAACGGCTGAGCAGCGTCGTTTGCGTTGAACAGCACGAGCAGTGTGTCGCCGACCACCCGCTCGCCCCGCTCGTCGGCTTCGTCGATCGCATCACCATTCAGCCGCATCCCGAGGGTGCGGACGTCAGGCGCGCTCCAATGCTGCTGGGTCATTTCCTCCCCCGTGGGGTGGAGCCACGTGATGTCCGACACCGATGCGTCGCGTGTCCGCCGCCCCTGCAGGAACTTGCGTCGCCTCAGTACGGGGTTCTCGCGCCAGATCCGGATGACACGGCGCACGTAATCGAGAAAATCGCGCTGCTCGGCGGAGAGATCCCAGCGCGTCCAGCTCGTCTCGTTGTCCTGGCAGTACGCGTTGTTGTTGCCGTGCTGCGTGCGTCCCACCTCGTCACCGCCGCTCAGCATCGGCACGCCCACCGACATCATCAGCGTCGTCACGAAGTTCCGCCGCTGCCTCAGGCGCAGCTCTTCGATCGCCGCGTCGTTCGCCGGCCCCTCGACGCCATGGTTCCAGCTCAGGTTGTGATTCTCGCCGTCGCGGTTGTGCTCGCCGTTCGCCTCGTTGTGTTTCTGGTTGTAGCTGACGAGATCCGCCAGCGTGAACCCGTCATGGGCCGTGACGAAGTTGATGCTCGCGTACGGTCGCCGGCCGCTCTGCTCGTAAAGATCGCTGCTGCCCGACACGCGGGTCGCCAGTTCCGAAACGACGCCGCCATCCCCGCGCCAGAAGCGGCGCACGGTGTCGCGGTACTTGCCGTTCCACTCAGTCCACTTGGTGGGGAAGTTGCCGACCTGGTAGCCGCCTTCACCGAGATCCCAGGGTTCGGCAATGAGCTTGACCTGCGAGAGCACGGGATCCTGATGGATGATGTCGAAGAACGCGCCCAGCTTATCGACGGCATGCAACTCACGAGCCAGTGCGCTCGCCAGGTCGAAGCGGAAGCCGTCGACGTGCATCTCGAGGACCCAGTACCGCAGGCTGTCCATGATGAGCTGCAGCACGCGCGGGCTGCGCATGTTGAGCGTGTTGCCGCAGCCCGTGAAGTCCTGGTAGAACCGCGGCTGGTTCGGCAGCAGCCGGTAGTACGACGCGTTGTCGATGCCCCGCAGCGACAGCGTGGGGCCCTGATGATTCCCTTCCGCGGTGTGGTTGTAGACGACGTCGAGAATCACCTCGAGGCCGGCGGCGTGCAGCGCCCGCACCATCATCTTGAACTCGCGCACCGCGTCGTGCGGCGACCGTGAAGCGGCGTAGGCGAGATCGGGCGCGAAGTAGGCGAGCGTGTTGTAGCCCCAGTAGTTGCCGAGCCCGCGCTGCACGAGGTGCCATTCGTCGGCGTGCTGGTGGACGGGCATCAGCTCCACGGCCGTGACGCCGAGTGACTTCAGATGGCGGATCGCCGGCTCGGAGGCGAGGCCCCGATAGGTGCCGCGCAGCGCCTCGGGCACCTGCGAGTTGAGCTTCGTGAACCCCTTGACGTGCAGCTCGTAGATCAGCGTCTCGTGCCACGGCGTCTTCGGCGGGCGGTCGTCTCCCCACGTGAACGCGCCGTCGACCACCGCGGCGAGCGGCGCGTACTGTCCGCTGTCGCGCCGGTCGTACGTCGTGTCGTCCTCGCCGAACGTGAAGCCGAAGAGCGCCTCGTTCCAGCGCAGCGGCCGTCCCAGTACGCGCGCGTAGGGATCCAGCACGAGCTTGTTCGGGTTGAAGCGGTGCCCGGCGTGCGGCGCGTAAGGCCCGTGGACGCGGTAGCCGTAGAGCTGCCCCGGCTGGACGTCCGGCAGGTACCCGTGCCACACCATGTCGGTGTGCTCGGGCAGCGGAATCGTCAGCGACTCGACGTCGGCATCGGGGGAGTCGAAGAGGCAGAGCTCGACCCGCGTCGCGTGTTCCGAGAAGAGCGCGAAATTGACGCCGACGCCGTCCCACGTCGCTCCCAGCGGATACGGTGAGCCCGGCCAGACACGAAGAGGCTGAATCGGCACAGAAGGACATTGTTACCACACACGTGTGCCGGCCAACGGGAGCCGTGATCCGTCACTCGCCGCGCGCCGCAGCCGGTGCCCCGCTGGCCGGCGTCGTGCTTCAATCAGTGGCATGAACGGGTCCGAAGAACGCGCCCTCGTCGCCCTGCGGAAGTGGGCGGTGCTGCTCGACAGCGCCTTCCAGGTGCCAGGCACGCGCCTGCGGTTCGGGCTGGATCCGGTCGTCGGCCTCATCCCCGGCGCCGGCGACCTCGTCACCGGCTTCTTCTCGACGATGATCGTGCTGCACGCCGTGCGGCTCCGCGTGCCGAAGGTCGTGATCGCCCGGATGATGCTGAACGTCGCGATCGACATGCTCGTGGGCGCCGTTCCGCTGCTGGGAGACCTCTTCGACGCGGGATTCAAGGCGAACCTGCGGAACCTCGCGATGCTCGAGCGGCACGCGGTGCCGGGCGTCCCGCCGACGCGCTCCGACTACCTCTTCGTCGGACTCTGCGTCGCCGTCATCGTGCTGCTCGCTGCCCTGCCGCTCGTGCTCCTCTGGTGGCTCCTCTCCTGGCTGGTGCGATAGCCCGACGGACCGACAGCCCGGCCGTCTCGCACGCTATTCACCGAGCAGTTCGCCGACCGGCTGAAGGTCCTCGACGCGGTCGCAGATCGCCTTGATCACCATCAGCATCGGCACCGCGAGGATCGTGCCCCAGATGCCCCAGACCCAGCTCCAGAAGAGGAGCCCGACGAAGATCGCGACGGGATTCATCTGCGCCGCGCGGCTCATGAGCACGGGCGTCAGCAGCCAGCCTTCGAGGCTCGTGATCGCCATCGCCGTCCCCGAAACGTAGAACGTCATCAGCAGATCGTCGAACTGCAGGAAGGCGACGACGGCGAGCCCGCCGCTCACCACGATCGGTCCGAGATACGGGATCGAGTTGAAGATCCCCGCCATCAAGCCCCAGATGAGGTAGTTCTCGAGACCGAACGCCCACAGCGCCGCGGCCGTCGCCACGGCGACGATGATGCTCGTGAGCACCTGGACGCGCAGGAAGTTGCTGATCTGCTGATTGATCTCGTCCATGATCTGCACGGAGATCTTCTTCTTCGTCAGCGTCGGGCCCGCGATCGACACGATCTTGCGCTTGAACAGGTCGTCGGTCACCAGCAGGAAGTAGACGAGGAACAGGACGACGGCAAACTGTCCGAGGAAGTTGATGACGCCGCGTCCGCCCAGCCAGAGGTACTCGGACGCGCGGAACGGCGGCGGCACGATCTGCACCTTGGTGACGCCGCGCGGCGCCGGCGTCGGACTGTCTTCTGCCGCACGTACCGCGGTCTCGTCGATCTCCGCGGCGGCCGACTGCATCTTCTGCAGGAGTCCCTCGCTCGACGGGTGGCGTTTCTCGGCGAACCGGTCGCGCAGCTTGCGCGCGGCGGCCGGCAGATCGTCGACGATCTCGATTGCCTCGTCGGACAGCGTGTAGATCCCGTACCCCGTACCGCCGCAGAGGAGGGCGATGACCACGAACGCGCCGATCGGCCGGGGGATCCGGCGTTTGGCCATCGAGGTGACGACCGGCGCGAGCACGTAGCTGATGAGGACCGCGAGGACGATCGGGATGAGCACCGGCTCGGCCCAGCGCAGGGCGGCGATGCTGGCCAGCACCGCGACGAGCGTGATCGCGACGCTCCGCACGTCGACGGGCATCCGGATGACGACCGGGTGCTCGTCGGATTCGCGGGACGCCGGCTCGCGACGGTCGAGGTCAGCCATTGCGGGGGCTGGTGCAAGAGCCGTGCACGCCGCCTCTACAGCCCCCTCTACACTGGTAGCGTGCTCGCGTCCGACTTCGATTTCCACCTGCCCGAGGAGCTGATCGCGCAGGAGGCGCTGCCCCGGGGGGCGTCGCGCCTGCTCGTGCTCGACCGCGCCTCGGGGGCCGTCGAGCACACCCATGTCACCGAGCTGCCCCGCCTGCTGGGGGCCGGCGATCTGCTCGTCGTGAACAACACGCGCGTGTTCGCGGCCCGGCTCCTGGGACGCCGGGTGCCGAGCGGGGGGGCCGTGGAGTGCCTGTTGTTACGCCGCCTCGCCGCCGCCCCCGGCGGCGGCGAGACCTGGGAGGCCCTGATGCACCCGGGGCAGAAGCTGAAGGCGGGCGCGCGCGTGCGCTTCGAGGGAGCGGCGGGCGCCATCGAGGGCACCGTGCTGGCCCGCCGCTTCCATGGCCGGCGCACGATCGCGCTCGCCGCCGAGGGGGGGCGCCCCCTCGACGACCTGGTGGACGCCCTCGGCCACGTGCCGCTGCCGCCGTACATCAGGCGGACGGATACGACGGCCGACCGGGAGCGGTACCAGACGGTGTTCGCCGCCGCGCG